>Ga0268266_10000056_pt1:0-287500 | contig 289176 bp, 276 predicted proteins | sample KBSS13metaG_FD_190356 | JGI IMG/M metagenome (GOLD analysis project Ga0268266, IMG submission 190356) | Switchgrass rhizosphere microbial communities from Kellogg Biological Station, Michigan, USA - KBS S1-3 metaG (SPAdes) (version 2) | ecosystem: Host-associated > Plants > Roots >... | reverse complement strand
AGCGGGGGTAAGACCTCGTGGAGGGCCGAACCGACCTAGGTTGAAAACTGGGCGGATGACCTGTGGATCGGAGTGAAAGGCTAATCAAGCTCAGAGATATCTGGTTCTCTCCGAAATATATTTAGGTATAGCGTCGAGTATTTGCGTTTCGGCCGTAGAGCACTGTTTGGACTAGGGGCCCTACCAGGTTACCGACTTCAGGCAAACTCCGAAGACCGTTACGGTTAACTCGGCAGTCAGTGTGCGGGGGATAAACTTCGTACGCAAAAGGGAAACAACCCAGACCATCAGCTAAGGTCCCCAAGTACTAGCTAAGTGGTGAACGATGTCCGAGTGCATAGACAACCAAGAGGTTGGCTTAGAAGCAGCCATCCTTGAAAGAGTGCGTAACAGCTCACTGGTCAAGTGTTCGGGCGCGGAGAATTCAACGGGGCTCAAGCTAGTCACCGAAGCTATGGGTGTGCAGGCCTGCGGGTTCTGCACGCGGTAGGAGAGCGTTCCAGTTGCGAGAAGCGGATGCGTAAGCCTCCGTGGAGCGGCTGGAAGTGAGAATGCCGGCATGAGTAACGAAAGAGGGGTGAGACTCCCCTCCACCGTTTGTCCAAGGTTTCCTGAGTAAAGTTCGTCTGCTCAGGGTTAGTCGGGACCTAAGGCGAGGCCGAAAGGCGTAGCCGATGGCCAACAGGTTGATATTCCTGTACCACGTCGATTCCGTTATGACCGATGGGGGGACGGGGAAGGGTAAGGGAACCCAGGCGATGGTTGTCCTGGGGCAAGCACGTAGCTAGTCGCTGTAGGAAAATCCGCAGCGGCGTTTTGACGCGAGGTGCGATGCCAGCTGGCTTGACCGCCGGCGAGTCCCCGATCCCATGCCTCCGAGAAAATCCTCTAGGCAGGATTCGCGTGCCCGTACCGATAACCGACACAGGTGGACAAGTAGAACATACTGAGGTGAGCGAGCTAACTCTCGTTAAGGAACTCGGCAAAATCGTCCCGTAACTTCGGGAGAAGGGACGCCCCGTTAGGGTGAACTCCATACGGAGGGAGCCTGAGGGGGCCGCAGTGAATTGGTCCAACCGACTGTTTACCAAAAACACAGGCCTCTGCTAAGTCGCAAGACGACGTATAGGGGCTGACGCCTGCCCGGTGCCGGAAGGTTACGCGGACTTGTTAGCACTTCGGTGCGAAGCAATGAAGCTAAGCCCCGGTAAACGGCGGCCGTAACTATAACGGTCCTAAGGTAGCGAAATTCCTTGTCGGGTAAGTTCCGACCTGCACGAATGGCGTAACGAGTTGGACGCTGTCTCAACGAGAGGCTCGGTGAAATTAAAGTCTCGGTGAAGATGCCGAGTACCCGCAGCTAGACGGAAAGACCCCGTGAACCTTTACTGCAACTTGATATTGGAGTTTGGGGTATCTCGCTCAGGATAGGTGGGAGACTTTGAACCAGCGGCCTTGGCTGCTGGGGAGTCACCCTTGAGATACCACCCTTGGTGCTCTGAGCTTCTAACACCGCGCCGTGATCCGGGCGGTGAACAGTGTCAGGTGGGCAGTTTGACTGGGGCGGTCGCCTCCTAAAATGTAACGGAGGCGCCCAAAGGTTCCCTCAGCACGGTTGGAAATCGTGCGTAGAGTGTAAAGGCAATAAGGGAGCTTGACTGCGAGACCGACGGGTCGAGCAGGAACGAAAGTTGGGCTTAGTGATCCGGCGGTAGCAAGTGGAAGCGCCGTCGCTCAACGGATAAAAGGTACTCCGGGGATAACAGGCTTATCGGTTCCAAGAGTCCACATCGACGAACCGGTTTGGCACCTCGATGTCGGCTCGTCGCATCCTGGGGCTGGAGTAGGTCCCAAGGGTTGGGCTGTTCGCCCATTAAAGCGGTACGCGAGCTGGGTTCAGAACGTCGTGAGACAGTTCGGTCCCTATCTGCTGTGGGCGTTGGAGAGTTGAGAGGAGTCATCCCTAGTACGAGAGGACCGGGATGAACGTGCCGCTGGTGTATCTGTTGTCCTGCCAAGGGCATCGCAGGTTAGCTACGCACGGAACGGATAACCGCTGAAGGCATCTAAGCGGGAAGCCGTCCTCAAGATGAGCTCTCCCATCCCTTTAAGGGAGTAAGACCCCTGGTAGACCACCAGGTTGATAGGCCGGCGGTGCAAGCGCAGTGATGTGCTCAGCCGACCGGTACTAATGGGTCGAGGGCTTGACGGATGTTTATTACTTACCTTGCGGTCTTGTGCGGTTTTCAAGCTCCACCGGGGCGGTTGTCTCGCAAAATTCCGGTGGTGCATAGCGAAAGGGAAACACCTCTTCCCATTCCGAACAGAGCAGTTAAGCCTTTCAGCGCCGATGGTACTTGGGGGGCAACCCCCTGGGAGAGTAGGTCGCCGCCGGTTCTTCTTTAAGCAGTCCGCGACAGAGTGAGTCGCGGGCTGCGGCGTACGATTAGCGGCGCGCTGCGCCACCGTCGTGCGGCTTGCGTAGCTCTGCTACGCCGCGCCGCCCGCCGGCGGCGAATCGCTTGCTACTCGTACGCCTCGCTACCGCATCTAACTCTGTCGAGGACTGCGGAGATTCCTTAGAAACTGCCTTAGGCGGTGGTCGTAGAGGCGCGGATTGAGGTTCCAACTTTCCGTGTGACCGACGACTGGTACGCGGTAGTAGGTGACCCAGCGCGGGAGCTTGGCGGCGAAGTCGTCACTGGTGGAAATCGGGACCAGTTCGTCCTCGGTGCTGTGGAAGAGCAGGATCGGCAGGTGGAAGTCTTCTGGGTGCTTGAGGGCATCAAGACTGTCCCAGTCGGGGTTCGCCCGTGCGTCGATCATCCACTCAACAGGCATGCCGAGGAAGCCGGGTAGGCCGATCTGTTCGGAATTGAATTCGATAAGTGAGCGCCAGTCGAGCACCGGGGCGTCAAGGGCGAGCGCTGAGACGTCGCGAGAGAGCCGTGATCGCTGCATGAACTGGGTGATCAGCTCACCGCCCATCGAGTAGCCGACGAGAACGACGCGCTGGGCACCATGCGCTAGCGCGTAGCGCACCGCGGCCTGCAGGTCGATCCACTCGGTTTCACCCAGGTGGTACAGGCCGTCGGGGCTCTCCGGCGCGCCGAGGTCGTTCCGGTAGGAGATCAGCAGCGAGGTGAGGCCAGTCTGACGCAGTGTGGGGACGATCCGGAGGTCGTTCTGGCGGTTGTCGTTGTGACCGTGCACGACGATGGCCCAGGTGCGACGCCCAGCGGCAGGGCTTTTAGCTGCGGCCGGAACTAGCCAGGCTGGCATTGGACCGAGTGGATCCGGCACGCCGACGGAGCGGAAGGCGAGGCCGAGGGCCTGTGCTGGGTCGCCGGAGTAGACGTGACTGTCGAGCCCGACGTGGATACCTGGCACCAGGTAGCCGCGGACGTCGCTGAGCCGCCTCGTAACCGTGCCTTCGCCTTCTGAGAGGACCGGGCCCACGATCGCGTGGCCGGTCTGCCAGTCGAGCCCATAGACGCCCGGCTGTTCGCTGTTGTGCCCACTCGAGAGAGTGATGCGGCCCGGTTCCACATTTTCGACCTTGACTTCTTGCGGCCAGTCCTGGTGGTTAGGGGCGAGTACAACCGAGGAGAAGTTCCAGGTGACTACTACCGCCACGGCCAGGGCGATGAGCAGTGCGAGCACTCCGCCGGCGATCCACCAGCGACGCCGGCGATGTCGTGGTGCAGCCTCGTTTCTCTCCGTCAGCTCGGCCGTGGCGCTCTCCATCGGCGCAAGAGTATTGCGCCGATGGGTGCCTGGCTACGAACGAGCGAGAAGATCGCCCGCCGTTCCACGCCTCGTCCCGGCTTGGGAGGGATGCGGGCGGCGGCGCGACTCGCAGGCGGGAGCGGGCCTTGCGGCGGGCTCGAGCCCGTACTCACCGAGGGTCGCGAAATCGATCAGTAGATCGACAGCGTCGGCGAGGCGTTGACTGAGATTTGTCTTCGAATCGAACATAGGTTCGACTCTAGGGGTGCTTCCGGACGGCAGGCTGTTTCTGCACGGGCTTTTGCAGCTTGGGTCGGCCATTTGGCTTGGCAGCGGGCTTTGCGGCCTGATCGAAGCCAAGCACGAGGGCCGCCGTCTCGGCCGGTTTCTCGACATTTGGCGAGTGTCCGGCCCCGCTTATGAGCTTGGTCTCGGTTCCCGGGACGGTCGCCCGGTATTCGGCCAGCCGCCTGGCCGGTTCGTCGATGATCTGCTCTTCGGCGCCCATGATCACCATCAGGGGTTTACCCGTTTCGGCCATGCGCTGATCAAGCGGCTCTTCCTTGGTGTAGTCGTCGAAGGCGGTGGGGGAGTCGTCATAGGCGCTGAAGGTCATCCGATCAACGTCTTCGACGAATTCGTCGGGGACCTTGAAGCCGGGCGCAAAGGCGACCTCGAGCCCCTTGCGCACGGCGAAATCGGGCTTGATCCGCCAGAACGCCTCACCGATCACCGGGGCAAAGCCGAGCTTGGCGACGAGGCCGAGGTCGCCCTCTTCGTGGGTCGGCGGCGTGTCGACGATCACGACTCGGTTGACCAAGGCCGGCGATTGCTGCGCAAGCGCGACGGCGACGGCGCCGCCGAGCGAGTGTCCGACCACGTCGGCATCGCTCACGCCCAACTTGGCCAGCGCCTGCGCGAGCAGATCAGCCTGGTTCGACACCGAGTAGCCCGACCGGGGCTTTTCCGAACCGCCGTGGCCGAGCAGGTCGATCGCGACCACGCGGTGCTGGCGGGCAAGCGCAGGGATCATTTTGTTCCAGTAGTTGATCGCGCAGGTGAAGCAGTGGATGAGCACGATCGGGCTGCCACTGCGCGGCCCTTCTTCGACTACCTCGAGGTCGCCGCCGGTGAGGTCGAGGATCTTGCCACCCGGTTCCGTCGCCCCGGCCGCCTTGGTTTCGTGCTCGACACTGAGGGCGTTGAGGCCGAGCAGGACGATCAGCACCACCACAACGCCGATCAGGATTTTCCAGCCTCTCCGCATGGCGCGTTACCCTAGCCGGAGAATGGTCGCCGAGCGCGAAGAGTCCTAGCAATGGAGAAATTCATCATCCAGGGCGGGGTACCGCTCTCCGGCGAAGTCACGGTCGCTGGCAACAAGAACGCGGCGCTGCCGATCCTCGCTGCCTGCCTGCTCACCGAGGAGGAGCTGCTGCTGCACCGGGTGCCACGCATCCGCGACACCGAAGCGCAGCTTGCCCTGCTCGAGCAGCTCGGCGTCGCGGTCGCCTGGGTCGCCGACAACAGCGTGCGGCTCTGTGCCAAGGGCGTTACCGATGTCTCCGTCGACGAGGAGCTCTCCAAACAGATCCGCGCCTCGTTCCTACTGGCCGGCCCGCTGCTGGCCCGTTTCGGCGAGGCGAGGATGCCGCCGCCGGGCGGCGATTTCATCGGTCGTCGCCGGCTCGACGCCCACCTCGACGCCTTTAAGGATCTCGGCGCCCGGGTCGACGGCGATCGCTGGATTGAGCTCAGCGCCCCCACCGAGGGCCTCTGCGCCTGTCGGATCTTCATGGACGAGCCATCGGTGATGGGCACCGAGAACGCGCTGATGGCGGCGGCCCTGACCACCGGCCCGACGACGATCTCCAATGCCGCCAGCGAGCCCCACGTGCAGGACCTGGCGCGGCTGCTCTGCGCGATGGGCGCCCAGGTCGACGGGATCGGCTCCAACGTGATGACCGTGCACGGTCGCGACCGCCTGGCGGGGGCCGAGCACAGGATCTCCGCCGATCACATCGAGGTCGGCAGCTTCATGGCGCTTGCCGCCGCGACCGGTGGCGATCTGCGCATCCGCGACGTCGAGCCGCTCGATCTGCTGATGGTGCGGCGCCAGTTCCGCCGCCTCGGCCTGCACTCGGAGATGGATGGTCGGGACATGCTCGTTCCTCCCGGCCAGAAGCTGCGGATCCAGTCCGACCTCGGCGATGCGATCCCCAAGATCGAGGACGGCCCCTGGCCCGCCTTCCCGGCCGATCTCACCTCGATCGCGCTTGCCTTGGCCACCCAGGCCGACGGCGAGATCCTGATCTTCGAGAAGATGTTCGAGAACCGCCTCTTCTTCGTCGACAAGCTTGTCGCCATGGGCGCTCGGATCACGCTGTGCGATCCCCACAGGGCGATCGTCAGCGGTCCGAGTCGGCTTCACGGCGAACGCGTCGAGAGCCCCGACATCCGCGCCGGCATGGCGATGCTCATCGCCGCCCTGGCGGCCGAGGGCAGCTCGGAGATCGGCAACATCCGCCAGATCGACCGCGGCTACGAGCAGATCGACGAGCGCCTGCGGGGTCTCGGCGCCCAGATTGAACGGGTCTCGTCAGAGGTCCCTGCTTAGTAGGGCTTTCAAGCCCGCTCTCGTAAGGTCCGGCGGATGATTCATCCCATTCCACCTGGAACGCGCGACGTGCTGCCCGACGAGATGCGGGAGCTGCGGCGGCTGCACCTGGCCCTGATCGGCGTCTTCGAAGAGCACGGCTACGGCGAGGTGGCGACGCCGGCGATCGAGTACGACGAGGTGCTCGCCCGCGGCGATGGTCGCACGGCTGACACCGCCTACCGCTTCTTCGACGGCAGCGGCGACCTATTGGCGCTGCGTTCCGACATGACCGTGCCGATCGCGCGCTTGATTGCCACCCGATACGCCAAAACCGAGATGCCGCTGCGTCTCTGCTACCTGGCCAACGCCTACCGCGCGGTGCGCCCGCAGCGCGGACAGATGCGCGAGTTCGCCCAAGCGGGCGTCGAGCTGATCGGCGCGCCGGCGCCAGAGGGCACCGCTGAGGTCGTCGCGGTGCTCGAGGCGGCGCTCGACGCCGCCGGCCTCGGGCGGGCGGTGATCGGCCTTGGCGATGCCGACCTCTACCGCCAGCTGCTTGCCGAGTTCGGCGTCGAGGGCGAGGCGCGCGACTCGATCCTCGCTCGCCTGGCGGCCCACGATTTGGTCGGGCTCGAGACCGAGCTCTCCGAGCTGCAGGGCGTCAGCGACGACCAGGTCGCCACCTGCGTCGCCCTCTCGCAGCTGCGCGGCGGCAAAGAGGTCCTTGAGGAAGCCCGTGCGCTCGGCGGCGGCGCGGTGGAGCGGGCCACGGCCCGGCTCGGCGAGACGCTTGAGGCACTGGAGGCCCGCGGGGCGGCCCAGCGGGTCCAGATTGACCTCGGCCTGTTGCGCGACCTCGGCTACTACAGCGGCGCGATCCTCGAGGTCTACGACCCGGCGCTCGGCCACGTGCTCGGCGGCGGCGGCCGCTACGACGGCCTGCTCAAGCGCTTCGGCATCGACCTGCCGGCAGCGGGGTTCGCCCTCTACATGGAGCGGGTCCACGTCGCTCAGATGGAGGAGGAGCCGCTTGGGGGTGAGAGCTCATGAGCGCCGAGGTTGCCGGGATGAGCCGGGCAAAGGCGGACGGTCCGCTGAAGGTGGCGGTTCCCCGCGGCGCCCTGCTCGGCGAGACCCTCGACGCGCTCGATGCGGCGGGCATCGACACCAGCGAGGTGCGCGGTGAGTCACGCTCGCTGATCTTCCCGGGCCAGAACATCACCCTGGTGACGATGCGCCCCTCAGACGTTCCCACCTACGTCGAGGCCGGCGCCGCCGACGTCGGCATCACCGGCAAGGACGTGCTGCTCGAGCAGGCCGACCGCGTCGTCTACGAGCTGCTTGACCTCGGCTTCGGCCGCTGCCGCATGGTGCTGGCCGGGCGCGTGGGCGATGAGCGGCTGGGCGAGTCCGAGCGGCGCCTCGGGATGATGCGGATCGCGACCAAGTACCCGCGCATCGCCGAGCGCTACTTCGAGGGCACCGGCCGCCAGGTCGAAGTGATCGAGGTCAAGGGCTCGGTTGAGCTGGCGCCGTTGATCGGGCTGGCCGACGGCATCGTCGACCTGGTCGCCACCGGCCGGACCCTGGAAGAGAACGACCTCGAGGTGCGCGAGGAGATCCTCGAGTGCACCGCCCGCTTCGTTGCCAACCGCGTCGCCCACAAGCTGCGCGCTCGCGAGGTCGATGGTCTGGCGGCGAAACTGCGCCAAGGCTTGGCCTAATGAAGCGCCGCCAGTTTCACTGGGAGGGTGCCGAGGAGACCGCGGCAGCGATTCGATCGTGGACCGCCGCATCCGCGCCCAGGGTCGATGTCGGCCCAATTGAGCGCGAGGTGCGCGAGGGTGGCGACGGCGCCGTGCTCTGCATGACAGCTCGTTTCGACGCAACCGAGCGGGCGCCCACCGCGCTGCGAGTTGAGTCCGGTGCGGGCGTCGAGGCGCTGGCGGCGCTCGACCCAGGATTGCGCGAGTCGCTGGAGCTGGCGGCGGCAAACGTGCGCACGGTGGCGGAAGCCCAGATTGCCGTGAAGCCGAAGACCGTCGAGCTTCCGCAGGGACAAACCGTGACCGTGCGCGAAGTGCCGGTCGGCGCCGCGGGCCTCTACGCGCCGGGTGGGCGCGGGGCCTACCCGTCGAGTGTTTTGATGTGCGCGATTCCGGCCCAGGTCGCCGGGGTGGAGCGAATCGCGCTCGCTTCGCCGCCCGGCCCCGATGGCACGGTCAACCCCCTTGTGCTTGCTGCCGCTGCGCTCTGCGGGGTCGAGGAGATCTACGCAATGGGCGGCGCCCAGGCGATCTTCGCCCTTGCCCAGGGGACCGAGACGATCGCACCGGTCGACGTGATCGCCGGCCCAGGCAACGCCTGGGTGCGCGAGGCCAAGCGCGCCGTCTCCGGAACTGTCGGCATCGACTCACTCGCCGGTCCTTCCGAGCTGATGCTCGTCGCCGGTGACGGCACCGATCCCGAGTGGGCGGCGCTCGACCTTTGCGCCCAGGCCGAGCACGGCGCCGAGGGCCCGCTGGTGGCGGTGGCGGTGGAGGAGGCGGTGCTCGAAGCGGTGGCGGATGCAACAGAGAAGACCGCGGCCGAGCACGATGGGATCGGCGAGGCGCCACTGGCGCTGGTCCAGGTACCCGATCTCAGCGACGCGATCGATCTCGCCAACGCCTTTGCGCCTGAGCACCTTGAGCTCTTTGGGGAGGACGCCACTCTGCTCGCCGACCGGGTGCGAACCGCCGGCTGCGTCTTCGTCGGGCGCTACGGCGCGACCGCCTTCGGCGACTATGCCGCCGGCTCCAACCACGTGCTGCCGACCGGGGGCGCCGGTCGCTTCTCCGGCCCGCTCGGCCCCGGCGTTTTCCGCCGCCGCATCGCCGCCGTGCAGGTTCCGGCCGAGGCGGCGGCGAAGCTTGCACCGCACGTCGATGCGATCGCGCGAGCGGAGGGCTTCCCGGTCCACGGCGAGTCAGCGATGATTAGACGATGAGTCGCAGGTCGAAAAGAGAGCGCAGCACGGCCGAGACGCAGATCAAGCTCTCGCTGGATCTCGATGGGGGGGAGTCGAGCGCGGACACCGGCGTCGGCTTCCTCGACCACATGCTCGACCTGCTCGCCCGCCACGGGCGACTCGGCCTGCAGGTCGAGGCCAACGGCGATCTCGAGACGGGTGCGCACCACACGGTCGAGGACGTCGGCATCGTGCTCGGCCAGGCGCTCGACGAGGCACTGGGGGACCGTGCCGGGATCCGGCGCTACGGCTCGGCCGTGGTGCCGATGGACGAGTCGCTTGCCGAGTGCGCGATCGACATCTCCGGCCGCCCGCTCTGCGTCTTCAGCGCCGATCTACCGCCGACCACGATCGCCGGCTTCGACACCGAGCTGGCCGAGGAGTTCTTCCGCGCCGTCGCGAACAGCGCCAAGCTGACCCTGCACGTCAACGTCCGCTACGGCACCAACGCGCACCACATGATCGAGGGCTGCTTCAAGGCCTTCGCGCGAGCCCTGCGCGTCGCCGTCTCGATCGATCCGGAGGAGAGTGGCGTCCCGTCCACCAAGGGGACGTTGAGCGAGTGAGCACGCGAATCTGCATCGTCGATTACGGCATGGGCAACCTGCGCTCGGTCGAGAAGGCGCTCGAGCATGTCGGCGCCACGGCGAAGATCGCCAACGACGCCGAGACGATTCGCGCCGCCGACGGGCTGATCTTGCCTGGCGTCGGCGCCTTCCCGAAGGCGATGGCGGGCATCCACTCGCTCGGCCTCGGCGAGCTGATCGAGGAGCGCCGGGCCGCCGGCGTGCCGATCCTGGGAATTTGCCTCGGCTTGCAGCTGCTCTTCGAGTCGACCACCGAGTTGGGCGGAGCGGAAGGCCTCGGCCTGCTCGCCGGCGAGGTCAGCGAGCTCGACGCGCCGGGGCTGAAGATCCCCCACATCGGTTGGTCGCCGGTGCGCTGGGAGCGCCCCTCGCGCCTCACTGAGGGGATCGAGTCCGAGACCCCCTTCTACCTGGTCCACTCCTTCGCGCCCAAGGCCGAGGCCGGCGAGTTGCTCGGTACCGCCGCCTACGGCGCCCGCTTCACCTGTGCGGCGGAGCGCGACAACGTCTTCGGCGTCCAGTTCCACCCGGAGAAGTCGAGCGCGGCGGGCCTGCGCCTGCTCTCCAACTTCGCCGGCATCTGCGCCTCCGTCCCGGCGTGATCCTCTATCCCGCGATCGACATCCGCGGCGGCAAGGCGGTGCGCCTTCTGCAGGGCGACTACGCCCGCGAGACGACTTACGACGCTGACCCGGTTGACGCGGCGAGGCGCTGGGCCGACGAAGGAGCCGAGTTCTTGCATGTGGTCGACCTCGACGGCGCCAAGGCGGGCGAGCCGCGGAACCTCGAGTCGGTGCGGCGGATCGCCGCGGCAGTCGAGTGCCCGATTCAGGTGGGCGGTGGCCTGCGCGACGAGTCCTCGATTGCGGCGCTGCTCGACGCGGGCGCAGAGAGGGTGGTGATCGGCACCGCAGCCTTGCGCGACCCGGAGTTTCTCGCGGCAGCGGTTGAGACCCACGGCGAGCGCGTGGTCGTCTCGGTCGACGCCCGCGACGGCAAGGTGGCCCTGGCGGGCTGGATCGAGGTCAGCGACCTCGACGTGGCGACGGCGGTGGCCGAGCTAGGTGAGCGAGGCGTCTCCCGTTTCCTCTGCACGGCGATCGAGGTCGACGGCACGATGGAGGGACCCGCGATCGGGGAGCTCGGCCGAATTGCCGCGGCAACGGAGGCTCAGGTAATCGCCTCGGGTGGGGTTGGTGACCTGGCCGACCTCGAGACATTGGCTGGAATGGACGCCGCCAACATCGAGGGTGCCATAGTCGGCCGCGCCCTCTACGAGCGACGCTTCAGCGTGGCCGAGGGCATCTCTGCCCTACGCTGAGCCGATGGTCCTGAAGCGCGTTATCCCCTGCCTCGACGTCGACTCGGGGCGAGTCGTCAAGGGCACCAACTTCGTCGGCTTGCGCGACGCAGGCGATCCGGTCGAGCTGGCCGAGCGCTACGACGCCGAGGGCGCTGACGAGCTGGTCTTCCTCGACATCACCGCCTCGCACGAAAAGCGCGAGACGATCGTCGAGCTGGCGCGGCGCACCGCCGACAACGTCTTCATCCCCTTCACGATCGGCGGCGGTATCCGCTCGGTCGAAGACGCTCAGGCCGTGCTCGATGCCGGCGCCGACAAGGTCTCGGTCAACTCCTCGGCGCTTGCCCGGCCCGAGCTGCTCACCGAGCTCGCCGACCACTTCGGCGCCCAGTGCGTGGTGATTGCGATCGACGCCAAGCGCCGGGTTCGTGATGAAAGCTCATCGGCCTGTTCGGCGCCGCCCGGCTGGTTCGGCGATGGGGAGTGGGACGTTTACATCAAGGGCGGTCGCGAGAAAGTCGTGGGCCGTGACGCCGTTGCCTGGGCAAAGGAGGCGGTCGAACGGGGGGCAGGGGAGGTGCTGCTGACCAGCATGGATCGCGACGGCACCAACGACGGTTACGACATCGAGCTGACCCGAGCAGTCGCCGATGCGGTCTCAGTACCGGTGATCGCCTCGGGCGGTGCCGGCACGCTCGAGCACCTCTCAGAGGCGATCACCGATGGCAACGCCGACGCCGTGCTCTGCGCCTCGATCTTTCATTACGGCACCTTCACGGTCCACGAAGCGAAGGAGCAGATGGCGGCCGCAGGGATTCCCGTACGGCGTTAGCTCAACCGCCGCCGAGGTCTTCGGCGAGTCCCGTGACCCCGCTGGAACCGAGGATCTCGAAGCGGGCCAATTCGTAGGGCGCCTCGCGATTCGCTTCGCCCGGTATCTCGGTCGTAGCCGCGGTGTAGCCGGCGGCCTTGACTGCGGCGATCACGGTTTCGTTGAACTGGCCAGCGGGATAGCAGAAGTCGGCCACCGGGACGCCGTATTCGCGTCGCAGCATTTCGCGCGAGCCCGAGACTTCTTCCTTTAGTTCGGCCGCGCCGAGGGTGGTCAGATCCTGGTGGTTGATCGTGTGGGCGGCGAGCCCCCAACCGGCATCGATCATCGCTTCGACGTTGCTGGTGTAGAGGTCCGACCCTTCCGCCTTGAGGTTGAGCACGCCGGGCCAGCCGTGGCGGCGCAGCTCCGGCAGGGCGTAGGTGAACTGGGGCCGGTAGCCGTCGTCGAAGGAGATCACCACCGGCTTGGCAGGCAGGGTGCCGCCGTCGTACCAGGCTCGCTCGACCATTTCGAGCGTCACCGCTTCGAAGCCGTGTTCTTCCAGCCACTCCATCTGCCGGTGGAAGTCCGGCCGGGTCACGTAGAGCTCCGGGTAGGGAGCGTCGGCGGGCGCGGCCCCGAGCACGTGGTACTCGAGGATCGGCACCGGCCCGGTATGCGGCTGCCAGTCGGGCTGTGGGGTCGCGTTGCGGACCAGGCTCGTCGAGCCCTTGGCGGCGGCGCTCGTTGTTGCTTTCTCGCCGGTCTTTGACGGCTTTGAGGACGAGCCGGAGGACCCACTTAGGCTCGATCCGAGGACTATTCCCAGGACCACCGCGGCCGCCACGACAGCGATGACGGCCCCTGCTCGTCTCCAGCGCACGCGATCATGGTAGGCAACGTAATCATGCAGGCCTCCCACGACCACAGCGAGAGCATTGCCGAGGCGCTCGAGCACATGCACCCGGAGCTGGCGGCTGTGCGCGAGGCCGGCGGCGACCCGGTCTACCTGGTTGGCGGCGCGGTGCGCGACCTCCTGCTCGGCCGCGGACGCACCGACATCGACCTCGTCGTCGAGGGCGACGCGGTGGCGCTGGCCGAGCGGTTGGGTGCCGCGGCCACCGTGCACGAGCGTTTCGGCACCGCCACGGTGAAACTCAACGGGCACGAGGTCGACATCGCCGGCGCGCGTTCGGAGAGCTATCCGCAACCCGGGGCCCTGCCGGTAGTCGAGCCGGGGGCCGACCTCGCGGACGACCTGCGGCGGCGCGACTTCACGATCAACGCGATGGCGATCCCGCTGCGGGGTGAGCCGCGGCTGATCGACCCCCACGGCGGCGAGGCGGACCTGGCGACGCGACAGCTGCGGATCCTCCACGACGACTCGTTCCTCGACGACCCGACTCGCGCGATTCGCGCCGCTCGCTACGCGTCCCGCTTTGGCTTTGGACTGGAGGAGCACACCGCCGAGTTGATCCGTGAGGCCGATCTGGGGACGGTCTCGGCCGACCGGCGCGAGGCGGAGCTGCTGCGCCTCGCTGGTGAAGAGAATGCTGCTGGGGGATTTGCGCTGCTCGCCGAGTGGGGGTTGCTGGAGCTACGACCTGGCGGCGCCGAGCTCGCGGGGAAGACCGCGGGGCTGCTCGGCAGCGACCCCTGGCGGGACTTCGCGCCGCGCGATCGCGCCCTGCTTGCCGCGGCCCTGGGTCCGCCGCGCGGCGAGGTGGCCCTTGCCGCGGCCGAGCCCGAGCGGCCCTCAGGGGCGGTAGCGCTCGCCGCTCGCCACGACGAGATCGAGCTCGTCCTGGCCCGAGCCCTCGGTGCCGCCTGGCTTGACCGCTACGTCGGGGAGTGGCGCGACGTTGCCCTGGAGATCGACGGCTCGGACTTGATCGCAGCCGGTCTCAGTCAGGGCCCGGCGCTCGGCCGGGGGTTGGCGGAGGCGTTGCGGCGCAAGCTCGACGGTGAGGCGGGCGGCCGCGAGCAGGAGCTTGCCGTGGCCCTGGAGGCGGCAAGGAGCGGCGATGGAGTGGCGTGAGCACGACGGCCTGCGCTGGCTAGAGGCCTCCCTGCCCGGAGGGAAGGCCGCATTCACCACCCGCGCCTTCGGTTCGGCCCGTGAGAGCTTCGCGCCCCTGGCGGCACTGGGGGTTGATCCGGAGGCGATCGTCAGCGCCTGGCAGGTCCACGGCACCGATCTCGCCGTCCACGACGGTGCCGCTGTCCCGGCGGAGGCCGACGGCCACGTGATTGTGGACCCTGGGACCGTCGGTCTTGTCTTCGGAGCTGACTGCCTGCCGATCGCCGGCATTGGACCCGGCGGGGCCGTGATCGTGCATGGGGGCCGGCGCGGCCTCGAGCAGGGGATAGCGCTCCGCGGCGCGGCAGCGGTGGGCGCCACCGCCGCCGCGATTGGTCCCGGTATCGGGCCCTGCTGTTACGAGGTCGACCTCTGGAGCGAGGCACGCCGGCAACTGCGCGAGGCGGGTGTAGAGGAGATCCAGTCCGCCGACCTCTGTACCTGCTGTGAGGCGGAGCTCTTCTTTTCGCATCGCCGCGACGGCGACCCACGGCGGCAGGCAGGCCTCGTCTGGCTCGACGGGGAGGAGGGCTGAGGTGCCGGGGCTGATCCACGGACTCGAGCCCGAGAAGATCGCCGCCAACCTCGCCGCGGCGCGCGAGCTTGCCGGGCCCGGGGTCGAGATCCTCGCCGCCAGCAAGTACGTCCCGCTGGAGGAGATGGGGGCGCTGGCCGAGGCTGGCGTTCGCCTCGTCGGCGAGAACCGCCAGCAGGATCTCGTCGCCAAGCAGGGGCGCTGGGGCGATGCCTTCGAGTGGGACTTCATCGGCAACCTGCAGAGCCGCAAGGTCAAGCAGTTGCTACCGATCTGTCGCCTGATCCACTCGGTCGCCAGCGACTCGGCCTTGGAGCAGCTCGGCCGCCACGGCGGGCCGGAGACCGAGGTCCTGATCGAGGTCAACGTCGCCGGCGAGGAGGGCAAGGGAGGAGTGGCGCCGGCCGAGCTGGGTCCCTTCCTCGAACGCTGTCCGGTCAAGGTTGGCGGGCTGATGACGATGCCGCCTTTCAGTCAGGACGCTGAGGACTCGCGGCCCCACTTTGCCCGGCTTGCCGAGCTCGCCGCGGAGCATGGCTTGGCCCGGCTCTCGATGGGAACCTCGCAGGACTGGCGGATCGCAATCGAGGAGGGAGCGACGATCGTCCGACTTGGCACGGCCCTTTATGTGTAAATCCGCACAGGTCTGGTCATAATTCCGTAAAGGAGTCGGCCCACCTAGGCCGAAACACGCGACTAACCATGGCCCTACGCGATACCTGGCATCGAGCGCTGGTCTACTTCGGTCTTGCCGAGGACCACGACTACGGTCCCGAATACGAGGAAGACTTCGAGCCCGAAACGAGCTCCGAAGACGCCTACGAGGGCCGCCGCGAGTCGGCGACCGTGCGGCGCCTGCCCAGCTCGCGTCGCTCGCGTCGCGACGAGATCGACGACATCTTCGCCGACGACGAGCCGATCGCCGCCACGCGCACCCGCACGCTGCGGCCGGTCGGCAACGGCGACTCCGACGTCCAGGTCCACCTCGTCATCCCCCGCAACTTCAACGACGCCCAGCAGGTCGCCGACCAGTTCAAGCGCCAGGTCCCGGTCATCCTCAACCTGCAGACGACCGATCACGAGCTCTCCAAGCGGATGATCGATTTCTGCTCGGGTTTGACCTACTCGCTCGACGGTGGCATGCAGCGAATCGCCGAGAAGATCTTCCTGCTGACACCGCGCAATGTCGAGGTCTCCGCCGAGGAGAAGGCGCGGCTGCTCGACAAAGGCTTCTTCAACCAGTCCTAGCCGGGATCGGCCGCCACAAGATCTTCACCGTTTGGCCACTACCTGGCCACATCGGTGCACCAAGCCGCTCCTAAGTTGCGCGCGAATACGCAATCAACCTAGGAGGAACGATGAAGCGCAGACGTCTCGTCTTCGCACTCGCCGCTTCGCTCGCCATCGTCGCGCTTGGCGCCGGCACGGCCGCGGCCGGTCTCTTCGCCCACCAGCCAAGTGGAAAGCAGCGCGCATTCTTCGCCGCGCTACACGACCAGCACCCCCAGAACGTGATCTTCTTCCTCGGCGACGGGATGGGGACACAGGAGATGACCGCCGCGCGTTACTACCAGGGGGTTCACAACGCGCTCAACGTCGATCGCATGCCCTTTACGGGCTTCGACACGACCTGGTCGGTGAAGCCCGGCGCAGGCCCTGACTACTTGCCCGACTACGACCCGGATTCGGCCTCGACCGGGACGATGTGGGCGACCGGACAGAAGACGATCGACGAGCGCATCTCCCAGGGTCCGAGCACGGCGATCAACGTCCCCGGCCCGAATCTGAAGACAGTGCTGGAGCTGGCCCAGAAGCAGGGCATGAAGGTCGGCGACGTCTCGACGGCGGAGATCACCGACGCGACACCCGCGGTGCTCGCCTCCCACATCTCGTTGCGCGGCTGCCAGGGCCCGGCCGACATGGCTGCTTGCCCGTTGGAGACCAAGGCCGCGGGCGGCCTCGGCTCGATTGCCGAGCAGGAGGTCGACCACAAGGTGGATGTGCTGCTTGGCGGCGGTCGCAACCGCTTCACCCCGACGATCAACGGCGGGCCGGACAGCGGCAAGACGGTGATCGAATCGGCCCAGGCCAAGGGCTACCGCTACGTCACCGATGCCGCTGGGCTGAGCGGCGTGTCAAACAGCAGCAAACCGGTCCTCGGCCTCTTCAGCCCGAGCAACATGTCGCTCGAGTGGAGCGGTCCGGCAGCCTCGCTGGGCAAGGGCAACGCGCCGGCGCCCTGCACCGAGAATCAGCGCCCGGCAAGCGAGCCGAGCCTGGCGGCGATGACCCAGAAGTCGATCGAACTGCTTGAAAACCGCAGGGGCTTCTTCCTGCAGGTCGAGGGCGCCTCGATCGACAAGCAGGATCACGCCACCAACGCCTGCGGGCAGATCGGTGAGACGGTCGCGTTCGACAAAGCGATCGGCGTCGCCCTCGATTACCAGCGTCGGCACCCGGACACGCTGATCGTCGTCACCGCGGATCACTCGCATACCAGCCAGATCGTCGGCGAGGACGCCAGTGGCGCGGGCGTGCCGACTGGGTACTCGACCAACCTGACCACCAAGGACGGGCAGACGCTCAGCCTCACCTATGGCACGGCGGGTTACGGCGGGCCGGGTGCGGCTCCGGTGGCGGCGCCGCCGAGCCAGCAGCACACCGGTGCGGCTGTGCCGGTTTGGGCAAGCGGGCCAGGTGGGCTCGCTGTGCTCGGCACCAACGATCACACCGATCTGTTCGACGTGCTGGGCGGCTAGCGCAGCGGCTCGGCGAGAGGGGCGGGCACTTCGTCCGCCCCTCTCGCCTGCGGCAGGGCTAGGCTGCCGAGCATGATCGTTGGGTTCTGTGGGTCCGGAAATATGGCGGCGGCCATGGCACGCGGGCTCAACGGCCAAGTTGACGGGTTGCTCTTCACTGACGGGGGCTCCGGACGAGCTGCCGAGCTAGCGAAAGAACTTGATGGGGAAGCCGTGGGCTCGAACGGGGAGCTGGCTGAGCGGGCAGATGTGGTCGTGCTTGCGGTAAAGCCGGCGAAGCTGAGCGATGCCGCGACGGAGCTTGTCGGGGCGAAGGTCGTGGTCTCGTTGCTTGGCGCGACTTCGTTGGAGAAGCTTCGGGAGGCCTTTCCTGACGCTGATGTCGTGCGGGTGATGCCGAACGTGGGGGTCGAGGTGCGGAAGGGCGTGCTCTGCATTGCCGGCGACCTCGGCTCCAATGTGCGAACGCTGCTGGAGGGGCTTGGCCACGTGGTGGACCTGCCGGACTCGCAGTTCGATACCGCCACCGCGGTGATGGGGTGCGCGCCGGCCTACCTGGCGCTGGCGGTGGAGGCGATTGCCGATGCGGGGGCTGCGGATGGGTTGGATACGGAGCTCGCTCAGGAGCTGGTGGTCGAGACTGCGGTTGGGACGGCGGAGCTGCTGCGCGCTCACGACCCGGCGGCGCTGCGCAAGGCCGTTGCTTCGCCCGGCGGCAGCACCGAGGCGGGATTGGAGGCGCTGGACCGTGAAGGGGCGAGGGAGGCCTTTGCGGCGGCCGTGCAGGCCTCGCTGGAGAGGATGCGGGGATGACGCTGCTGCTGGCGATCACCCGCTTCGATGTCGCCGACTACGTCAGCGCCCTCTTCCTCGTCTACATCATCCTGATCTTCCTCAATGTGCTCAGCTCCTGGATCCCGCGCATGCCCTACAACCGGGCGCTGCGGGCGACACTTGACTTCATCAAAGAGACCACCGATCCCTACCTCAACCTCTTCCGGCGCTTCCTGCCGCCGCTCGGCGGTGGCGGCTTTTCTCTTGACCTCAGCCCGATCCTCGGCGTGATCCTGCTCTTCGTCGTCAGCGGCGTCGTCGTCCGTCTGATCGAAGGGTGAGCAGCGCCCGCGCCTGGCGCCTTGCCGGAGCACTCTGCGGCGTCGTCGTCATCCTCGACCAAGCGGCGAAGGCCCTGATCGAGGCGAATCTCGTTCCGGGTCAAGACGTCGACGTGCTCGGCCCGGTCGGGCTAACCCTCTCGCACAACAGCGGCGTCGCCTTTGGCCTCGCCAGCGGCGGCGGCACTCGTTTGGTGCTGGTTACCGGGCTGGCGCTGGGCGTCGTCGGCTACCTCTTCTCGCGCGATCCGGCCCGACCTGGCATGTGGGTGGCTGCGGGGCTGCTGGCGGGCGGTGCGATCGGCAATCTCGCCGACCGGATCCGCGTCGACGCGGTCACCGACTACATCGCGATCGGCAACTGGCCCGCCTTCAACCTCGCCGACGTCGCGGTAACCGCCGGCGTTCTCCTGCTCGCCTATGCCTACATACGGGAGCCACCCGCTTGAGCGCGGAGCTTCACATCGTCCACCTCGACGACGATCTCGCCGTGGTCGACAAGCCGGCCGGCCTGGTCGTCCACCCGGCGCCCTCGCACACCGGCCCGACCCTGGTCAGCGAGCTCGGCGACCTGCTCGGCGGCGGGGAGGAGGCCGAGCGCCCGGGCATCGTCCACCGGCTCGACAAGGACACCAGCGGCCTGCTCGTCGTCGCCCGCAACGATGCCGCCCACGCCGCTCTGCAGGCGCAAGTCCAGCGCCGCGAGGTCGAGCGCATCTACCTCGCCCTGGCGCGGGGACACCTCACCTCGCGCACCGGCACGATCGACGCACCGATCGGGCGCGCCTCGCGCCACCGCCACCGCATGGCGGTCTCCGGCGCCGCCTCGCGCGAGGCGCGCACCCATTTCGAGGTCCTCGAACTGCTCACCGCGGAGACCTACCTAGAGGCGCGCCTGGAGACCGGGCGTACGCACCAGATTCGTGCCCACTTCGCCGCGATCGGCCACCCGCTCCTCGGCGACTCCAATTACGGCGGTGAGCGAAAGTACGGCCTCGAGCGGCAGTTCCTTCATGCCCACAGGCTTGCCTTCGATCATCCCGTCAGCGGCGAGCGGCTGAGCTTTCGGTCCGAGTTGCCGGCCGACCTGGTCGCGGCCCTGGCGGCGGCCCGCACCACTTGACTCCGCTCGACCCCTCTACAATCCGTCGGCTCGGAAACCAACCCCCGTTGTACCGACCCGGATCCTGACCGGCATCGCGCCGGATCCCGGCAAGGGCGGCGGGGAACACAGTCAAAACAAGGAGCTTCACCCATGCCTGAGGCAGGCCTCAAAGAGCTGCTGGAGGCCGGAGTCCACTTCGGCCACCAGACCCGTCGCTGGAACCCGAACATGCGCCGCTACATCTTCGGCGAGCTCGACGGGATCCACATCATTGACCTGGTCCAGACCGAGGCGCTGCTGGAGAACGCGCGCCGCTTCGCCGGCGAGCTCGCCAGCGGTGGCGGCACGGTGCTCTTCGTCGGCACCAAGAAGCAGGCCCGCGGCCCGGTCGAAGAATGGGCCGACCGCTGCAAGATGCCCTACGTCAACCAGCGCTGGCTCGGCGGCCTGCTGACCAACTTCAACACGATGTCGGCGCGGATCGCTCGCCTGCACGAGCTGACCAACTGGCGCGACGAGGGCAAGCTCGAGCTGCTGCCGACCAAGGAGCGGATGGGGATGCTGGCCGAACTGGCCAAGCTCGAGTTCAACCTCGGCGGCGTCCGCGACATGGATCGCCTGCCCGACGCGGTCTTCGTCACCGACCTCAAAACCGAGGAGATCGCCGTGCGCGAGGCCGCCCGCCTGCGCATCCCGATCATCGCCCTGGTCGACACCAACTGCGATCCGACCCCGATCGACTACGTGATCCCCGGCAACGACGACGCGATCCGCTCCTGCCAGCTGGTGATCGGCACGATCGGCGGCGCGGTCGAGGAGGGCTCCGGCGCCTGGCGGGTCCAGGAGGAGAAGCGCATCGCGATCGAAATGGAACGGCGCAAGAAGGAGGAAGAAGAGCGCAAGAAGCGAGAGGAGGAAGAGAAGGAGCGGGTTGCGGCTGAGGAAGCCAAGAAGAAGGCGGCGGCTGAAGCGGAGGTCGCAAAGCAAGCTCAGGCGGCACAGCAGCAGGCTCAGGCGCAGCAGGCGGCTCCGGCTCCGGCTCAGGGTCAAACGCAGCAGGCGCCTCCCGCCCAGGGTTCAAACGCCCCGGCTGCGGGTCCTGTCGCCGCAGGGAACCCACCACCCCCTGCGGTCGCTAAAGCGTCCTCGGGGGCGGTGCCCCCTACGGCGCCACCCGCAGGCGGAGCGCCTAAAGCCCCGGCTCCGGCGAAAGCGGCTGAGCCCGCGGCCAAGGCAGAGGCTCCAGCGGCTACTGAGAAACCGGCTGAGCCCGCAGCGACTGAGAAAGCACCGGCTGCGCCGGTGGAGGAGAAAGCTCCTGCCGAGCCCGTAGCCGAGGAGAAAGCTGCTGAGCCCGCTGCCGAGGAGAAGGCGCCAGAGGCGGCTACCGCTGAGAAAGATGAGGCTGCGAAAGAGGGAGGGGAGTCGTGAGCGTTACGGCTGCTGATGTGAAGGCGCTGCGGGATCAGACCGGGGCGGCGATGATGGATTGCAAGGCTGCGTTGACCGAGGCCGACGGCGATGTCGATCGGGCGGTTGAGATTCTGCGGGTTAAGGGCCAGGCCTCGGCTGCCAAGCGCGCGGGGCGGGGGACCAACGAGGGGGTTGTCGCCTCCTACATCCACGCCAACGACAAGGTCGGGGCGATGGTTGAGGTCCAGTGCGAGACCGATTTCGTCGCCCGCAACGAGGACTTCAAGGCGTTTGCCTACGAGGTCGCGCTGCATGTCGCCGCGACCGCGCCCCAATACGTGACGACTGACGAAATCTCCGCCGAGGAGCGCGAGGCCGAAAAGCGGGTCTTCGAGGAGAAGGCGCGCGAAGAAGGCAAGCCCGACAACGTGGTCGAGAAGATCGTCGAGGGACAGCTGGCCAAGTGGGGACAGGAAGTCGCCCTGCTCGACCAGTCCCACGTCAACGCCGAGAAGCACGACTCGAAGTCGATCGAGGAGCTGCGCCAGGAGCTCGCTGCCAAGACCGGCGAGAACGTCCGGATTGCTCGTTTCGCTTACTTCCGCGTCGGCGACGAATAGGCTCGCGGGCCTAGATGGCCAACGACCCCCAGTTCAAACGCATCCTGCTCAAGCTCTCGGGAGAGGCGCTGATGGGCGACCTCTCCCACGGCACCGACGCGGATGAGGTGAAGCGGATCGCCGAGCAGGTCTCGGCAATCCGCGCCCGCGGGGTCGAGGTGGCGATCGTCGTCGGCGCCGGCAACATCTACCGCGGCCTCTCCGCCGTGGCCGAGGGGATGGACCGCGCCACCGGCGACTACATGGGGATGCTGGCAACCGTGCTCAACGCGCTGACCCTGCAGGACGCGCTGGAGAAGACAGGGGAGCACACTCGTGTGCTCTCGGCAATCGACGTCAAGGAGGTGGCCGAGCCCTACATCCGCCGCCGCGCCATGCGCCACCTCGAGAAGGGGCGCGTCGTGATCTTCGCCGCCGGGACCGGCAATCCGTTCTTCACCACCGACACCGCCGCGGCGCTGCGGGCCCTGGAGATCCACGCGCAGGCGATCCTGATGGCCAAGAACGGGGTCGAGGGCGTCTACGACTCCGATCCGGCAACCAATCCGGATGCCAAGTTCATCGCCGCGATCGGCCACCGCGAGGCGATCGAGCGCGGTCTCAAGGTGATGGATTCCACCGCGCTCTCGCTCTGCATGGACAACGACCTTCCCATCTACGTCTTCAACATGGGGGACGCCAGCAACATAGATAGGATCGTCAGCGGCGAGAGGGTGGGCACGCTGGTCTCCAGCGCGCCCGCCGAGTGACGAGAACGGGGGCCCAGTGGAGCTGATCGACGAACTGCTCAAGGACGCCGAAGGCCGGATGACGAAGTCGGTCGAATCCAGTCGTGGCGAGCTGGCCACGGTGCGCACCGGGCGCGCCTCACCGCACCTGCTCGATCGCATCATGGTCGACTACTACGGCGCCCAGACTCCGCTAAAGCAGCTCGCCAACGTCGCCACCTCCGACGCCCGCTTGCTCACCGTGACCCCGTTCGACAAGAGCTCGATCGGAGCGATCGAGAAAGCGATCCAGGAGTCCGACATCGGCTTGACGCCGAGCAACGACGGCAACGTCGTGCGCCTGCAGATCCCCGAGCTGACCGAGGAGCGCCGCCGTGAGATGGTCAAGGTCGTCCACGGCGTCGCAGAGGAGGGCCGGATCGCGATCCGCAACATCCGCCGCGACGTGATGCAAGACCTGCGTGAGCTGAAAAACGAGGGCGAAGTCGGCGAGGACGACGAGCGCCGCGCCGAGTCCGCCCTGCAGAAGCAGACTGACGACTCGATCGCCGAGATCGACTCTCTCCTCAAGGGGAAGGAAGAGGAGATCCTGGAGGTGTGAGTGCCTCCGCGCGGTACGTGGCGATCATCACCGACGGCAACGGGCGCTGGGCCCAGAACCAGGGCCTGCCGGTCGTAGAGGGGCACCGGGCGGGTGCCGACACGGTCAAGGCACGGCTGCGCGACGCGGTCGAGCTGGGGATCGAGGAGCTGACCGTCTACTCGTTCTCGACCGAGAACTGGTCGCGGCCGGCGGCGGAGGTCGACGGGCTGATGGCGATGTTTGGCGAACGCATCTCCTCCGAGACGCCCGAGCTCGATGAGGAGGGAGTGCGGATGCGCTTCATCGGCCGCCGCGACGGCGTCTCCGAGGAGCTAGCGCGGCGCATGGACTGGGCCGAAGAGATGACTGAGGACAACGAGCGGATCACCCTCTTCGTCGCCTTCAACTACGGTGGCCGGGCCGAGATCATCGACGCCGCACGGCACTTCGACGGTGACTCCGAGGAGGAGTTCCAGCGCCTCCTCTACGCGCCGGAGATGCACGATCCCGACCTGCTGATCCGGACCAGCGGCGAGCAGCGGATCTCCAACTACCTGCTCTGGCAGTGCGCCTACTCTGAGCTGGTCTTCCGTGACGAGCTCTGGCCGGACTTTGATCGCGCCGCGCTCGAGGAGTGCCTGCGCGAGTTCGAGGCGCGCCAACGCCGCTTCGGGGCGAGGACCTGATGCAGGACCTCTTCGACGACGACCTGCTCAGCTCCGAGCCGACACCCAAACGGCCGCCGAGGCCGCCACGCCGGCCACGGCGCAAACGCGCCAGCGGCGAGACGGCCAAACGCATCCTCTTCGCGATCCCGGCGATCGTCTTCGCGATCGCGATCACGGTCGCCGGTGGGCTGGTCTTCACGATCGCGATGGTCGCTGTCGGCGTGCTCTGCCTGCGCGAGTACCTGGCGATGACGGCGGCGGCCAGGCCGATCCCGCGCGCCGCCTACGTCGCGGTCACGGCCCTGATCCTCGCCGCCCACTTCGGCACCGCCTTCAACGTCCTGCTGATCATCGCCGCCGCCTTCCCGGTGCTTTTCTTCTTCGGTGCCGACCACGAGCACCGCGACGGCATCACGGTCTCGATGGGGGTGACGCTGCTCGGCATCGTCTGGATCGGCATCCCGCTGGTCCACGCCGTGCTGTTGCGCGACCTGCCCCACCACGGCGCCGCGCTGCTGATCGACGTCCTCGTCGGCACCTTCGCCGCCGACACCGGCGCCTACGCCACCGGGCGCATGTTCGGCTCGCACAAGATCGCGCCCAGCCTCTCGCCGAACAAGACGCTGGAGGGCCTGCTCGGCGGCTTCCTGATCGGCGCGATGGCCTTCTGGTTCGCCGGCCTCTACCAGGACTGGCTCTCCGGAGTGGACGCGCTGATCATCGGCGCCGCGGTGGCGGCGATAGCGCCGGTCGGCGACCTCTTCGAGTCAATGCTGAAGCGCGATTTGGGCACCAAGGACACCGGCACCCTCTTCGGCCCCCACGGCGGCATCCTTGACCGCCTCGACGCAGTCTTCTTCACCGTCGTCGTCGGCTACTACCTCGCCGTCCAGCTGGTGTACTGACGACGAGACCGCACAGAACCGCGATATTGGCGGTTCCGTGCGGTCTCGGTAAACGCGCTCCGTATTCTCTGGTCGAATGAAGAAGATCCTGATCCTCGGCTCGACGGGGTCCATCGGCGTGCAGGCGCTGGAAATAGTCGGCTCCTCAAAGGAGTTGGAAGTCGTGGGTCTCGCTGCGGGCACGAGCTGGGAGCGCGTGCTGGCCCAGGCGAGCCAGCACGGGGTGCGATCCGTCGCCTTCTCCGATGTCGATTCTGCCCGCGCCGCCCGTGGCGCCTGGGACGGCCAGGTCCTCGCCGGCGAGGACGGCATCCGCGAGCTGATCCTCGCCTCTAACGCTGACCTGGTGCTCAACGGCATCGTCGGCGCTGCCGGCCTGGCACCGACGATCGTCGCCCTCGGCGAGGGCATCGACGTCGCCCTGGCCAACAAGGAGAGCCTGGTGATCGGCGGCGAGTTGACGATGGCCCTGGCCGAGGCGACCGGTGCCCGCCTGCTGCCGGTCGATTCCGAGCACTCGGCGCTCTTCCAGCTGATCGGCGCTGAGCCGACGCCGGGGACGGTCGACCGCCTCGTCCTCACCGCCTCGGGCGGCCCCTTCCGCGGTCGCACCGAGCTCGAGGGCGTCAGCGTCGAGGAGGCGCTCGCCCACCCGACCTGGGCGATGGGCGGGCGGATCACGATCGACTCAGCGACGCTGATGAACAAGGGCTTCGAGGCGATCGAGGCGCACCACCTCTTCGGCGTCCCCTTCGAGGCGATCGAGGTCGTCGTCCATCCGCAGTCGATCGTCCACTCGCTGATCGACCTCAATGACGGCGCCACCTTGGCCCACCTCGGCCACCCGGACATGCGCGTGCCGATCTCCTACGCCCTGCACTACCCCGAGCGCGCCGACGTCGCGGTGCCACGGCTTGACCTGGCGACGGTCGGACAGCTCAACTTCGAGACGCCCGACCTCGAGACCTTCGCCTGCCTGCGGCTGGCGCTGGACGCCGGCAGGGCGGGGGGGACCGCGCCCTGCGTGCTCAACGCAGCCGATGAGGTCGCGGTCGCGGCCTTCCTCGCCGGCAGGATCGGTTTCACCGCGATCCCGGCCCTGATCGAGCGGGTCCTGCTGGCGATGCCCGCGGTCCAGCCCACCCACTTCGAGGACCTCTTCGCGGTCGACGCCGAGGCCCGGCGCCGCACCGAAGAGGAGGTCGGCGGGTTGGCACGGGTATGAGTTGGCTCCTGGTCTTTGGCGGGCTCTGCCTGCTCGTCATCCTGCACGAGGCGGGCCACTTCTTCGCGGCCAAGGCGACCGGGATGCGGGTGGAGAAGTTCTTTCTCTTCTTCGGGCCCAAGCTCTTCTCGGTGAAACGGGGGGAGACCGAGTACGGCGTGGCGGCGATCCCGCTGGGTGGCTACGTGAAAATCACCGGCATGACCGCGGAGGAGGAGGTACCTCCGGAGGCCCTCGAGCGCGCCTACTACCGCCAGCCGGTCTGGAAGCGGATCGTCGTGATCGGCGCCGGGCCTGCGGTCAACATCGTCCTCGGTTTCGCGATCCTCTTCGTCGTCGCCCTGACCAGTGCCTCCGCCGCCACTCAGACCGTCCACGAAGTCGTGCCAAAGACGCCCGCCACCGGTGTGCTCAAACCAGGCGACACGATCCTCGCGGTTGACGGCCGGCGCTATCCGGGCCTGGGCAGCGAAGCCAGGGTCGAACGCTTCCGCGAGGAGATCGCGAGCCACCGCTGCACCGGCAAGCAGAAGGAAGGCTGCATCGCCTCGACACCGGTGGTGCTGACGATCAAGCGGAGCGGACAGATCCAGCGTGTCTCCGTAAAGCCCGAATACAGCGCCGCGGCTGGTCAGGCGCTGGTCGGCTTCTCCTTCGACAGCCGGCCAATCGACATCGGCGTCGGCACCGCCGTCAGCCGCGCCGGCAACTTCGGTTGGCTCGTCGTCACCGAAACCGTGAAACGCTTCGCCAGGATCTTCGACCCCAAGGAACGCAAAGAAATCTCGGGGATCGTCGGCGTCAGTGACGTCGGCCACCAGACGGTCGAGCTCGGCGCCGCCGCCGCCCTCACCTTCCTCGCCTTGATCAGTCTCTCGCTCGGTCTGATCAACCTCTTTCCATTCCTTCCACTCGATGGCGGCCACATCTTCTGGAGCCTGGTCGAGAAGGTTCGCGGCAAACCGGCGTCGCTGCGGGTGATGGAGCTCGCCAGCGTTGTCGGCCTGATCCTGGTGGCGATGCTCGTCGTGATCGGCCTCACCAACGACATCGGCCGCCTCACCGGCGAAGGCTTCCACGTCCGCTGAGCGCGGACTTATTTGCTCGCGAGGACCTTGAAGCCATAGGAGGCCGGGCTCGGGTCGAGCTTGCCCGAGTCGTCGCGGGCGCGGACCTTGAAGGTGTGGCGGCCGAGCGTCAGCGGCTTGGTCGTGAACGGCGAGCGGCAAGAGCGGAACGGCTTGCGGTCGAGCTTGCACTGGAAGGTAGAACCGGACTCGTTGGAGGTGAAGCGAAAGGTCGGCGTGCGGTCGTGGGTGGTCTTGCCGGGCTTGTGCCGCAGGGTCGTCTGCAGGGCGCCCTTCTGGCCCGGGCCTGGCGCGCCTCCGCCCGGTCCGGCATCGCTGCCGCCGGGACAGCGATGCTCGCTGGGCGCGACCGAGTTCGGTCGTGGCGCCGGGAAGACGGGGGAGAAGTCCGCGGCGCTGTTGTCGAGGTCATCGGTCGGCTCCAGCAGCGTGGCGCAGCCCGGAGCGATGGTTCGGCGCAGGGCCATCCCATCCGGGATAGCTGCGGCGGGTGTGCCCGCGGGGCTCGGCAATGGGCCGCTGAAGGTGCCCCAGGAAACGCAGTCGAGGTTTTCCCAGCAGGCTGCGCCTCCTGCGGGGTCGAGCTTCCCCGCCGAAAGGCTGGTGTCGGCGCTCACCCCGAATTCGGCTTCCGCCGCGGGAGTGGCGAGAAGGATCGTGCTCTGATTCGCACTGCCGGATACGTCGCCGGCAAAGGTGTTGGTGCTGGTGACGTTGCCACCCGCGTTGTAGGTCTTCAGCACGTGGCCGCCGACGAGGTTTTGTCCCGGAGCCCACATCTGCAGCTCGACGTATTCGGCTTCCGGCTGGGCAAGCGTGCCCGGGTAGACCTCGCGGATCGACATCTCGTGGAAGGTGGCCGAGGCGCCTGTCGGCCAGGTCAGGGCGAGCAGGAATACCAGCGCTACGGTCAGGGTTCCGAACTTGCGCATCAAGCCGATTAGCCCTTGACGACCTTGAAGTTGAGCTTGGCCGGGGTCGGGTCCGTTGCTCCTTGCGCTAGAGCGCGCACCTGGAGGATGTGCGATCCGAAGCCGAGCTTCTTGGGGGTGAAGGGGGAGCGACAGACGTGGAACGGACCGCTGTCGAGCTTGCACTGGAAGCTCGCGCCCGACCTGCTGGCGCTAAAGCGGAAGGTCGGTGTGCGGTCGCGCGTCCTGGCAGCGGGCTTACCGGTGAGCGTCGTCCCTGGCGCGACCGGCTTGGTCTTGCCAGGAGGCGGGACGGCTGGTGGGGACGGGGTCGGGGGCGGCTGTGCTGGCAGCGCAGTCGTCGCCAGTGCGACCTCGAAGCTGTAGCCGGCGGGGCTCTGATCGGTGTTGGCACTGGGGTCGGTGGCGCGCACCTGGAAGGAGTGGGGGCCGTTGCCCAGGCCGCTGTAGGAGATACCGCTTGTCGGACAGCTCGTAAAGGGCGTCCCGTCGAGCGAACACTCGAAGCTGGAGCCCGGCTCATTCGAGGCGTAGGTGAAGCTGGCGCTCGAGCTTTCGCTCGGATCGGGAGGCCCCGACTCGATCGTCGTTTGCGGCGGCGTCGTGTCGAGCAAGGAGTTGTCGACTGTCCAGCTGAATTCCGTTGGGGTCAGCTGCTGGTTGCCGGCGCCATCCGTGGCTTCGACCGCGAAGGTGTGCATGCCGTCGGCGAGGCCGTGGTAGGTCATTCCGCTGGTCGGGCAGGCCGATGGAAGAGCGCCGTCAAGCGCGCACTTGAAGCTGGCACCGGTCTCGTTCGGCGCGTGGTAGGTGAACTGGGCGGTGGCGCCGGGGCTCGGGTCAGCCGGATGGGTGTCGATCGTGGCGAGCGGGGGCGTGGTGTCGACCGTCCAGGTGTAGCTGGCTGGAGTCGGATCCGGTCCGGAGGCGTTGACTCCCCGCACCTGGAAGGTGTGGCTGCCGTCGGCAAGGCCCGTGTATTCCACCGGCCCGCCGATTGGGCAAGAGCCAAAGGCCGCCGCGTCGAGCTTGCATTCGTAGCTGGTCGCGGTCGGGGCTTCGTAGGTGAATTCGGCGCTGCTGCTGTTTGAGCGCAACGGCGGCTTGTCGTCGATTGCCGTGTTGGGCGCGCCGGCGCAGGTGTGCTCGCTGATCGGGCTGGAGTCGTTGCGCGGGGCGGGAGTGACCTCGGAGAAGTCGGTGGCGCTGTTGTCGCTGTCGTCGCTTTCCTCCAGCAGGGTCGGGCAGCCCGGTTCGATCGTGCGCCGGATCGCCTTGCCGGCGGTAACGCCACCGGGCGAGACCGGGGATCCCACCGAAGTGCCGGTGGCTAGCTGCAGGGCCGCACCGCCGCTGAAGTTTCCCCAGGCAACGCAGTCAGCCGGTAGGCCCCCGGCGTTCCAGCAGGCGGCACCACCGGCGGCGCTGACAGTGAGGCCGCTGTCGACGAGGTCAGGGGCAACGCCGAATACTTCCTGCACGCGGGTGTCGCCGACCAGCACCGTCTGCTGGTTTGCCGAGTTGGGAACCGACGCGGAGAAGGTCGAGCTGTGCACCAACGAGCCGCTGGCGTTGTAGAGGGTCATCGCGTGGCCGCTGAGCAGGTTTTGGCCCGCGGCGTACATCTGCAGCTCGACGTAGCTGTCGTCGCTGGTGCCGGGGTGGACCTCGCGCACTTTGATCAGGTGGAAGGTCGCCTGCGCCGGTGCGGCAGCGAGCAGGAGGGAGGCGCCGGCAAGTAGGGGCAAGCCAATACGCGCCCGCCATCGGCGGATAACCGCTCTCCCTTTGCCGCGGATCTGCGTCCCCATCCGTTTCTGCATACGCGCCACCCATGGCCAAGGTTCAATCCGCGCAACCAAGCCCCGTCGCTAGGCTCTGTACATGGCTTCCAAGCGGCAGATATTCGTTGGCGGCGTGCCAATCGGCGGCGGCGCTCCGGTCGTGGTGCAGACGATGACCAAGACCGAGACCGCCAACCTGGCGGCGACGATGGAGCAGATCCACAAGGTCGCCGAGGCGGGTGCTGACATCGTGCGCTGCGCCGTGCCGCGCGACGAGGACGTCGAGGCGCTGAAGACGATCGTCAAGGACTCGCCGATCCCGGTGATCGCCGACATTCACTTCAACCACACGCTGGCGCTCAAGGCGATCGACGCGGGCGCCCACTGCATCCGCCTCAACCCGGGCAACATCGGCGGCCGCGACAAGGTCGCCGAGGTCGCCGAGCGGGCAAACGCGGCCGGCGTGCCGATGCGGATCGGGGTTAACTCCGGCTCGCTGCCCAAGCACCTGCACGCGCTCGAGCGCGAGAGCCCGGTCGAGGCGCTGGTCGCGGCCGCGGTCGAGTTCGTCGAGCTGATGGAGTCGCTCGACTTCGAGAACTTCAAGGTCTCGATCAAGTCGACCAACGTGCCCAACACGATCGCCGCCAACCGGCTGCTCTCGGAGAAGATTCCCTACCCGCTTCACCTCGGCATCACCGAGGCCGGCACCAAGTGGTCGGGCTCGCTCAAGTCGGCGGTCGGGCTGGGAACGCTGCTCGCCGACGGGGTCGGGGACACGATCCGGATCAGCCTCTCGACCTTCCACGCCGAGGAGGAGGTCAAGGTCGCCTGGGAGATCCTCAAGGCGCTGCAGCTGCGCGAGCGCGGCCCGGTCCTGATCGCCTGTCCGACCTGTGGCCGCCTGCAGTTCGACATGGACTCGGTCGTCGCCGAAATCGAGCAGCGACTAGAAAGCTACGCCGAGCCGATCGAGGTCGCCGTGCTTGGCTGCGCGGTCAATGGGATCGGCGAGGCCTCGCACGCGGACTTCGGCATCGCCGGGGCCAAGAACGAGGGTCTGATCTACGCCCACGGCAAGCCACTGCGCAAGGTCCCGCAGGAGAAGCTGGTCGACACGCTCTTCGAAGAGATCGACAAGTCGCTCGAACGGGGTGCGGTTGAGTTCGATGAGAACGAGTCGCGCGAGGGCGCGGCCTGGCTGGCCAAGATCGAGGCCGAGAACGCCGGTGACCTGACGCCGGAGAAGATCGCGCGGATGGAGCACGAAGCGGCCGAAAAGGGCGAGTCGGACAAGGTCCTGCTCGACGAGGAGGCCTCACCCACCGCCGGACGCCGCTTCACCCGCGCCTGAGGCGGGATGGCCGGCGCCTGGCGGCGTCCTCGGTCGCTCACGTGCAAAGCACGCTTCGCTCCCTGCGTCCTGGCCAGGCTTGGCCCTCCCGCCTCAGGAAATAGACTCGCCGAATGGCCGCCAAAGGAATCTCTCCCTCTCGCGCGGAGGACTTTCCGGCGTGGTTTCAGAGCGTCGTTCGCGAGGCCGAGGTTGCGGAACTGGCCCACGTCCGCGGCTCGATGGTGATTAGGCCTTGGGGCTACGCGATCTGGGAGTTGATGCAGGCCGAGCTCGACCGGGAAATCAAGGCGAGCGGTGCCCAGAACGCTTATTTCCCGCTCTTCATCCCCCTCAGCTACTTCGAAGAGGAGGCCGAGCACGTCGAGGGCTTTGCCAAGGAGATGGCCGTGGTCACCCACCATCGGCTCGAAGAAGACCCAGATGACCCCGGCAAGCTGCGTCCTGGAGGGAAGCTGGCCGAGCCGCTGATCGTCCGCCCGACCTCGGAGACGATCATCGGCAAGTCGTTCGCCAAGTGGATCAACTCCTACCGCGACCTGCCGCTGCTGGTCAACCAGTGGGCCAACGTGGTGCGCTGGGAGATGCGGCCGCGGGTCCTATTGCGGACCACCGAGTTCCTCTGGCAGGAGGGCCACACCGCGCACGCCAGCGAGGAGGAGGCGCGGCGCGAGACCGAGGACATGCTCGAGGTCTACCGCCGCTTCGCCGAGTCGTTCTTGGCGATGCCTGTCCTAACCGGTGAGAAGCCAGAGGAAGAGCGCTTCCCGGGCGCCGTGATGAGCCTCTCGATCGAGGCGATGATGCAGGATGGCAAGGCCCTGCAGGCCGGCACCTCGCACTACCTGGGGCAGAGCTTCGCCGAGGCGGCCGAGATCGACTTCCTCGACAAGGACGGTGAGCGGCAGCTCGTCCACACCTCTTCCTGGGGCGTCTCCACCCGCCTGCTCGGCGCCCTGATCATGTCCCACGGCGACGATGTCGGCTTGCGCCTGCCGCCGACGGTGGCGCCGCAGCAGGTGGTCGTCATCCCGGTGCTGCGGAGCAAGGACGACGATGCTGTCCTTGCCGAGGTTGAGGCCGTGGCGGCTGAGATTCGCGAGCAGACCTTCCAAGGTCGCGCGGTACGCGTGCTGGCCGACTTCCGCGACCGCGAGGGACAGGCGAAGCGCTGGGAGTGGGCCAGGAAGGGCGTTCCCGTGATCATCGAAATCGGCCCCCGCGACCTCGATCAGGGCGTCGTCGCGGTGCGGCGCCGAGACGATGAGGACCTCGGCATGGCGAGCGTGCCGCGGGGAGAGATCGGCACCTGGATCGCGCCGGTCCTCGACCAGATTCAGGCCGGCTACTTTGAGCTGGCAGCGGAGCGATTGGCGACGAGGACGGCCCGGGAGATCGAGAACCTGGACGAGTTCCGAGCGTGGTTCAAGGGTGACGGCGAGGACGCCGCGACGAGCGGCTTCGTCAGGGCGCCCTGGAGCGAAGCGGCGGAGTCGGCCTCGCTCCTCGAAGAGCTTAAGGTCTCGGTTCGGTGCATACCCTTCGACCAGCAGCTGGCGCCCGACAGCGCTTGCATCCTCACCGGCAAGCCGGCAGTCGTCGAAGCCGTGTTCGGCAAGGCGTACTAACGGCAACGCGGGCGCCGGGCGGCACGCGATGAGTGACACGGCGCCCTTTGGCCGCGGTCGCGTCCGCCGTCTTTTCGGGCTCGACCGCAGCGGCCCGCCACCGCGCCAGGTGCGCAAGGGGGAACCGCTCAACCCCTGGACGATTCCCAACGCGGTCGGCTACCTGCGGCTGGCGGCGCTGCCGCTCTTCCTCTGGCTCGCCTTCGAATCGGGCGACGGGCGCAGCGCCCCGGCTGCGATCGTCTTCTGGTTGATCGCCGCCGGCGACTACCTCGACGGCTTCCTCGCCCGCGTCACCGGCCAGTACAGCCGCCTCGGCTCGATCCTCGACCCGGTGGTCGATCGCCTGACGATCCTCTCCGGTGCGGTCGTCTGCTGGCACTTCGAGCTGCTGCCGCGCTGGGCCCTCGCCCTGCTTGCGGTGCGCGAGCTGGCAATGCTCCTGCTCGGCCAGTACGGCCTGCGCCACGGGGTTGAGATCCGGGTCAACTGGCCGGGCCGGATCTCGGTCTTCCCGATCATGGGCGGCATCTTCTTCGCCATGGTCTTCGCCGGCTGGGTCCCATCGGCTCTGCTGATCCTCGGTCTCGGTTTCGCGATCGTGGCCACCGTCCTCTACGCCCAAACCGGAGTCCGCGAAGTCCGCGCCTCGCGCAGCTGACTTTGTCGTTCGGGGTGGTGATGCCCCCGAAAAGACGAAGTCAGCGTGCAAGGGCGGAATCAACCTTCAACCTTCAGTTGAACCTTTGGCTGACGGACCTATAATCGTTCGACCGACCTCAGCTGGGGTCAAGACCCGCAACTAAGGAGTGAGATGGAGGACACCTTTCCCGATCTTGGTTCGCTCAGCGATGAGGAACTGAAGGACCTGATCGACAAGCTCACCGAGGAGGAGAACGAGATCTCCTACAAGCGCCGCACTCTGCACGGCAAGATCGACATCCTGCGGGCGGAGCTGGTCAACCGGCTGCGACAGAAGCGCGAGCAGGGCGAGTCGCTCTTCTCCGGTGACGACGTTGCGCAGCTGACCGAGATCCTCGCCGGCAAACAGCCCTCCTCAGAGGACGATTCCGCCGCCTGAGCGGAGCTCGCGATGGCCGTCCACTGTCCCGAATGTGGGTTCGTCAACCCCGAGGGCGCTAACTACTGCCAGAAGTGCGGCGCCTTCGTCGGTAGCCCCGCCGAGGGCGATGGGGGCGGGGGCGACGAACCGACGACGATGACTTACACCGTCGATGACACCGGCGAGATGCAGCCGGTCGATATCGACGAGACGGTCGAGCGCAGCGGCGCCGCGCTGGTGATCCGCGCCGGCGGCGGCCGCGCCGGCGAGAGCTTTCCGCTCGCCGAGGACCGGGTCAGCATCGGCCGCAGCCCCGACGCCGGGGTCTTCCTTGACGACGTCACGGTCTCGCGCAACCACGCGCTGTTGGTCCGCCGCCGCGACGGCCTCTACATCGACGACCTCGGCTCGCTCAACGGCACCTACGTCAACCGCCGCCGGATCGAGTCGCACCGCCTTGCCGACGGCGACGAGATCCAGGTCGGCAAGTACAAGCTCAGCTACCTGGAGAAGTAGGCGATGGCCGTCTCCGAGCAACAGACCCGCCCGCGTGACTCGCGCCCACGCAAGGCGCTGACGATCGGGGCCGTCTGCAAGATTCTGCAGAGCGAGTTCGACGACGTCTCGATCTCGAAGATCCGCTACCTCGAGGACCAAAAGCTCTTGACGCCGCGGCGCACGGCCGGCGGCTACCGCCTCTACAGCCAGTCCGATGTGGAACGTCTACGCACGATCCTGCGCCTGCAGCGCGACGAGTTCCTGCCGCTGCGGGTGATCCGCCAGGAGCTGGCGGCGGGCGGCGACTTCGTCCCGGCCGGTGGCAGCACCGAGAAGCGGCCCTCCAGCGGGGCCGTGCGGCGGGCGATCCTGGTCAATACCTCGCGCGCTTACCTAACCCTCGATGAGGTGATCGAGGAGACCGGCGCGCGCGAGGAGCTGATCGCCGAACTGGAGAACTTCGGCATCGTCCAGCCTGAGAAACGCGACGGGAAGACGGTTTACGACGAGACCGACCGCGAAGTGGTGCGCTCGGCCAACGAGCTCTCGCGGGTCGGCGTCGCTGCCCGCAACCTGCGCGTCTTCCGCTCCTCGGCCGACCGCGAGGCCAACCTGCTGGAAGCGCTGCTCGGCCCCTCGCTGCGCTCGCGCAACCCGGACCGCCGCAAGGAGGCGCTGGAGAGCCTGGAGAGCCTGGCGGCGACGGTGAGCCACCTCAAGCACCTCTTGCTCGTCAGGGACCTTCGTCGCCTGGCCGGCGACTGACGGACGCTCCGTGCCGCGGGTCACTCGCCGCCGTACGATCGCCGCGCCGCGCCCGCAGGCGTGGGCGCTGATCTCCGACCCCTACAGCCTGGCCCGCTGGTGGCCGCGGACGATGCGGGTCGAGAGCGTCGAGGGGGAGGGGGCCGAGGCGCAGTGGACGAAGGTGCTCGGGACCGCCGAGGGACGCGGCGTGCGGGCGGACTTTCGCTGCCGCGACTACGCCGATGGCGAGCACTTCGGCTGGGAGCAGATGATCGAGGGCACGCCGTTCGAGCGGCACCTGAAGCGCTACGAGATCGACATCTCGCTCGCTGACGCAGCGGAGGGCACCGAGGTGACAATCGCTGCCGCGCAGACCCTGCGCGGCCTCTCGCGGCTCGGCTCGCCGATGATGCGACGGGGCCAGGGCGCGCTGCTCGACGAAGCGCTCGACGGGCTCGGCCGCGCGCTGGGCGGAGAAGCGTAAGCATGGCGAGTTATCCCCCCTCTAGGGGGCAAAAGCCGCCAGGGGCACCTCGCCGCGACTCGAAGTGGTGGGGCTGGGGAGACCCGGCCACCACGCCCGAGCTCGACGGACCGGCGCTGGAGACGCTGCGCGAGCGGATCGGCGAGCTGCGGCCGCCATCGCCTCTGCCGGAGCTCGCTGGTTTCGACCTGCCGCCGGCCCAAGCTCTGCCACCCGCACTGATCGAGGCCGTTGGGCAGGAGAACGTCTTCACTGGAGCAGAGGACCGCCTGCGCCACGCGACGGGTTGCGGATACGTGGATCTCGCCCGCCTGCGCTCGGGCAAGCTCGATGCCGCGCCGGACGCTGTGCTTCTCCCGGCCGACGCGGCCGAGGTGAAACGCGTTCTGAAGCTCTGCGCGACGGAAGGCGTTACGGTTGTCCCCTTCGGCGGCGGCACAAGCGTGGTCGGCGGGGTCGAGCCGCTGCGCGAAAGCCACCAGCGCCTGATCAGCCTCGATCTGGCGCGCCTGCGCACGGTCGAGGTCGACCGCCGCTCGCTTACCGCCCGGCTCGGCGCCGGCCTGCGCGGGCCGGAGGCCGAAGCCGAGCTGGGCAAGCACGGCCTCGTCCTCGGCCACTACCCGCAGTCCTTCGAGTACGCCACGATCGGCGGCTTCGCTGCGACCCGTTCGGCCGGCCAGGCATCGAGCGGCTACGGACGCTTTGACTCGCTGGTCAGCTCGGTGCGCCTGGTCGCGCCCGCAGGCGACCTGGAGACGCTGGCGACACCGCACACAGCGGCCGGCCCGGCGCTGCGCGAGCTCGTGATCGGCTCTGAGGGAGTCTTCGGCGTGATTCCTGACGTGAGCGTGCGGGTGCGACCGGCGGCGAGGAAGCGTCGCTACGAGGCCTGGATGGCCGAGAGCTTCGAGGCGGGGGCGGAGATCGTGCGTGGGCTGGCGCAGGGGCCCGGCCTACCCGATGTGATCCGCGTTTCCGACGAGGAGGAGACCGAGGTCTCGCTGGCACTTTCGGGTCCGCGCGGCCTCGCCGGCAGCCTCTTCGGCGGCTACCTGGGCCTGCGCCGCCGTCGCGGCGGCTCCCTCGTCATCGTCGGCCTCGAGGGCGAGGAGGAGTCGGTCGCCAGGCGGCGGGCGCTGAGCGTGCGCGAGCTGCAACGCGGTGGGGCCGTCTACCTGGGCCAGGCGGCGGGCCGCTCCTGGGAGCACGGCCGCTACCAGGGCCCGTACCTGCGCGACACCTTGATCGGGATGGGGGCGATGGTCGAGACCCTCGAGACCTCGCATACCTGGTCCGAGCTGGCCGGGCTTCACGCTGCCGTCGGCGGCGCGATTCGCGACTCGCTGGCTGGACAGGGAACACCGGGCCTGGTCTTCTGCCACCTCTCCCACGCCTACGCCGACGGCGCCTCGCTCTACTTCACCTTCATCTCGCGCTCGCGCGAGGGGGCAGAGGTCGACCAATGGCGTCAGGTCAAGCGGGCCGCCTGCGAGGCCATCGTCGCTGCCGGAGGAACGATCACCCACCACCACGCCGTCGGTCGCGATCACGCTCCCTACATGGAGGCCGAGGTTGGCCGCACGGGGCTCGACGTGCTGCGCGCGGTCAAGGAGCAGCTCGATCCGGCTGGGATCATGAACCCCGGCAAGCTCCTCGTCTGATTCGACCGGCGACTCAGACGAGTCTTATTTACCGGCGCCGACCAACGGCCCGGTGATCTTGCCGCTCAACACTGGGGTGCCGGTGTAGGCGGATTCCTTCTTGGTTTTGCGTGCTTTGGCGATCGCGGCGCTGAGCGCGCTGTCGGAGGTGCGGGTCACCTGAATCTCATCGAAGGCGCCGCGCGCCACCAGGACCAGCACCGTCGGCGGCACTTCGAAGCGGGCGGCAAGCTGGCCGGAGTCTTTGACCTTTACGGTGCCGACCGGCACCATCGCCTGACCCGAGTGCGAGAGCCAGACCGCGTAGGACTCGCCATCGCTCGATGGTTCGAGTCCTTCGCCGGTCACCTGCAGCAGGACCTTTTTCTTGAAGCGCCCGAAGATCGCCTGGCCGCTCGCATCGCTGCCGTCATCGGCACTGAGGACCGCCTGGGTCAAGTTTTTGTTTTCCGCGGCCGCGCTGGCGTTTTCCGCCAGGCTCGCTTCACCGGAAGTGGTGCCCGATGAGCTCGAACCGCCGCCGTCACCGCCGACGATCAAAACGATCACGAGCGCGACGACAACCAGGGCGCCGGCGCCGAGACCGATCAGGGCGCCGCGGTCTTTGGGGACTTTGAGGCTGGGAATCTGGGCGGAGCGCTTTTTGGTCGCCGCAGACTTGGGGGCTGACTCGCCGGCCGGTTTTGCCGGGGTGGGCGGAGTCGGTGCCGGCTGCTCAGCCGCGGGTGTCGGTGCAGGCTCTGCTGCCGCGGGTGGCTCTGGCGCGGGAGGCGGTGGGGGGGTGGGCGCGACGGGAGGCTCAGGCTGCGTCTCGGAAACCGGCGGCTCCTCGACCTCGGCCAGCGCCTCTTTGACGCGCTCGCGCACTTCCTCGACGCTGATTCCCATCAACGCCGCCATGTCGTCGTAGCCCTCCTCGCGCTGCGCGAGGAGGCGAAGCATCGCCTTCTGGTCGTCGGTCAACCCCACCGATCGGGAAGCCTACGCGAGCGGCTCCCGGCAAGGGCGTGCCTGAGGTTAAGCTGGCGGCGATGAGCGACGACCCGCGCGGCCTGCTTTCCCATTTCGACGCCCTGTTGGGCACCGAGTGGCTTGACGATGACCCCGACCATGCCCGCGTGCGCCTGTCGATGCGCGACGAGCTGCGCCAGCCCGTCGGCCTGCTGCACGGCGGCGTGATGTCGAGCTTGGTCGAGAGCGTCTGCTCGCGCGCCACCGCCCTCGCCGTGATGGGTGACGGGATGATGGCGATGGGCCAGTCGATCAGCGTCAACTTCATTCGGCCGGTTACCCAGGGGCACGCGGAAGTCAAAGCCAAGGCCCGCCACCGTGGGCGCACCACTTGGGTTTGGGATGCAGAAATTCTCGATGCACAAGACCGCCTTTGCGCCCTCGCTCAAATGACGATCGCCGTCAGGCCAGTGTCCAAGAGCTAATCTCAGTAGGTCGGAGCGTCTTGCACTTTTCGGTCGGGAGCCTGGAGGCGCCAGCGGCACGCCTCTTCACCCGAAAAGTTAAGCGGAGGCCTACTGAGATTGGCTCTCGAGCCTGACTAGCCGCCGAACCTATTTGTGATCGGCAAGCGGCGGTCCCGCCCGAAGGCCTTCGGCGTGATTCGAATCCCGGGCGCCGCCTGGCGCCGCTTGTACTCGGAGCGGTCGACCATGCGCACCACCTCGTCCACCACCTCGCCCGGCAGGCCGGCGGCGATCATCTCCTCGCGGCCCTCGTCGCGCTCGACGTAGGCCTCGAGAATCTGGTCGAGCAGCTCGTAGGGGGGAAGGGAGTCACTGTCGAACTGGTCGGGCCGCAGCTCAGCCGAGGGCGCCCGGTCGAGGACCGAGGCCGGGATCAGCTCCCGTCCGGCGCTCTGGTTGCGGTGGCGGACGAGTTCGTAGACGAGCGTCTTCGGCACGTCCTTGATCGCCGCGAAGCCACCGGCCATGTCGCCGTAGAGGGTCGCATAGCCGACCGACATCTCGCTCTTGTTGCCGGTGGTGAGGACCAGCCAGCCGTGCTTGTTGGAGAGCGCCATCATCATGTTGCCGCGGATCCGCGCCTGGATGTTCTCGGCGGCGAGGTCGGGCTCCGAGGGCCTGGCGGGGTCGCGCGGCAGGGGCTCCTCGGCGGAGCCACCGTTCGCTCCGTCGAACGAGCCGGCGAGGGCACTCTCGTACTCCGCCATCGCCGCCTCGATCGGGATCTCGAGCAGCTCGACGCCGAGGTTGGCGCCGATATTCCGCGCGTCCTGTTGTGTTTCAGGGCTCGAATGCGGCGAGGGCATGACCACGCAACTGACGTTCTCGGGCCCGAGCGCATCTACGGCGAGCAGGGCGACGAGGGCGGAGTCGATCCCGCCGGAGAGCGCCACGCCGACGTGGCCGAAGCCGTTCTTGCGCACGTAGTCGCGCAGGCCGAGCGTCAACGCGGCGTAGACCTCGGCGATGTCGGAGAGCGGCTCGCGCAGGTCCTCGGGAGCAGGGGAGGGGACCTCGCAGACCAGCAGCTCCTCCTCGAACTGGGCGGCCCGAGCGAGCACCGTGCCCTCGGCATCGACGATGAAGCTGTGGCCGTCGAAGACGAGCTCGTCCTGGCCGCCGACCAGGTTGCAGAAGGCGAAGGCGGCGCCATAGGCGCGGGCGCGTTCGGCGAACATCGCTTCGCGCTCCCTGCCCTTGCCGCGGTGATACGGCGAGCCCGAGGGATTGGCGATCAGGGTGGCGCCCTCCGCGGCCTCGCTCTCCGCCGGGGGACCGGGCGTCCAGACGTCCTCACAGACGGTGAGGCCGACCCGGGTGCCGCCCAGCTCGATCGTCTCCGGCTTACTGCCCGGGACGAAGTAGCGCTGCTCATCGAAGACCGAGTAGTTGGGCAGCCGGTTCTTGCGGTAGACCGCCTGCACGGCGCCGTCAGCCAGCACGGCGAGCGAGTTGTGGGCGTGGCGGAAGTCGCCGCCGCCGGCGACCGGCTCGGCGAAACCGACCAGCGCCGTCGTGCCGCGGACAGCGCCAGCCAGATCTTCGACCGCGCGCTGGTTGGCGGCGACGAAGTGCCGCTTCAGGTAGAGGTCCTCGGCTGGGTAGCCGGGGATGCAGAGCTCGGGAAAGATCGTCAGCTCGGCGCCCGCGGCCTCGGCCCGGCCAATCCACTCCGCGACCTTGGCCGCGTTGCCGTCGATGTCGCCGACGGTCGGGTCGATCTGGGCCAGGGCTATGCGCACGTCGGTGTCCTCACGGGAGTCAGGGCTGAAGTATCGCCGCCGGACACTGAGCGCGCCTGTAGATTGCCGCGCGTGCGGTCCCGCTGGCGGTTGATAGGAGCGTCGCTGGCGTCTCTCGCCATGTTCGCTGCCGTGCCCGCGAGCGCCGGCGGCGCCAGCCAGTGGTTCTTCCATGCCCCGGCCGCGCGGCCGACCGATCACCCCGATCCCAACCGCAACGCCTACACCGTGCCCGAGGCGCCGCGCTCGCCTGCCTGCTTGCGCAACTTCTGCGTGCACTGGGTCGCCGAGGGCATCGACGCCCCCAACCTCGCCGACAGCAATGGCGACGGCGTCCCCGACTACGTCGAACGGGTGCAGGCGGTGGCTGAACACGTCCACTCGATCGAGAACGGCAAGCTCGGCTGGCGCGAGCCCCGCTCCGACGGCCGCAAGGGCGGCGAGCGCGGCAAGACCGACATCTACCTCGACGAGATCGGCGGAGCTCTCTTCGGCTACGCGGCGCCGGACCGCGGCCAGAGCACGAAGGGGCATCGGCTGCCGCGCCACCTGCACGGCTACCTGGTGCTCGACAACGACTACGCCCGCAGCGAGTTTCCCGGCACCACGCCCGAGCACGACCTCGAGGTGACCCTTGCCCACGAGTACAACCACATCCTCCAGTTCGGCTACGACGCCTATCAGGACCCCTGGTTCGCCGAGTCCAGCGCGGTCTGGATGGAGGACGAGGTCTACAACGGCATCAACGACTACCTGCGTTACGTGCGGCGCTGGGTCAAGCGCTACGACACGCCGCTGACCGCGAACTCGATCAAGGAGTACGGCTCGGCGGTCTGGAACAAGTGGCTGGCCCACCGCTACGGGCGCTCGATCGTGCGCAGCGCCTGGGCTCGCGCCGTGCACACCAGGCCTGGAGGTTTCTCCGTCTCCGCCTACAACTCGGCGATCGAGGCCGACGGCAACTCGGACTTCAGCCGTGACTTCGCCCGCTTTGCCCGCGACCTGCCCGAGTGGCGGACCGACACGGTCTTCCCCGAGGGCGACTCATACCCCGACGTCTCGCGCCAGGGCAGTCTGCCGCTTAATGGCCGCGTCCTTGACCGCTCGCTCAACCACACGACCTTCCAGCTACTCCACGTGCACGCCGGTGGCGGCCGCGCGGTCATCGTCGACGCGGTGGCCCCGCGCGGGATCGCCGCCGGCCTCGCCCTGGTCGGGAGAACTGGCAGCGAGCGCCATGGGCACGTCCTCAGCACCCTCAGCTTCAAGCAGAACGGCGGTCCGCTGAGGGTGCGCCTGGCCCATCCGGGGCGCTTTAAGCGCCTCACTGCGGTGCTGGTCAACGCCGACACGAGCGCCTCGGGCTTTAGCGCCCGGCGGCTCGACTGGGCCTACTTGACCGACAGCGCGCCGTTCCGCGTCTCAGCGCGGCTGCTGCCCTGAGAGCCGGTAGCGGCGGCCCCGGCAATCTCGGCGATCGCCCCTTCGAGGTCGAGGCCGAAGCTCTCGAGGTCGGCCATTGCGTCGTAATCGCCGATCAGGCCGAAGTCGACCTGGCCGTTGTAGGACATGATTCCGACGCAGAGCGCCTGGCGGCGGGCCAGCGGCACCATCGGGAAGATCGATTCCATTTTCCGTCCCAGCACGAAGAGCGGGAACTGGGGGCCGGGGACGTTGGTGACGACGAGGTTGAAGAAGCGCTGCGCCGGCTGCAGGCGGGCGGCTTGCGAGGCGATCGTGGTCGGGGCGAAGTCGACGATGCGGGTGAGGATCTCGGCGCCAACGGCCTGGCCGGAGCCCTTGAGGTCACCCATGATCTCGCTGACCAGGTGCAGTCGCCGCACCGGGTCTTCGCACCAGATCGGCAGCGGCGCCATCATCGCCGAGATGCGGTTGCCGAGCGCGCCGCGCTCCTCCTCGGCGCGCACGCTGACCGGCACCATCGCCCGCATCTCGAGGTCCTCGGTGTCGTGGCCGCGGGCGCGCAGGTAGTTGCCGATCGCGCCGGCGACGACCGAGAGGATGACGTCGTTGACGGTGCCGCCGTGCTGGTTCTTGATCTGCTTCAGCGCGCCGAGGTCGCTGCGGACGAAGGCGACGCGGCGGTGGGGGCCGATCTCGACGTTGAAGGGAGTTGACGGCGCCGCCATCCCGGCGCTGACCATCTTGCTGGTCGCACCGACCCCCCGCAGCACCTGGCGCGGCCCGCGCAGCGCCGCACGGACACCACGGACGATCTCCTGCGGGCTGGTGGTGCGCTCGCGCAGGGCGTCGCTGAGCAGTTTGAGATCGGTCGGCTCGGGCCGCGGCGCCCACTTGGGCGGCAGCGCCGGCGGGTTGTCCGGTTCCTTCTCGGTGTCGAAGAGCACGGTGGTGATGTCGACGCCGGAGATGCCGTCGACCAGCGCGTGGTGGCTCTTGCCGACAATCGCGAAGCGGTTGCCGTCGAGCCCCTCGACCAGCCACAGCTCCCAGAGCGGCTTGCTGCGATCGAGCTGCTGGGAGAAGATCCGCGCGGCCAGGTTGCGCAGCTGCTCCTCGGAGCCCGGCGCCGGCAGCGCGGTCTGGCGCACGTGGTACTCAAGGTTGAGGTGCGGATCGTCGACCCAGACCGGCCGGCCTTGGCCGAAGGGGACGAAGCGCAGCTTCTGGCGGAAGCGCGGGACCAGGTGCAGTCGCGAGGCGATGTGATCGCGGAACTCGCCGATGCTCGGCGCCGGTCCCTCAAAGATGCTGGTCGAGGCAACGTGCATGTGGGCGCCGGCGCGCTCCATGTGCAGGAATGACGAGTCGAGTCCGGTCAGTCTGTCGGCGCTCACCCGAGCAATCTTCGCACACGATCCAAGGGCTTTTGTGAAGTGGGACGAGCGGTTTAGGCGGTCAAGCCGAGCTGCAGCTGATCGCGTTCCTCTTCAGGCTCGGCCGACTCCTCGGCTTGGCTCTCGAAGGAGGCGACCCGCACGCCAAGCAGGCGCACCGGCCGGGGCGGGTCATAGGCGCGCAGAAGGTCAAGGGCGATCGGCCCGACCACCGAGAGATCGTTGGTGGGCTCGGCGACGCTGTGCGAGCGGGTGACGTTGGTCCAGTCGTCGAGGCGCACCTTGATCCCGATCGAGCGCCCGCGCAGATCGCGCTTGCTCAGTCGACGGCAGAGCTCCTCGGAGAGATGCCCAAGGTGGGCCTCGAGCTCCGCGTGGTCGCGAACGTCGACGTCGAAGGTCGTCTCGGCCGATTGCGACTTGGTCTCGCGCACGACCGTCACCGGCGTCTCGTCTTCGAGGTGGGCGCGGCGGTGCAGCCAGCGGCCCTGTCGCGGCCCGAATGCCCTCTCGAGCATCTCGGGGTCCCGGGCGCGCAGCTCGGTCAGGGTGCGGATGCCCATCCCGCCGAGCTTGGTCACGGTCTTCGGCCCGATCCCGGGGATCAGGCCGGGGGACTCAGCCGCGAAGCGCTCCAGCGCCTCCTCACGCGAGAGCACGACCAGGCCGGCCGGCTTGCCGAGCTCGCTGGTGATCTTGGCCAGCATGCGGCTCTCCGAGATCCCGACCGAGCAGGTCAGTCCCGTCTGCTCGCGGATCTCGCTGGCGATCCGCCGCATCGTCGCCTTCGGCGAGAAGAGGCCGGTGAGGTCGATATAGGCCTCGTCGAGCCCGACCACCTCAACCGTCTCCGCATTGCTCCGCAGCACCTCCATCACTCGCACCGAGGCCTCGCGATAGGCGGTGAAGTCAGGCTGCAGGTAGACCGCGTCGGGCAACCGCCGCCGCGCTACGGCCGCCGGCATCGCTGAGTGGATCCCCGCTAGCTTGCGCGCCTCATAGCTGGCCGTGGTCACCACCGCCCGCGGCCCCGAGCCGCAGACGATCACCGGCTTTCCCTTCAGCTCCGGCCGCCGGCGCAGCTCGACCGACGCGTAGAACGCGTCCATGTCGAGGTGGGCGACGGTCCGCTCAAAGGCCACGATCCGATGGTAGGAGGGAGGGGGGACGGCGATTGCCGCCCAAGCGAGCCGGGTAGGGTCCGAGTCGTGGCCGACCTCAAGCACGTACAGATCGACGAGATCGATGCGATTGAAGGCTTTGACCGACTCTCGATGCGCCGCGCCGCCGCTGCCCTCGGCGTCAGCTCCTTCGGCATCTCAATCGAGGAGTTCGGGCCGGGCGCCGATGAATACCCCGAGCACGACCATGATGCAGAAGGCCTAGGGGGCAAGATGTTCGGCGAACGCACCGAGCAACTCGGTCAAGAGGAGGTCTACGTCGCCCTGCGCGGTTCAGGCACCCTCGTCGTTGACGGCGAGGAGTACCCGATCGACTCCGACCACATCGCTCGCGTCGGCCCCGGCGTAGCGCGCAAGATTCTCGCCGGCCCCGACGGTCTCCGCCTCCTCGCGCTCGGAGCCAAGCCGGGCGAGGCGTACGACGCCGGCGGGACCCTGTAGAAGCCGGCGCGGTCCTTCGGACGCCTACTTCAGAAGCCGCAAAAACTCATCTCGATCGATGCCGGCGTCCGCGAGGATGCCGGCGAGCGTGCCCCGCTTCACGTCACGCGCGTGTACGGGAACCGACACCACGTGGGCCTTTTCGGGGTGGGTGAAGTGATGATGACTTCCCTTTGAGCGCGCAAGGATCAACCGCTGCGCTCGAGGACTCGGATTAGCTGCCTCGGCTTGATGGTCGGAAGGCGCTTGCTCACGCCGCGACGGTGATGCGCTCGATTTGCGACGGCTCGGGAAGGGAGCGGCCCTCGGCCTTGAGGACTTCGAGGTAACCCTCGATTGCGTCGCGGGCCATTTCGAGCGCTTCCTTGCGAGTCTCGCCCTGTGTGTGACAGCCGGGTAGAGCCGGCACGGAAACGCTGAAGCCTCCGTCTGACTCGGGCTGCACAAAGACATCGAACTCGCGGTGCTTGGCCACACCCTCAGCTTAACGCTCGTCCTAGACTTAGTCCCATGGCTTCTCCTGAGGCGAAGAACCTCGAGGCGATCTCCAAGGCGATCGACCAGCACAACTCCAACTGCCCCTTTCCGGCGGCAGAGGTGCGGATGAACCCGTTCGAGGTCGAACGGCTGGGCTGGGATCACATTCGGGGCCTGCCTGTAGTGCCGGATGCGGAGATCGGCACTGGGCGCTTCCGGATCGTTTGCTCGCGCGACCTCGACGGCGAGGGGCTCGAGGAGACCGAGGCGATCGGGCAGGAGATGGAGACCGTCGTACCTGTCGTCAACAACTAGACGCTGTTCCAGAAATCGAGGCCGAGGCCGGAGAGCCAGCGCTGGGCTTCGGAGTTGAGCTGGGTCAGCTCGTTGGTCCAGATCAGCACGCCCATCGCGATCAGGATCACGCCGCCGGTGGCGACGATCGCCTGGTAGTGGCGCTTTACGACTGTGAAAGCGGTGGTCATGCGAGAGAAGGCGATCGCGGTGAGCAGGAAGGGGATTGCCAGGCCGGCCGAGTAGACGACGAGGAGCAGGGCGCCGTGGGCGGCTGAGCCCGAAAGCGAGGCGGCGGTGAGGATCGCGCCGAGAGTCGGTCCGATACAGGGGGTCCAGGCAATTGCGAAGGCGGCGCCGGCGACGATCGGCCCGCCCCTGCCGGCGCGCTCGAGCAGGGCATCGACGTGCCACTCGCGGTTGAGGCGGGTGACAAAGAGTGAGGCGACGAAGAGGACGCCCATGGCGATGATCAGCGCCGCGGCGATCTTGCTGAGCAGTTCTTCGTGGTCCTGGAAGGCGGAGCCGAGCGCGGTGGCGGTCAGGCCCTCGGCGACAAAAATCGCGGAGAAGCTGGCGACGAAGAGCAGGCTGGGAGCGAGGATGCGGCGCCAGCCCGCCGTCTCCAGTTCAGTCGCCGAGACACCGCTTACGGCCGAGAGGTAACCGGGAACCAGCGGTAGCACGCAGGGGGAGAGAAACGACACGACCCCGGCGGCAAGGGCGGCGAAGATGCCCACTCCGGCGGCCGGGTCGGTGCTCAGGGCGGCGAAAAGCACGTCCCACCAGAGTACTTGGGCGGCCCTCCCGCGGGTTTGGATCTTAAGATCGACCGCGTCCCTGTCCAGGAACGTAAGGAGTCCGATCATGCCCTTAGCCCTGCGCAAGCCCCTTCTCCTCTGTCTCGCCGCTCTGACGATCGGCGCGATGCTGCTTCTACCGGCGACGGCGTCGGCCGCCGATAAGGACTGCGCCGACTTCAAGAGCCAGCGAGCCGCCCAGTTCTTCTTCCTCAAGCATGGCGGCCCCCAGGAGGACCCCGACCGCCTCGATGGCGACAACGACGGCGTCGCCTGCGAGGACAATCCCTGTCCCTGTTACCGCAAGAAGCACCTGCCGTACTCGTTGACCTTCGCCCTCGCCGCCGCCGACAACGAGAGACTTGCGGCGTGGAGCTCTTCAACGCCGCCGGCACCGCCAGTCGCCTAAGAGCGTCGCCGCTACTGGCGATCGGCCCGAGCCAGCCCGGGCCGGCGTTTCGCCGCGGCGCCCTCGTCGCCGTGCCCGTCGGTCTGGCGCTGCTGCTCGAGCTGGGACTGAGCAGTGCGAGCAAGGGGGCGATCGGCACCGGCGCGCTGCTTGCCGGCTTTCCGGGGCTCGACGCGCCGGCACGGACCCGGGCGGCCTGGCAGGCGGCCGTCGCGCCATTGATCGGCCTCGCCGCGGCGCTGGGGGTGCTGACGGGATCGAGCGCCCTACCGGCGATCGCCGCGATAGCGGTGGTTGGCGCGGCGGCCGGCTACTGCTTCTCGGTCTCACTGCGATTCTCGATCGCCGGCCTCTCGGTGGCGCTGGCGCTGGTCATCGCCCAGGACCTGCCGCTGGACCTAGGCGATATCGGGCCCGCCTTTCTCCTCGCGACGGCCGGCGGTTTGCTGCAGGCGGCCTTCTCTGCCTGCGTCTGGGTTGCCGGTGACCGCGGTGAGGAGGGTGGGGCTGAGGGATGGAGCAGCCACGCCGCGCTGCGTGCGCTGCGCTCGAACTTGCGCCTGAGCTCGACCAGCGCCCGCCATGGCCTGCGCTTCGGCGCCGCCCTCGCCGCCGGCGTCTCGGCCTACTGGCTGATCGGAATGCATGAACACGGCTTCTGGATCCCGCTGACCATCCTCTTCGTCCTGCGCCCGGAGAAAGAAGAGACCTTTCGCCGCTTGATCCTGCGCGCGGTCGGGACAGTGGTGGGCCTGGTCTTCGCGACGGCTCTGGCCGAGTGGCTGGGCGGCAACGGCGTGGCGGTCGCCGTTGCCCTGACGCTTGCGACCGCCTTCGCTTACGGCCTGTTGACGGTCCAGTACGCGCTCTTCACCGCTGCGATTACGACCTACGCAGTGCTGCTCGCAGACTCGATCGGGGAGGAGGCGCTGCACGCGGCCGGCCAGCGCGCCATCGCCACCACGATCGGCATCGCGATTGCCGGCGCCTCCTTCCTGCTCTGGCCAAACCGTGCGAAAGGGCTGCCGACAGCCGGCGCTACAGCCAACCAACGCGCTTGAAGCGCCGGTAGAGCGCCAGGCAGACCAGGGCGATCAGGATGAGCACGGTGAAGTAGCCGTAGCGCCAGTGCAGCTCCGGCATGTGGTCGAAGTTCATCCCGTAGATGCCGGCGACCATCGTCGGCACGGCGGCGATCGCGACCCAAGCCGAGATCTTGCGCATATCCTCGTTTTGGCGCACCGAGACCTGGGTCAGGTTCGCCTGCAGGGCGCTGTCGAGCAGCGCGCGGAAGCCGGCGACGCGGCTGGTAACCCGCTGCAGGTGATCGTGGACGTCGCGGAAGTAGTCGTCGAGCTCACTCGAGATCGCTTCGAAGCGGCCTTCGCTGATCTCATCGACGGCTTCGAGCAGGGGCGAGACGGCCCGGTAGAGGTCGAGGACCTCGCGCTCGAGCTTGTAGATCTGTTCGGCCGGGTTGGTCCGCTCGGCGGAGAAGACCTCGCGCTCTACCGCCTGCACCTCACCGTCGACGGCCTGCGCGACGTCGCCGTAGCCGTCGACCACATGGTCGAGGATCGCGTAGAGGACGACGCCGGTGCCGTGGGCGAGCAGGTCGGGGCGGCGTTCGACCCGCTCCCTGACCGAGCTCAACTCGCCCTCGCCGTGGCGGACGGTGATGATGAAGTCGGAGTTGACGAAGAGCAGCAGCTCCCCGACTTCGATCTGGTGACTGGAATCGGGCCTGCAGATGGTCTTGACGACGACCAGCAGGGTGTCGCCGAAGAGCTCGACCTTGGGCCGCTGCTGAGCCTTGATTGCATCCTCGACCGCGAGCTCGTGCAGGCTGAACTGGCGGGCGATCCCCTCGAATTCCTCCGCCGAGGGTTCGACCACGCCGAGCCAGACAAAGGCGTCCTCGGCCCGGGAGGCCGCATACGCCTGCTCGAGGCTGAGCTTCTCCTCTCGCCGTCGGCCTTGCTCATAGACGCCGCAATCAACGATCACTGAGGCCAGTATCGCCACCGCACCGGTCCGACCGGTAGATTTCCTGGCTGACCAGCCAAACCGCGGCAGGCGCCCGCGGCGACACAGGAGCAGACTTTGAGCAACCGCACGTTCGTGATCGGGGTCGGCATGACCAAGTTCGAGAAGCCCGGCACCAAGGAGGGCGACTATCCCGACTGGGCCAAGGAGGCGGGGGAGAAGGCGCTCGCCGACGCCGGCATTCCCTATGAGGACGTGCAGCAGGCCTACGCCGGCTACTGCTACGGCGACTCGACCTACGGCCAGCGGGCGCTCTACCAGCTCGGCCTCACCGGGATCCCTGTGGTCAACGTCAACAACAACTGCTCGACCGGCTCCTCAGCGCTATTCCTGGCCCGTCAGGCGGTCAAAGGCGGCCTCGTCGATTGCGCCCTGGCGCTCGGCTTCGAGAAGATGGAGCCGGGCAGCCTCGGGGTCAAGTACACCGACCGCACCAACGCGCTCGACAAGCACGCAATGCGGATGTTCGAGATTCGCGACCCCGAGCAGTCGCCGCCGGCGCCGCAGATGTTCGGCAACGCCGGCCGCGACCACATGCAGAAGTACGGCTCCACTCCCGACCACTACGCCTGGATCGGCTGGAAGAACCACAAGCACTCGGTCAACAACCCCTACGCCCAGTTCCAGGACGAGTACAGCCTCGAGGACATCAAGGGCGCGCGGATGATCCACGACCCGCTGACCAAGCTGCAGTGCTCGCCCACCTCCGACGGCTCGGCCTGCGCGATCGTCGCCTCCGAGCGCTACGTCGAAGAGCACGGCCTCGGCGACCGGGCGATCGAGATCGCCGGCCAGTCGATGGTCACCGATCTCAGCTCGACCTTCGCCGAGGACACCGACTGCATGAAGATCGTCGGCTCCGACATGTCGAAGCAGGCGGCCGATGAGGCATACGCCGAGGCCGGCGTCGCCGCCGAGGAAGTCGACGTTTGTGAGCTGCACGACTGCTTCAGCGCCAACGAGCTGATCACTTACGAAGCACTCGGGTTCGCTGCCGAGGGCGAGGCGCACAAGCTGGTCGAGGAAGAAGCGACCACTTTCGGCGGCAAGGTCGTCGTCAACCCCTCCGGCGGGCTGATCTCCAAGGGCCACCCGCTGGGCGCGACCGGGCTGGCGCAGTGCTCGGAACTGACCTGGCAGCTGCGCGGCGACGCCGACAAGCGGCAGGTCGAGGGCGCCAAGCTGGCGCTGCAGCACAACATCGGCCTCGGCGGCGCCGCCGTGGTCACCGTCTACAAGCCGGCGGCCTAGCGGTCGCCGAGGAGGAGGTCCCGATGGCGAAGCAGAGGCAGTCCCTCAGTGGCAAGGTCGTGGCGATCACCGGCGGTGCCCGCGGGATCGGCAAGGCGACGGCGACGGCGTTGGTGCGCAAAGGCTGTCGGGTCGCGATCGGCGACCTCGACCTGGCGCTGGCGGAAGGGACTGCCGGGGAGCTCGGCGGCGGCACCGTCGCCCTCGAGCTCGACGTCACGAACCGCGGCTCCTTCGCCGCATTCCTCGACGCCGCCAAGCGCGAGCTCGGCCCGCTCGACGTGGTCATCAACAACGCCGGGATCATGCCGGTGACGCCGTTCGGCGAGGAGCCGGATGACTCGGTCAAACGCCAGCTCGACATCAACGTCTACGGCGTCATCGTCGGCACCCAGCTTGCCGCTGAGCGGTTGCGACAGCGGGAGCGCGGCCACATCATCAACGTCGCCTCTGCGGCGGGCAAGGCCCCGGTGCCGGGCATCGCGACCTACTCGGGAACCAAGCACGCCGTAGTCGGCTTCAGCGAAGCCGTACGTGGCGAGCTGCGGGGGACCGGAGTCGAGGTCTCCTGTGTGATGCCGGTGACGGTCAACACCGCCCTGACCGAAGGCGTCGGCGACACGCTCGGCGTCAAAAAGGTGGAGCCGGAGGACGTTGCCGCCGAGATCGTCGACGCGCTGGAAGTGCCGCGCTTTGACGTCTTCGTGCCGAGCTACCTCAAGTACACGCTCGCGATCGGCTCGATCTTGCCCCGTCGCGCCCGCGAGACGATCGCCCGGCTGATGGGCACGGACAAGATCATGACCGACGTATCAAAAGAGGCTCGCCGTGCCTACGAGGAGCGCGCCGCCCGCGAGGATATTGCCGGTGGGGGCGAGGGGCAGGGAGCACCCGCCGAGACAAGCCCTGAACGTGAGGCCGCCTAGATCCGTATCCCGCACGTGGGACGAATCTACGACGCCACCTGGGGCCGGGCCTTCGCGGTTCTCTACGACCGTGGTCTGAAGGCCACCGAGGAGAACGGGCTGCGGGACATGCGGCGTCAGGTCCTGTCCGGGGCGAGCGGCAGGACGGTCGACCTCGGCGCTGGGACCGGCGTCAACCTCGACCTCTATCCCGAGACGGTGAGCGAGCTGGTCATGGTCGAGCCCGACCCTCATATGATCAAACAACTTCGAGCAAAAGCCGCCGGCAGGGGAGGGGTCGAGATCCTCGAGGCCTCGGCGCAGGAGCTCCCTTTCGCCGATGACAGCTTTGACGCCGCAGTCTTCACCCTGGTTCTCTGCACGGTCCCCGATCCAGAGCTGGCACTGCGCGAGGCGGCGCGGGTGCTGAAGCCAGGCGGCAAGCTGCTCTTCATCGAGCACGTGCGCGCCGACGAGGCGGGCCTGGCTAGCTGGCAGGATCGCCTCGAGAAGCCCTGGCGTTTCCTCGCCGACGGCTGTCACTGCAATCGCGACACCGTGGCAATGATCGAGGGCTCGCCGCTAACGCTCGAGCGGGTCGAGTCAGGAGAGCTGCCGAAGACGCCGCCGATCGTGCGCCCGCTGGTTTCCGGCAGCGCCGTCGCCGCTTAGCGGGGCTCAGCGGGAGACGCTGGTACGGCGACGGGCTCGGAATCATCGGCGAAGCGGCGCGCCAGCAGCGGTTGAGCGACCAGGGTGCCGGCGAGGACCACGAGCGAAATGATGACGAAGGCGAGGCCGAGGTCATCGAGCGAGTTGGAGTGGCCGGCGAGGCGGTGCTGGACGCCGAGCAGGGCGACGGCGATCGCCAGCAGGTCGGCGATGCCGGCGCCGACAATGAAACCGAGCCATTCTTCGAGTTCTTCGCCGCGACCCATGCGCGGAACGAGCCAGATCACCTCGACAACGTAGGCCGGCAGCAGGATCGCGCCGATCAGGGCCAGGTTTTGCAGCAGGTCCGGTGAGGCCGGCGGAACCGCGCCGAGGAAGAACGCAGCGCCGATACTGGCGACAACCACCGAGAAGAGCGCCAGCAGGACGCCCCTGGTGATCGGTTCGTAGACGGGGAGGCGCATCCGGCCGCAGAGTTTATGAGGCGGGTCGCCCCCTGCCAAACTGAACTAACGCACGATAATGGTGGTTATGTCAACCTGAGCGTAGTTTGGCCCAGCAGCGCTTGGCCTGTCTGGTCCTATGTCTCGCCAAGCGCTCAATCTGGCGTGAGCGGGCCGGCCGATGATGAAGGCGGGCCCTGACCGCCCGTCGATGCAGTGAGCGCGCGGCTCGCGAGTAGCCGCGGCAACGGCTGCTTCGCTTCTTGATCGGCACGATCCCTTCGCCGGGGTTGTATCCGGTTGTGAAGCTGAAGCGCTGGTCGAACAGCTCAGCGCCCTCCATCGACCACTTGACGTCTGCTTGGTAGGCCGTCTGCGGCGTCAGCGGCTGCGCTGGGATCAGGAAGGCCGAGGGCTGCGGCATGTAGCCGCCGATCTCTTCGTTGGTCGAGTCGACCACGCGCAGGTCGACGGCGCCGCCGCTGCCAGAGAGAGTCGCGGTGGCGGTGACGTCCGGCGCATCGCTGGGATCGATGCCAGCGAGATAGGCCAGGAGATAACGGCCGGTGGCGGTGCCCTGAGGCAGGCCGACCTGATCGCCTGGCACCGATGGCGACTCGGAGGCCCGCTCGGTCGGCACGACGCCGGAGACGCCGTTGCCGGGATAGCTGTAGGCGGTGAGGCCCGTGGGTTCGGGCCGGTGATATCCGGGCCAAGTCGTGGCGCAGTTGTGGTTGTCGTTTTCAGCGGCGCCCATTTCGCTCAGCTGCGGCGCCAGCAGCTGGATCAGGTGAATCGGCGCTTCCTCCCAGGGATTTCCCTGGCTCCAGCTGGAACCACTGGCGAGGACGCTGTTTTCAGCCGCCCAGTCTCCTTCGGCGCTGTAGTACGGGCTACTCGGGTCCTCCGAATGTCGGAGTTCGCCGGTCTGTGCCCCGTAGTAGTTGTGCTTGGCGCAGTCGGCCGACCAGTCCGGCCGCTCGAGGAGCCCGCCCGGGATCCCGTTTGCTTCGCGCTGCTGGCTCAGGCGCTGGACGATTTCAGGGCCGCTGATCGCGCCGGCGCCGGCCGGAAGCAGCATCGCGCAAAAGAGGGCCAGCGCCACGAGGCCGGTCCCGGCTGCCGCTCTCTTGCCGACCACTATCCCCCTGCGTTTTCAATTGCCGATTCGAGCGCATCGACCGATTCCGGTGTCTCGATCGCTTCGACTCCTTTTGTCCCAGGCCCTTCAAGAGCAAACGACGGAGTCCCGCTAAATCCCAGTTCTTGGGCTTCGGCACTCGTCGCTTCTACCCGCCCGATCGCGGCCTGGCTCTGTCGCGCCCGGTTCCACTTGGAAATGTTCGGTACCCCGGCGGCCTTGGCGATCGCTGTGAGGAATTCGTCGTCGGCGTAGCCCGAATCCTCAGTGCCCTGGTTGCGGTAGAAGAGCTCGACAAAGTTCCAGCCGCGGCCCTGTTCGCCAGCGGCGATCGCGGCGGCCCCGGCCGGCTTGGACTGCGGGCCGATGATTGTGTAATTGCGGAAGTCGAGCTTCGCTTCGCCGCCGCGCACACGGCTTTCGATCACCTGGGGCAGCACTTCTTCTGAGTACCCCTTGCAGAACGGGCACTGCAGATCGCCGAACTCGAGCACCGTCACCTTGGCGCTCGGATCACCCAACACCATGCCCTTTTGGGGAATCCCGGCTAGCAGCTGGTCGACCTCTTTGGCTTCGACGATGTTGCCGCTGTCGCCGCCACCGCTATTGCCGCTGCTGACCACGATCAGGACCGCCACCACGACCAGAGCCAGGAAGGCGCCGGCGCTGGCCAGCTTGACCATGCGCTGGCGTCGCTCCGCTGCCCCGGCCCGCTGCTCTTCTTGCAGGCCCTCTTCGCGGCGCGCCTCGCGGTCGCGGCGCCCGCTCATGGCTCGGTTCCGACGTAGGCCAGCATGCGCACTGCATTGCTAACAAAGAGCAAGGTCATCAGTACCGCACTGGCCACGCACCACTGGCAGATCGCGTCGATCGTGAAGAGCTCGAGGTAGGTCAAGTAGAGGCTGTAGCCAAAGCCGATCAGCGAGACGACGAAGCCGGTTAGGCGGAAGGCGTCGCCGCGCAGCAGCGCGCAGGCGAGCAGCACCACGTAGCCACCGATGCCAAAGATCGCGATGTTGATCCCGGCCAAGTGCGAGTAAGAGCTTTCGGCGACGGTCTGGCAACCGTGGCCGCCGGCGATGCAGACGGGCGAGCCGCCGCCGGAATCGGCAATCGCGATGTAGGTGGCGACGCCGATGCCGAAGGTGGCGAGGAAAGTTCCAATTCCTCGCAGTGTGCCCTCGGCCGGTGCCTTCATGTTGGGCACGCTATTGCAGCTCTCTGTAGAAGGCCTCAATCTCGCGCGAGAGGCGCCCTCCCTGCCAGGCGAGCGGCGACTGCCCCTCGGGCTCACTGGTCAGGCGGGCACCGGGGATGCGCGCCGCGTAGGCCTCGGCGACCGCGTAGGGATGACCCGGATCGGCGGCGTCGCGACTGGCAACCACCAGCGTCGGAACCGCCAGGCCCTCGAGCTCGGCCATGGTCCCGAACGGCCGCGACCGCGGCACCTCGCGCAGCGCCGTGACCAGAGCCTCCGGGTGGCGGTGGCGTTCCATCCGTTCGCGGGTGAAGCGCAGGACCGAGTCGCGCCAGCGCGGGTCGATGCCTTGGACGCGGTCGATGTAAGCGAGGAACCCGTCGATGCCGCCCGCTTCGAGCGCGGCGGCGAGCCCGTCCCAGTAGCGCAGCGAGCCCTCACCGATCTCGCCGTCATAAGCCGGGCCGATTACGACCAGTCCGGCGACGCGGGCCGGGTTCTCCAGGGCAAAGCCGACGATCGTGTGGGCGCCCATCGAGTGGCCCACCAGCAACACGGGTCCCCCACCGGCTTGCTCATCGATTACCGCCGCCAGGTCCCCCCTCAGCTCCGGGTATCCATAACCGGCGCCCGCCGGTGCCGGGTCGGACTCGCCGTGGCCGCGGGCGTCATAGCTGATCACCGTGTGGCCGCCGCGCTCGAGCCGGCGCGAGCCGTGAATTACCGAGTGGCGGGTGGCGGTGATGCCGTGGCAGAGCACCATCGGAGGCCCCTCCCCCACCGCCTCACCGCGAATCGCCGGCTCGCTGCCGGTGCTGAACGCGACCGCCTCCGGCGGCATCAGCCGACGGCGGCGACTGCCTGCTCGAGATCGTCGACTGACTCGAAGCTGAGGCCGACCAGCGTCACCTTGCGGTGGCGGATGATGCCCTGCTCATCGATGACGAAGACGGCCCGCCGCACCATTGGCCCGGCGAGCACGCCGTAGGCCTTGGCGACCGCCTTGTCCTCATCGGCGAGCAGCGGCACGTTGAGGCTCTTCTCCTGGGTGAAGCGCTCGTGCGACTCGACCGACTGCGGCGAGATTCCAAGCACGTCGGCGCCGATCTGGTCGAGCTTCTCGCCCTGGTCGCGGTAAGAGCAGAACTGCTTGGTGCAGACGGCGGTGAAATCGCCGGGGTAGAAGGCGAGCACCAGCTTGCGCCCGCGGTAATCGCTGAGCTTGTAGGTCTTGCCACCCGTGCCGGGCAGCTCGAAGTCCGGTGCCGCATCGCCTACGTCGACCTTGGCCATCGGCTCAGACTAGTGCAGTCAGCCCTTTTCGATGGCGATCTTTTCGATCAGCACCGTCTGTTTGGGTTTTTCTTCCGGCGTGCCCAGCTTGCCGATCCGTTCCACCACATCCATGCCCTTGTCGACCTTGCCGACCAGGGCGTATTCCGGTGGCAGGCCCGCGTCAGCTCCAATGACGACGAAGAACTGGCTGCTCGAGCTGCCCGGAGGATCGGATGAGCTCTTAGCCATTGCCACGATCCCTTTGGTGTAGGCGAGGTTCGCCGGGGGTTTCTCGACCACGGTGTAGCCGGGTCCGCCGAGCCCGGTGCCAAGCGGGTCGCCACCCTGAATCACGAAGCCGGGCACGATGCGATGGAAGGTGAGGTCGTCGTAGAAGCCTTCGTCGCTGAGGTAGACGAAGGAGTTGACCGTCTTCGGCGCCCGGCCCGAGTCGAGGGCGATGTCGAAGCTGCCGCAGCTCGTTTCAACGACGGCGGTCAGCTTTTCGCCTTCCTTCACAGTTTGGGGCGGCGCCTTGAGGCTGACTTTCTTTGGCGCTGGCGCTTCGACTTCCTTGCAGCCACCGGAGCTGGCCGTGGTCGAGGAGTCGCTGCTGCCACCGCTGCGACTGATCAGGATCGCCGCGACGACGACGACCGCGACGACCGCGAAGCCGGCGAGGATGAACAAACGACGGTCGGTTCCCTGCTCCATCGGCGACGAAGCCTAGAGGATTGACCCCCGGCCGCGGCAGTTGCGATCATCGCGCCGTGCCCGACTTGGCGCTAACCCGACTCGCCCGAGCGGTGCTCGATATTCCCGCGCCGGAGCGGGCGCTCGTCTGTGGCTGCGGGGACGGCGAGCCGGTGCTGTTCCTCACCCGCGAGTTCCCCTCGGCACGGGTGCGCGGCACCGATACCTCCGGCGAGCGGGTGCGAGCAGCGAGCGCCCGGGTCGGCCTCGACCCCGAGGGCCGAGTCGCCTTCAAGCAATCCACGCCGCGTCGGCTCCCCTTCCCGGATCAGTTCTTCGACCTGGTCGTCGTTTTCGAGGGCCGTCCGGCGCCGCGCGAGATCGCCCGCGTCATGCGGCCCGAGGCGCGCCTGATCCTCATCTCCTCCCCGCCCGCCGGCTGGCTGGGCGGCGTCCGGCAGCGGCTCTGGCAGAGGCGCCTTCCCGCTGCCGACATTTAGGCTGCGAGCGGATGGAGATCGAGGGCATGCCGCTCACCTTGTTGGTCAATCCCGCCTCGGCGCACGGGCGGACCCTGAAGCTGCTGCCCGCGGTCGAGCAGGAGCTCGATCAGCGCCGGATCCCCTTCCGGGTCGAGCGCACCCGCGGGCTCGAGGACGGAATCGAGCGGGCCCTGCGAGCAGTCGAGGCCAACGAGGTTCCGGTCGTGATCAGCGGCGACGGTCTCGTCGGCGCGATCGGCGGCGCGATGGCAGGCGCGGAGACGCCGCTCGGCATCATTCCCGGCGGCCGCGGCAACGACCTGGCCCGGGTGCTCGGCATCCCCGATGACCCGGTCGCCGCCGTGGAGGTGCTGGTTGCCGGTGAGAGTCGCCGCATCGACGTCGGCGAGGCCAACGGCAAGCGCTTCCTCGGCATCGTCAGCGTCGGCTTCGACTCCGAATGCAATCGCCTGGCCAACGAAGTCACGATCATTCGCAGCAACCTGGTCTACGTGTACTCGCTCTTCCGCACCCTGCTCACCTGGAAGCCGGCGCGGTTCACGATCCGCAGTGAGAACGAGCGGATCCGCACCAGCGGCTACTCGATCTCGGTCGCCAACAACAGCACTTTTGGCGGTGGCATGAGGATCGCGCCGGAGGCGCTGCTTGACGACGGATTGCTCGACGTGATCACGGTTGGTGAGGTCGGAAAGCTGCGCTTCGTGGCTAACCTGCGCAAAGTGTTCAACGGCACGCACATCGACGATGAGCAGGTGCAGATGTTCCGCGCCTCGCGGGTGGAAATCACGGCGAGCCGGCCCTTCCCCGTCTACGCCGACGGTGAGCACTTGACCGAACTTCCGGTCTCGGTTCGCGTCTTGCCGCGCGCGCTCAGCGTGCTCGCCCCAGCCGCCGCTGAGGCCTGAGTGCTGTTCGGCGCAAAGCTCACCGCGGCGCGCGCGGTAGGCGCTGCCAGTCGTGCGAGTGGACGCGGCGGCGGCACGACCCTGCCGGGCCGGATGCTGCTGCGCATGGCGCCCGACGCGATCGCCAGGCTCGGCAAGCGGCTCGATCGCGGCTCGACGCTGATCAGCGCCACCAACGGCAAGACGACGACCGCGGGGATGATCGCCGCCACGCTCGAGGCCGACGGTCGCCACCCAGTCCACAACCGCGCCGGCTCGAACATGACCTGGGGAGTTGCCACTGCCCTGCTCGAGCAGCCGGGCTCCGAAGGGCTCTTTGAGGTCGACGAGGCCTGGCTGCCCAAGGTCACGGCTCAGCTCGAGCCCTCGCTGCTGGTGCTCGGCAATCTCTTTCGCGACCAACTCGACCGCTACGGCGAGATGGAGACGCTCGCCGTCGAGTGGGGCAAGGCCATCGCCGCGCGCACCGGACGCAGCCGCTTCGCGCTCAACGCCGACGACCCGGCGATCGCTGACCTCGGCCGCGAGCAGAGCGGCCCAGCCCGCGAGGGGGTCGTCTATTTCGGCATCGAGGATGCCAGCCAGGCGCTGCCCGAGCTACAGCATGCATTCGACGCCAAGCACTGCCGCCGCTGCGGTCACCCCTACGCCTATGAGCGCGCCTTCGTCGGCCACCTCGGCCATTACTCGTGCCCCAACTGCGGCGCCACGCGGCCGCGCCCCGACGTCGCCGCGACGGCGATCGAGCTGCGCGGGATGTCGGGCTCCCGGGTGACCCTGCGCACGCCGCAGGGGGAGATCAAGCTGCAGCTGCCGCTGCCCGGCCTCTACAACGTCTACAACGCGCTCGCCGCGGTCACCGCCGCGCTCGAGCTCGGAGTGCCGCCGCAGACGATCGCCAGCTCGCTGCAGACGATGCGGGCCGCCTTCGGCCGGGTCGAGACGATCCCGATCGATTCCTCACAGCTCTCGATCCTGCTGATCAAGAACCCCGCCGGCGCCAACGAGGTCCTGCGCACGCTGATGCTCGAGGCCGACGCGGAGAAGCTCGACCTCTGGGTCGGGCTCAACGACGGAATCGCCGACGGGCGCGACGTCTCCTGGATCTGGGACGCCGACTTCGAACTGCTCGCCAGCGGCGTGCGGCGGGTCATCTGCGCCGGCACGCGGGCGCCGGAGATGGCCCTGAGGCTCAAGTACGCCGGCTGGCCCGAGCGCTCGATCGAGGTCGTACCGGAGATCGAGGACTCGCTTGACCGGGCACTTGCCGACGCCCCGAAGCGCCTCTTCGCCCTGCCCACCTACACGGCGCTGCTCGAGCTGCGCAAGCTGCTCGCGGACCGCGGTCTCGCTAAGGAGTTCTGGCGATGAACAACCTGATCTGGCACGAAGTCGAGTGCGGCGGCTACACCGCCGATCTTGCCCTCTGGGAGGAGCTCGCCGGGCAGACGGACAAGCCGATCATGGAGCTCGGCTGTGGCGCCGGCCGGGTGACGCTGCACCTCGCCGAGAAGACCGGCCTGCTCGTAATCGGACTGGATAACGACAGGAAGCTGGTTGAGGCGATCTGGGAAAGGGGGCACGGGACCACGGCCGACGCCGAGCAGGAGGACATCCGCGCCTTTGAACCGATGGCGACCAAGTTCAGCCTGGTGATCGCGCCGATGCAGCTGATCCAGTTGCTCAGCGATAGCCAGGAGCGCCTCGCCTGCCTCTCTTGCGTTGTCAGGAGCATGCTGCCGGGCGCCCGCGCCGCCTTCGCGATCGTCGAGACGATGCCCGAGCTGCCGCCACCGGGCACGAGTGCGCCACCGCTGCCCGACGTGCGCGAGATCGAAGGCTGGATCTACTCGAGCCTGCCGCTGGAGCCGGTGGCGCTGCCGGAGGCGATCCTGCTGCGCCGGCTGCGCCAGACGGTTGACCCTGACGGCAGCATGAGCGAGGAGCTGAACGAGATCGAGCTGGCGGTGCTCTCGGCCGAGACGCTCGAAGAAGAGGGCCGCGCCGCCGGCCTAAAGCCGAGCGGCCGGCGCGAGATCCCGTCGACCGAAGCCCACGTCGGCTCCACCGTCGTCCTCTTCGAGAAGGTGGCCTGATGGAGCTGCGCTTCCTCGCCCTCTACCCGGAGCAGATGAATATCTACGCCGATCGGGGCAACATGCTCTTCCTGCAGCGGCGCTGCGAGTGGCGCGGCGTCGAGTTCGCCTACGCCAGCGCCGGCCCAGGTGAGGAGTTTGACCCCGCTGCGCACGACTTCATCTATCTCGGCGGCGGCCAGGACCGCGACCAGCGCGCCGTGGCTGCCGACATGGTCGAGAGCAAGCAGACGGCGATGGCAACGGCGACCGACGGCGGCGCCGTCGTGCTCGCCGTCTGCGGCGGTTACCAGTTGCTTGGCAGCAGCTATCAACTTGACGATGAAAGCCTGCCGGGACTCGGCCTGGTCGAGCTGGAGACGGTGCGCAGGCCAGGGCCACGCCTGATCGGCAATGTCGCGATCGAGGTCGACCTCGGCCGCGGACCGCAGGTCCTAGCCGGTTTCGAGAACCATGGCGGCCGCACTCACCTCGGCGCCGGGACGACTCCCCTGGGCAAGGTGGTCAAGGGCTTCGGCAACAACGGCGAGGACGGTCTCGAGGGGGTGCGGCTCAACAACCTGATCGGCACCTACCTGCATGGCCCGCTGCTGCCCAAGAACGCATGGCTCGCCGACCACCTGATCGCGCTTGCGCTCGAGCGTCGCTACGGCGAGCGCCCCGAGCTCGAGCCGCTCGACGACGAGCTCGAGCGCGCGGCGCACGAGTCGGCCCGTCGCGCGGCGCTCGGCTAGCGACCGCTGGAGCCGAAGCCGCCGTCGCCACGGGCGGAGTTGGCGAGGGCCTCAGTCTCGACCGGCTCGGCCAGGGCGATCGGGGTGATTACCAGTTGGGCGATGCGGTCGCCGGGGGCGACCCGGAAGACCTCGGCCGGATCGGTGTTGAGCAGCAGGACGCGGATCTCGCCGCGGTAGCCCGAGTCGATCAGGCCGGGGCTGTTGACCAGGCTGATGCCGTGGCGCTTGGCCAGGCCCGAGCGCGGCAGCACCAGGCCGGCATGGCCGTCGGGTATCTCGACCGCGATCCCGGTGCCGATGCTCCAGCGCTCCCCTGGACCGATGTGGGCGGCCTCACAGGCGTAGAGGTCGAGCCCGGCGTCGCCCTCGTGGGCGCGGCTTGGCAGCACGGCCTCGTCTTTCAGTCTCGCGATCGGCAGCTTCACGGGGCGCAACCCTAGACGACGGCGAGATCGTCAAAGCGATGCAGCTCGGCGACCGGGACCTTGGCCCGGACCAGGACCCCGTCCTCGCGCTCGGTTCGCACGAGGTCCCCGGCGACCTCGTGCAGCTCGTGCAGGCGTCCGCCCTCGGCGTAGGGGATCAGCAGCTCGACCTCGGTGAGGGTGTCCTCGAAGGCCGTCTCGACGCTCTCGCGCAGGCGATCAAGACCGATGTCGGCAAGGGCGGAGACCAGGATCGCGTCGGGATGGCGCAACAGCACCTCGGCCCGCTCGTCATCTTCGAGCAGGTCCGCCTTGTTGAGCACCAGCAGGCGGGGCTTCTCGCCGGCACCGATCTCCTCCAGCACCTCATCGACCGCCTGCATATCCACCACCCGGCGCTCCTCCGGCGCCGCCGCGTCGACTACGTGCAGGATCAGGTCGGCGAGCACGGTCTCCTCGAGCGTCGCCTTGAAAGCCTCGACCAACTGGTGCGGCAGCTTCTCGATGAAGCCGACCGTGTCGGTAAGAAGGTAGTCGCGGCCGGAGAGCTCGAGGCTGCGCGTGGTCGGATCGAGCGTGTGGAAGAGCCGGTCGCCAACCCCGACCTCGGCCCCGGTGAGGGCATTGAGCAGGGTCGACTTGCCGGCGTTGGTGTAGCCGGCGAGGGCGACCCGCGGCAGCGAGGAGCGTTCGCGGCGGGCCCTCATCACGCCGCGGTTGCGTTCGAGCCGGCCGAGGCGGCGACGCAGCGCCGCGATGCGGTCGCGGGCGAGGCGGCGGTCGGTCTCGATCTGGCTCTCTCCCGGGCCCCTGGTGCCGATGCCGCCGCCCAGTCGCTCGAGGTGGGTCCAGAGCCCCCGCATACGGGCGAGGTTGTACTCGAGCTGGGCCAGCTCGACCTGCAGCTTGCCCTCGGCCGAGTGGGCGTGGTCGGCGAAGATGTCGAGAATCACCGCGGTGCGGTCGATTACCGGTACACCGAGCGCAGCCTCGAGGTTGCGCTCCTGGCGCGGCGCCAGCTCGTCATCGACGGCGACCACATTGGCATCGCAGGCCTCAATCTCGGCCTTCAGCTCGGTCAGCTTGCCGCGGCCGACGTAGCGGTCGGGGTCGGGCTTTTCGCGCTGCTGCACCGCCTCGCCGGCCGTGGCAACGCCGGCCGTGCGCAGCAGCTCCTTCAGCTCGGCGAGCGGGTCGCCCTCCTCGCGCCCGTTGGTGATGCCGATCGCCAGCGCCCGCTGGCGGGCGCGTGGGTTCGAGACGCCGGCGCCACCCATGCCGTTGCGCGTTTCCACCTGCCGCCCGTTTCTCGACCGCTGCATCTCTCTCGATTGTAGGTGGCTAGTCTTAGCCACCGTGAAGGTCTTCGTAACGGGAGGAACGGGCTTCATCGGCGGCGAGGTCGTGTGCCAACTGCGCGAGCGCGGAGATCAGGTCGTCTGCCTCGTCCGCAGCCCGGAGAAAGCGAGCAAGCTGAGGGAGCTCGGCTGCGAGCTCATCAGCGGCGATCTCGGTGACGCCGAGGCCCTGCGCTCCGGCATGGAGGGCTGCGACGGACTGATCCACGCCGCGGCGATGTATGAGGTCGGCATCCCGGCCAAGCAGCACCCAGCGATGTACGAGGCCAATGTGCGCGGCAGCGAGCGCGTGCTGCAGGCGGCGCTCGATGCCAAGGTGGGCAAGGTCGTCTACGTCTCGACCGTCGGCATCTTCGGCAACACCCACGGCAAGGTCGTCGACGAGAGCTACGAGCACCCTGGCAAGGAATTCACCTCCTACTACGAGGAGACCAAGCTCGAGGGCCACCGGATCGCCAAGCGGATGATGGTCGAGGACGGCCTCCCGGGGGTGATCGTCCAACCCGGCGGCGTCTACGGGCCAGGCGACACCTCTCAGATAGCCGACCTGCTGAGCGAATTCTTCGCCGGCCGCCTCTTCCTCCTGCCTTTCCCCGACCTCGGCATCTGCCTCTCGCATGTGTCGGACATCGCCGCCGGCATCATCCTCGCCCTCGACAAGGGCAAGGTCGACGAGACCTACGTGATCAGCGGTCCGGCGACGACGATGCGCGAGGCGATCCAGACCGTCGCCGACCTCAGCGGCCGCAAGGCCCCCAAGCGGGCGATGCCGACACCGCTGATCAAGGCGATGACGCCGATCGGGCCATTGGTCGGCAAGCTGATGGGCCAACCTCCCAACCTGCGCGAGCTGATCTCCTCGGCCGACGGCGTCACCTTCTGGGCCAGCCACGAGAAGGCGAGCCGCGAGCTGGGCTACGCGCCGCGCGGGATGGACGAGGGCATGCGGCAGACGCTCGAAGCGGATGACCGTTTTCCCGATCCAGTTGCGTGAGGGGTGTCGATGCGCGTAATCGACGTCAAGCACCTGGGGCGACCGCACGTGATCGGCTGTTGGGAGGTGGACGGAGCGCTTGTGGACCCAGGTCCCCAGTCCTCGATGGGAACGCTGCTCGAGGCGATCGATGAAGAGCAACCGCGGGCGATCGTCCTCACCCACATCCACCTTGACCATGCCGCCGCGACCGGCGCCCTGGTGCGCCGCTGGCCCGAGCTCGAGGTCTACGTGCACGAACGCGGTGCGCGTCACCTGGTTGATCCCTCGAAGCTGCTGGCCAGCGCTGAGCGCCTCTACGGCGATCGGATGGACTACCTCTGGGGCGAGATCGTGCCGGTTCCCGAGGCCAACGTGAAGCCGCTCGCCGGCGGTGAGGACGTGCTCGGCATGCGAGTCGCCTACACGCCGGGGCACGCCTCACATCACGTCAGCTACTTCCACGAGGAAAGCGGCACCGCCTTCGTCGGCGACGTCGCCGCGGTCCGCATCCCCAACGTCGAGCTGGTCGTGCCGCCCACTCCCCCACCCGACATCGACATCGAGACCTGGCTCGAGTCGATCGCAATCGTCGAGTCGTGGCGCCCCGAGCGCCTCGCCCTCACCCACTTCGGCGCGATTGACCAGCCGATCGAACACCTTGAGCTAGTGCGCCGGCGCCTGCGCGAGGAGGCCGATCTCGCTCGTGACCTTTCAGAGGAGGAGTACGAGCGCCGCCACCGCGAGCGCGTCGCCACCGCGGCAAGCAGCGAGGAGGCCGCCGCGGAGATGCTCCAGAGCGTCCCGCCCCAGTACCAGTGGCGCGGCCTCAATCGCTACTGGGCAAAGCGCGCCGAGCGCGAAGCTACCGCTAGCTGAGGTATTTGCGCATCCGCTCGACCGCCTCGGAGATGCGGTCGTCGGGCGTGGTCAGCGAGATGCGGAAGAAACCCTCGCCGCTGGGCCCGTACATCGAGCCCGGCGAGACGACCACGGCGGCCTCTTCGAGCACGAGCTCGGCGAATGAGGTCGAGGTGTGGCCGTCCGGCACCGGGGCCCAGACGTAGATCGTGCCCTTCGGCGCGCTGACCTCGACCCCGATCTCGCGCAAAGCTCCGACGACGAGGTCGCGACGGCGGGTGTAGGTCTCGTTCATCCGCTGTAGTGGGCCAGCGGGACCTTGCAGGGCGGCGACGCCGGCCATCTGTACGGCCTCGAAGAGACCCGAGTCGACGTTGGTCTTCAGCCGCCAGTAGGTCTGCACCGCCTCGGCGTTGCCGAGGATCGCGGCGCAGCGCCAACCAGTCATGTTGAAACCCTTGGAGAGCGAGAAAACCTCGACCCCGACCTCCTTGGCGCCGGGCGTGGCGAGGAAGCTGGGTGCGACGTAGCCGTCGTAGGTCGTCTCCGAGTAGGCGTTGTCGTGGACGACGAGGATCTCGTGCTCGCGAGCGAAAGAGACGACCATCTCGAAGAAGCCCTCGGGCACAACGGCGCCGGTCGGGTTGTTGGGAAAGTTGATGAACATCAGCCGCGCCTTCGCCGCCACCTCGGCCGGGATCGCGCTGAGGTCAGGGGCGAAGCCGAGATCGGGCACCAGCGGCAGCAGCTCCGCCCGCGCGCCGGCGAGGATCGGGCCGCCGGTGTAGACCGGGTAGCCGGGGTCGGAGGCAAGCGCGACGTCGCCCGGATCGAGGAAGGCGAAGCAGAGGTTGTAGATGCACTCCTTGGCGCCGATCGCCGGGATCACCTCGCTTTCGGGATCGATCTCGACCCCGAAGCGACGGTCGTAGAAATCGGCGAAGGCTCCCCGGAACTCCTCGCGGCCGCGGTTGCTCGGGTACTGCTGATTCCCCGGTTCGGCCACGGCCTCCTGCATCGCCGAGACGATGTGCGGATAGGTCGGTTCATCGGGATCGCCGATGCCGAGGCTGATCACGTCGATGCCGGCGGCCCGCTTATCGGCGATCGTCCGCTCCAGCTCCTGGAACTTGTAGGGAGGCATCGCCTCCAGCCGCTTGGACGGGTCCGAGATCGCCATCGGCGCGGAAATCTAGCCGTCCAGCCCGGCGAGTGCGCTCAGCAGCTCGGCCGAGAGCTCGCCGGCGCAGATCTGCTCGGCCCAGCCGCTCAGGGTGACGTCGAGATCATCGGAGATCTCGACCACGAGCTCGCCGCCGTCGAGCTCGACCGTGATCGGGCTCGGGGCGCCGTTGAGGAAGGCCGTGACCGCGGCGCCGCTGGCCCCGGTGCCCGAGGAGAGCGTCTCCCCCACGCCACGCTCGAAGATCCGCGCTCGCACCCGGCTGCCGTCGATGTTCAGGAAAGAGACGTTGGTGCGGTTGGGGAAGAGCCCATTGCCTTCGATTCCCGGCCCGATCGCGCCGAGATCGAGATCCTCCAGCTCCTCGCCGACCACGATCGCACACTGAGGGTTGCCGATCGAGACGTGCTGAAAGGACCACTCGCGACCGCCGCTGCTGAGCGCGCCCCGACCGTCCGGCCCACCGCCGGGAAAGTCCTTCGAGGCGGTGCTGGCCCGCCCCATCGCCACCGAGCAGGTGCGCTCAGAGGTGATGGTTGGCGTCACGGCGCCGGCCGCGGTGAGGATCGAGAAGGTGTCCTCCTTGGTCCAGCCGTGCCGTCGCAGGTAGAGGATCGCCTCGCGGGCACCGTTCCCGGAGAGCTCCGCCTCGGAGCCGTCCGGGTTGAAGATCCGCAGCTCGGCGACGTAGGCGGGATCCTCGCTGCGGGAGAGCAGCAGCACGCCGTCGGCCCCGATGCCGAAATGCGGATCGCAGACCCGCCGCACCCGGTTCGCCGTCAGCTCCCAGGGAAGTTCGCCTGCCTCGACGATCAGGTAGTCGTTGCCCAGCGCCTGCCACTTCTCAAATCGCACGACCGCAGCCTATTCGGGCAGCGCGTCGGCAATCTCGGTCGCCACGGCCGCGTCCGAGCGCTCACCGCGCTCGATCCAGCGCAGGTTGGGAACCTTGCGCATCCAAGTCAGCTGGCGCCGGGCGTAGTTGCGCGAGCGCTTCTGCATCGTCCCCAGGTCGCCGCTGAGCACCTCGTCGAAGCCAAGCGCCTTGCGCGCCGTGCGGGACGGCCCGGCTTCCTCGGCGCGCTCGACCTCGTCTCGAGCCCCCGCCGCGACGATCGCCTCCGTGCGCGTATCGATCCGCTTATACAGAGCCTCCCGCTCCATGTTGAGGCCGAAGATGGCCGTCGGATGCCGCGTCTCAGGCGACCACAACTCCGAATCCTCCGATTCGGGCTCCGTCTTGACCAACGACAGCTCCCCCAGCGCCGCCCGCAGATAGAGCCCGGTCCCCCCCACCACGATCGGCGTTCTTCCCGCGGCCAGCGCCCGATCGATCTCCCCGTGGGCGAGCGGCATGTAATCCCCCACGTTGAACCGCTCGGTCACCGGCACGAACCCAACGAGCCTGTGCTCGAGGCGGGCCTGCTCCTCGGCCGACGCGACGCCGGTGAGTACCGACAGCCCCTCGTACACCTGCAGGGCGTCACAGGAGATCGCCACCGGGTCCTCCCCCCGATTCCTCAGCAGCCCGGCCAGCTCGATCGCTACCCCAGTCTTGCCCACGCCAGTGGGGCCGAAGATGGCGATGACGTGCACTGTCAGAGGGCGCGGCTGAGCAACCTCTCGGTCCCGCTGAGGGTCTGAGAGGTTGCGGCGGTGATCTCGACCTTGACGAGCTCACCGGGCGAGGCCGTGCCGTCGAAGTTGACCGCCTTGTTGTGCCTGCTGCGTCCGCGCAGGCGCGTCTCGTCGGTGCGGCTGGTGCCTTCGACCATCACCTCGACCTCGCGGCCGACAAACCGCTGAGCCCGTTCAGTCGCCCGCCGCTGCACCAGCTTCACCAGGCGCTCCATCCGCTCGACCTTGACCGGGTGCGGGATCTGATCGCCGAACTCGGCCGCCTCGGTTTCGCGGCGCGGCGAGAAGATGAAGGTGAAGGCGCTGTCGTAGCCGACCTCGTCGACCACTTCCAGCGTCTGCTCGAAGTCGTCCTCATTCTCACCGGGGAAGCCGACGATGATGTCGGTGGTGATCGCACAGTCGGGAACGTGCTCACGAATCAGCGAGACGCGGTCCATGTAGCGCTGGCGATCGTAGGTGCGGCGCATGCGCTTGAGGATCGTGCTCGAGCCCGACTGCAGCGGCAGGTGGATGTGCTCGCAGACCGAGGCAAGCTCGGCGTGGGCACGGATCACGTCCTCCTTCATGTCCTTGGGATGCGGGCTGGTGTAGCGGATGCGCTCGATCCCCTCGATCCCGTCGACCAGGGCCAGCAGCTCGGCGAAGCCGATCCGGCTCTCCTTGGGCAGGTCGCGACCGTAGCTGTTGACGTTCTGGCCGAGCAGAGTCAGCTCGCGCACACCGTCAGCGGCCAGCGCCCGCGCCTCGGCCACGAGCTCATCCGGGTCGCGGCTGACCTCGCGCCCCCGGGTCGAGGGGACGATGCAGTAGGCGCAGTTGCAGTTGCAGCCCTGGGAGACCTGCAGCCAGCCCTGAAACTCGCGCACGCGGCGGGTCGGCAGGTGGCCGGAGAAGTCCTCGAACTCGAAGTAGCCCTGGGCGCTGAGCGAGTCCGAGTTGAGGAACTCGGCCAGCTTGTGGATCTGGCCCGGCCCGAAAGCGACGTCGACGAAGGGAAAGCGCTGGAAGACCTCGTCCTTGACCGACTGCGCCCAGCAGCCTCCGACCCCCACGACCCGGTCGGGACGCTCGTTCTTGAGCCGCTTCGCCTCACCAAGGCGAGCGATGAAGCGGTTGTCGGCCGACTCGCGGATCGAGCAGGTGTTGAAGAGGATCAGGTCGGCGTCATCTGGAGCCTCCGCCTCCTCGTAGCCCAATGAATCCAGCATGCCGCGCATGCGCTCGGAGTCATGCACGTTCATCTGACAACCGAAAGTTGTTACGTGGTAGCGCTTTCCCACGCTGTTCAGGGTACTGACGGTGCGGAAGGCAAGCAGTTCAAGGACGCAGGGAGCGAAGCGTGCTCTGCACGTGAGCGACTGAGGACGCAGAAATGCGCCGCCTACCGGACCGTCAGTACGCCTTCCATGCCGGCTTCGGCGTGCCCCGGAACGGTGCAGAGGTAGGTGTAAGTGCCCGGCGCAAGATCGGCGCTGACCGAGGTTTTACCTTTGGCGAGCGTTTCGGAGACGGCGATTTCTTTGCCGTTCTGCTCGATCGCCACGTTGTGTTCGAGCGCCGCGGGGTTGTCGAAGTCGATCGTGACTTTGCCCGGCTTGCTAGCCAGGCTGGTCTTGTCGAAGGCAAGGGCGGTTTCCGAGGCGGCGAGCTGCAGCGTTCCCCCCGGCCCCGTGGCAGAGGCTTTGGGCTTTGGCGCTGGCCCTTCCTTTTCCGCCGGCGCTTCCTTGCTTTCCTCTTCGACCGGCGAGGACTCCTCCTTTTCGGCCTCTTCGTCCGCCTTTGTGAGCTCCGCGGCTTTGGCCTTGTCCTCATCCTTGGCGTGCAGCACGGCGAAGGTTGCCGTGGCGCAGATCAGCACCGCGAAAGCGAGCGCCACAAACGGGCCGGCTTTACCGGGAAAGCTTTTGACCCGCAGGCCAATGAAGCTGACGACCACCGCGCAGACCGCAAGCGCGATCCCGCAGACGAAAAACAAGGTTTCGTTGCTCATGCGGCGCGAATCCTATCCACGCGGCGCAGGCGCCGTCAGGCAGCCTGCGCCTCCGCAACCGGCGGCGCTTCTGTCGCGGCCTCGGCCGGAGCAACCTCGTCGCCAATCCCGAGTGCCGTGCGGACCTTGGCCTCGATCTCGCTGGCGATCTCGGGGTTCTCGGCGAGGTACTGCTTGGCGTTGTTGCGACCCTGGCCCAGGCGGGTCTCTCCGTAGGAGAAGAAGGCACCCGACTTGCGGACGATGTCGTGCTCGATGCCGAAATCGAGCAACTCGCCTTCGCGCGAGATCCCCTGGCCGTACTCGATCTCGAACTCGGCCTGGCGGAAGGGTGCGGCGCACTTGTTCTTGACGACTTTGACCCGGACCCGGTTGCCGACCGCCTCGGTGCCGTCCTTGAGGGTCTCGATGCGGCGGATGTCGAGGCGCTGCGAGGCGTAGAACTTCAGCGCCCGGCCGCCCGGCTGGGTCTCCGGGGAGCCGAACTGGACGCCGACCTTTTCGCGGATCTGATTGGTGAAGACGCAGACCGTGTTGGTGCGGTTGAGGTTGCCGGCGAGCTTGCGCATCGCCTGCGACATCAGCCGCGCCTGCAAGCCGACGGTGGTGTCGCCGATCTGGCCGTCCAGCTCGGCCTTCGGCGTCAGCGCCGCGACCGAGTCGATCGCGACCACGTCGACCGCGGCAGATGCGATCAGGCGATCGGCGATCTGCAGTGCCTGCTCCCCATAGTCGGGCTGAGAGACGAGCAGCTCGTCGGTGTCGACCCCGATTGCCCGCGCGTAGATCGGGTCCATCGCGTGCTCGGTGTCAATGAAGACGCAGACGCCGCCCTTGGCCTGAGCCTCGGCGATGATGTGGTAGATCAGCGTCGTCTTTCCCGAGGACTCAGGGCCGAATATCTCGACGATCCTCCCCCGTGGCACACCGCCGATGCCGAGCGCCAAATCGAGCGCTACGGCGCCGGTCGGAATTGCTTCGACCGGCAACTTGCTGTCGGCGCCGAGCCGCATCAGGGAGCCCGCCCCGAAATCGCGCTCGATCTGAGTTACCGCAGCCTCCAGGGCCGCATCCTTTGCCTTGGCTTCCTTCGCCGAGACATCGTTCAAAGGCGTCGTCTTCTTGTCTGCCATCTCTTCTTTCACCTCACTGCCGCCCGTCTCGGGACAGCTCAACTTGCGCCAGCGGGGTGTATCGCGAACCCTGCGGCTGGAGTACAGAACGGTAGAGCGTCACCCGGACGCAAAGAGCGGGCTCTAAGAGCCTTTTCGGCAATTCTCCGGGCGGCCTCTCGACCGTTGCCGGACGCCTAGTCCCCCGGCCCGCGGACTTCACTCTGGCGACCGTGACGTGCGGCCAAAACGGGCGTTTCTCCGGCTCATAGAGTCGTGCGGCAACCAGCTTCCGCTCGAGCTCCTGCTGCAGGGCGGCGGCGCCTGGTGAGATCGCCGGTAGAGCAAAGAGGCGCGCTCGGCGCAAAGAGGGCTTGGCAAGGGGATCCCCCAACCCCAACATGGGCGCCGTCGCGCCAAGGCCGGCGACGATCTCTCCCAGTCTGGCGATCTCCCGCTCAGACAGGTAGCCGAGGAAGGCAAGCGTGACGTGCAGCGACTCGGGCGCCACCACCCGCAGCGCCGAATCACGGAGCTCGCGGCGACCCCAGGCGACGACCCCGTCACGCACCTCATCGGGCAGATCCAGGGCCACGAACAGTCGCGCTCGCGCGCTCTTCAGTCTCTCTTCACTCACCGGGGCCACGCTACGGGCCACAGACGCACGCGACAACACCCTTCTGTGACGAGTTCGCCTCGCTTCGCCCTACTGCGGCGCCTCTTCGCCCCTGAGCAGGAGGCGAAGCAGGTGCATACCGACTAGGGCAGAGCGCTCGCGGATGTCGGCGCGGCCGCCGGGGATTACCGGATCGCGGGCGAGAGACGTGCCGTCGGCTAGACAGGCGTGGAAGCAGACGTAGCCGACCGGCTTCTCCTCCGTGCCGCCGTCGGGGCCGGCGATACCGGTGATCGAGACGGCGACGTCAGCGCCGAAGCGCTCCAGCGCGCCGCGCGCCATCTGCTCGGCCACCTCCGGCGAGACCGCCCCCTTAGCCTCGATCAGCGCCGGGTCGACACCAAGCAGGTCCGTCTTGGCCTCGTTTGAGTAGGAGACGACGCTGCCCGCCATATAAGCCGAGGCGCCGGGCAGGTTGGTGATGCGGACGGCGAGCAGACCGCCGCTGCAGGACTCCGCCAGGCCGAGGCGGTGGCCCTGCAAGAGCGCTGCGACTTGAGAGTCGATCGTCTCGCCGTCAAGGCTGAAGAGGTGGTGGGGGTGCCGCTCCCGCAGGCCAGCGCGCACCGCCTCGGCCGTCTCGGCGGCGTGGTCGCGGTAGCGCACGTCGATCTCGATCTCCCCGCGGCGCAGGCAGGTCGTGATCTCGACCTCCGGCAACGGCACGCCCTCCTCCTCGATCTCGCGCAGGCTCTTGGCGATCTCCGACTCGGGAGTGCCGAACATGCGCAGCGTGTAGGCCCGCAAGGGCGTCGCCCGCGCCAGCACCGACGCGACGGGAGCGGTCTCGAGCGCCGAGGACCACATCGGCTGCAGCTCTCGCGGCGGGCCGGGCAGGACGACCACGACGCTGTCGCCTGCCGGAACGACTAGCCCCGGCGCCGTGCCCACCGGATCGAGCGCGATTGAGCCCTCGGGCACGATCGCCTGCTTGCGGTTGGCCTCGCGCAAGGCCTCGGGATCGAAGTTGACGAGGCCGGCACGACGACCGAAACCGCGCAGGATCTCGGCGATCTTCTCCTCCATCTCCTCGTCGAGGACCATCTCGCGACCGGCGAAACGCCCGACGATCTCAGCGGTGAGGTCATCTGCGGTCGGACCGAGTCCGCCCGAGGTAATGATCAGATCCATTCCCTCGGCGGCCATGAAGCGCAACGCCGCCTCGAGGTCGCCGGGCCGATCGGCGACGACGAGGATGTGGGCCACCTCCACCCCACGCTCGGCCAGCTGTTCGGAAAGCCAAGGACCGTTGCGATCGGCGATCCGCCCGGTCAGCACCTCGGTGCCGGTGACGACTATGCCCGCCCGTACCTCGCTCATGCGCAGGTGGGCCGTTCAGCTTCTTCGAGCTCGGTCAGCTTTCCCGCCGAGTCGATCGCGTAGCCGACCGGGCTGGATGTCGCCGGTATTTGCGCTTCCCTGCCGTCGATGAGCATCTTTACCTCGCCGTTGCCGAAGGAGACCGTGAAGCTACCGGAGCGGAAAGGCCCTTCTTCTGTTCCGGCTTCCAAAATCAAGCCGTTGACCAGCGGCTCACCTTTGGCGTTGAGCAGGCAAGCCCAGACTTCAGCGCTGGCTGTCAGTCGCACCGTGACGCCCGGCTTGGAGCGCGTCGGCGGGGCTTTTACCCGCGAGGGCGCCTCGCGGCCCCTCAGCACCTCCCTCTCAGGCCGTGCCGGTGAAGACCCGCCTCCCCCGCCGGTAGGGAAGGCGACGATCGCGGCGACGGCGACGGCAACCACCGCGAGCACGGCCAGGCCGGCGAACAGGACGCCCCGGGGCGCGGTCGGCGGCCGGTCCCCCGACGGCTGCGATCGCGCCGGGTCGGCGCGATGCCACGGTTCGACGCTCTCGCGGTAGTCCTCGACCAGGCGATCGCCGTCAAGGCTCAGAAACGAGGCGTAGGTACGGATGAAGCCGCGGGTGTAGAAGCCACCCGGCAGGACGTCCCATTCTTCGTCCTCGATCGCGCGCAGGTACCGGAAGCGGATCTTCGTCGCCGCCTCGACCTCGGGAAGCTCGAGCTTGCGGCGATTCCGCGCCTCGCGCAGGATCGTGCCGACACCGCGGTCCATCAGGACATTGTCCTACCGGGGTCTAGTCGGGAGCGACCGGAGAAGGCTCGGGCTCGGCGGGCTGGGCCTCACCGCCGCCTGTAAGTCTGGCCAGGTCGGCCTGGGTGACCAGGACCTGGCGCGGTTTGGAGCCTTCATAACCAGAGATGACGCCGCGGCGCTCGAGCATGTCGATTAGGCGGCCAGCACGGGTGTAGCCGACCCGCAGGCGCCGCTGGATCATCGAGACCGAAGCGGTTTCGGTCTCGACCACGACCCGGATCGCATCGTCGAGCAGGTCGTCGCTGTCCGGGTCGAAGTCGCCCTCGGTTTCGACGCCCTTCTCCTCGTGCACCTCGAGCAGCTCGGCCTCGAATTCGGGTTCGCCCTGCTTGGCCCAGTGGTTGGTAATGCGGGCGGTCTCCTCCTCGGTGACGAAGGCGCCCTGGATCCGCTGCAGCTTCGAGGTGCCGGCGCCGCGGAAGAGCATGTCGCCCTGGCCGAGCAGCGCCTCAGCGCCGCCTTGGTCGAGGATCACGCGTGAGTCGGTCTGTGAGGAGACGGCGAAGGCGATCCGGGCCGGGATGTTGACCTTGATCGTGCCGGTGATGATGTCGGTCGAGGGACGCTGCGTGGCGAGAACGAGGTGGATTCCGGTGGCGCGTGACTTCTGGGCGAGGCGGATGATCGAGTCCTCGACCTCGGCCGGGGAGACCATCATCAGGTCCGCGAGCTCGTCGATCACGCAGAGGATGTGCGGCAAGGGCGGTTCGCCGGCCTTGGCGCGGGCGCGATTGAGCTCGGCGAGGTTGCGGCAGCGAGCCTGCCCCATGATCCCATAGCGACTCTCCATCTCACCGATCAGGTTGGCCAGCACGTTGGCGGCCAGGCGCGGCGAGGTGACCACGGGTGTGAGCAGGTGCGGGACGTTCTCGTAGTGGTTGAGCTCGACCTGCTTGGGATCGACGAGGACGAGGCGGACGTCGTTGGGCGAGGCCTGCATCAGGATCGAGGAGAGGATCGCGTTGACGCAGCCGGACTTGCCCGAGCCAGTGGTGCCGGCGACGAGCACGTGCGGCATCTTCGACAGGTCAGTCCAGACCGGGTTGCCGTCGATGCCCTTGCCGAGCCAGGCGACCAGCGGCGAGGTCTTCTCGGGACGGGCGGAATAGATGTCGCCGAGGCGAACGATGCGGCGGCGGGCGTTCGGGACCTCGACGCCGACTGCCTGCTTGCCGGGGATCGGGGCGAGGATGCGAATGTCGGTCGAGGCCAGCGCGTAGGCGAGGTCGTTGGAGAGCTCGGTCACCTTCTTCACCTTGGTGCCGGGGGCCAAGCGCAGTTCGTAGCGAGAGACGTGAGGGCCGCTGACGATGCCGACGATCTTCGCCTCAACCTTGAAATGCGCGAGCGTCTCGACCAGCTTGCGGCCGACGATCTCGTGATCGCGCGGGTCAACGCCCTTGTCGCCTTTGCCCCGTTCCAGGGATTTGGCTGGCGGTGGCTTGTAGTCGATGCCCTCGGAGATCGTCACGCCCCGCTTGTTGCCCTGCGGGGTCAGCGCGACCTGCTCGGGCTCGGGGATCGGATCGACGGCTACCGCATCTTCCTCGGCCTCGATCGCCGCCAGCTCGGCATCGAAGCTCTCGGTGACCGCCTCCTCGACCACCTCCAACTCGGGCTCGGGCTCCTCGACGAGCGCGACGGTGGGCTCGACGTCGTCCTCCTCGGGGTAGGCGCTCATCACGTCGGTCGGACCGGCCTGGGTCTCAAAGGCGAAGGTCTTTTCCTCCTGGCGGTCCCGCCTGGTCTGAATCGCGGTCTGGGCCGCGCCGCGGCTGCCGAGGAAGATGCGGCGAAGCCCGCGACCGATGCCGCGGACAAGGGTCGAGATCGAGGTGCCCGTGACCAGGAGGCCGCCGATCAACAGCATCAAGACCGTAAAGATGCGCGCTCCAACCGCGCCAACGAGATAGATCAGCGCCGTTTCAAGCCCGTAGCCAACCTTGCCGCCTTCCCAGCCAAAGAAGAGGACGAAGCTCAGGTAGACGCCCGCCGCGATCAGGAACAACCCGATCAGGTCAAGGTGCCGCTGCTCCAAGGCCTGCGGCAGGTGCAGCCCCCTCTTGGCGGCAGCTTTGGATTTGGCTTTCGGCTTACGGCGCGCAGCTTTCCCGCGCTTCTTCTTACGCACGAACATGGGCAGCCCCTTCGACGCGGAGACTGCCTCCCCTGCGCCCCGCTGACTTCGTCTTTTGTGGCGCTATAGGACACCTAAAGACGAAGTCAGGCCTAAAAGGCTGGTAAATGCTGGGTTCGGGAGGGGGTGGGCGGGCTAACATCGACCCAGATGCTGACCAGTGAGCCCGAAATCGCCACCGGCCGCGTGCTGGTGGTCGAGGATGACGCCGAGATCGCCGACGTCCTGCGCCGCTCGCTGCGCCAGGAGGGCTACGAGGTGAAGACGAGCGCCGACGGGGTCGAGGCGCTTGACGTCGCCACCGGCTTCGTCCCTGATCTCGTTGTCCTCGATCTCGGCCTCCCCCGCCTCGACGGGGTCGAGGTCTGCAAGCGCCTGCGCGCCGAGGGCGATGTGCCGATCCTGATGCTGACCGCCCGCGCCGAGACCGAGGACCGGGTCAGTGGCCTCGACAGCGGCGCCGACGACTACCTGGTCAAGCCCTTCGAGCGACAGGAGCTGCTGGCGCGGATCCGCGCCCTACTGCGACGCCGGCCGCCGCGCGGGGCCGCCTCCTTGGAAGTCGGCGACCTCACCCTCAACCCGGACACGCGCGAGGTCAGGCGCGGCGAGCGCGAGCTGGAGCTGACCAACCGTGAGTTCGAGCTGCTCGAGTACCTGATGCGCAATGAGCGCCTAGTTGTCTCGCGCGAGCGGCTGCTCGACGACGTCTGGGGCTACGACCCAACCGCGGCGACCAACACGATCGACGTCTTCATCTCCAACCTACGCCGCAAGCTGGAGGCCGGTGGCGAGGCTCGTCTCCTGCACACCAAACGTGGCGCCGGCTACGTGCTCAAGCAATAGCGTCGTGACGAGGCTCAGGCGTCGCCAGACAAGGACGCGGGGAGCCCGAATGGCAGCGCTATTTGGGCGAGTGAGGGCGCCGTATGGCGGTCGCCTGAGACCGTCATCGTGGCCGGTGCGCTGGCGTTTGGCGGCGGTCTCGGCAGGCCTGACTTTGGCCATCCTGCTGATCTTCGGCGCCGTGATCGGCCAGGTGGCCACCAGTCGCATCCGCGACGACTTCAACCGTCAGGTCAGCGGCGCTGCACAAACATTGGCCGCGGAAAGCCGCATCTTCAGCGCGCCGCTCGGGGCCACCTACTTTCGCGGACCCAAGCTCGACGACTTCGTCCGCCCTGATGGCGCCTCGGCGCGCGTATTCGACGCTGAAGGCAACCTGATCAAGGAAAGCATCGGGGCCGAGCAAATGGGGTCCTCCTCGTCACTCGGCCTTTCTGACTTTGGCCAAATGCGGGTCGCGACCACCCGGATTAGCGGCGAAACTGGCGCCACCACAGGGTTCATTCAGTACGGGCGCAGCATCGCCCACGTCGACTCGACCGTTGATCGGCTCTGGCTCTTCATCGCTGCCGGCATCCTCGGCGGCACCCTGCTCGCCAGCCTTGCCGGCGTGGCGATCGCCGGTCGGGCAATGCGGCCGATCTCGGCGCTGACCGCAACCGCGCGCCAGATCGCCGCCACCGGAGACCCCTCGCGCCACATGCCGGACCCCAAGGTCAGCGACGAGGTGGGCGAACTCGCCCGCACCCTGGAGCAGATGCTGCGCTCACTGGACGCTGCCCGCACCGAGCGCGAGGCGGCGATGAAGAAACAGCGCGAGTTCGTCGCCGACGCCTCGCACGAGCTGCGCACGCCGCTGACCAGCGTCCTCGCCAACCTCGAGCTGCTGCAGGCCTCGCTGGCCGCACCGAGCCAGGATGAAGACCGGGCCATGGTCGACTCCGCACTGCGCTCCTCGAAGCGGATGAGCCGCCTGGTTGGGGACCTGCTGCTGCTGGCCCGCGCCGACGCCGGCCGGGCCGGAAAGCACGTCCCCTGCGACCTCGCCGAGGTTGCCGGCAACGTCGCCGTCGAGCTGGCGCCACTGATGGGAGATCGCGAACTTGACATCGACAACCAGCACTCCCTGCCGGTTACGGGCAATCCCGACGAGCTGCACCGCATGGTCCTCAACCTGCTCGACAACGCCTCCCGCCACACGCCACCCGGTGCCCGCATCGAACTCCACGTCCGTCGCGTCGACGAGGAAGCGGTGGTCGAGGTGGCAGACGACGGTCCTGGCATCCCGCCACGCCTGCGCGAGCAGATCTTCGACCGCTTCGTCCGCGGCGAGGGCCCAGCCGACACGGCCGTCGGGCCGGGCAGTGGCCTAGGCCTGGCCATAGTCCGCGCCGTCGCCACCTCCCACGGCGGCACCGTCGAAGTCGGCGAATCAGCCGCAGGCGGTGCCCAATTCCGCGTCCGCATCCCGCTACAGCCCTCCCAGCAGCCTGCCAGAACCTTTTAGTTCCGCTTTAGCGGGCAGACCTAGATTTATCCGTGGACGAGACACAAGGACCTGCCGGACTCTCCCCAACATCTCCGGCAGGTCCTTTTTTTGTGCGCGGGTGAGCGAACTGCAAACGGATAGGCGGGCGGGTCCTGTCGTGGCGGCCCTCCCCCATGTGCTCGGACGCGCTTCGCGCGCCCTGCGCTATGGGGGACCCCCGCCACCACGCCACCCACCCGACGAGCGGTTTGAATGAACGCTCATCCGCGCTGCGCAAAGAGCTTCTCGGGAGGGCGTCGTCCCTCGCAGCAAGCTCTGCCGCAAGCGCCTCTCCCGCGGGTGGCACTGTAGGGGCGGACCGCCCCCGAGGACGCTTTAGCGACCGCAGGGGGTGGTGGGTCCCCTGCAGTGACAGGACCCGCGGGCCGGGACGCTCGCGTCAGACCTCGACTACAACAGGAACGATCATCGGCCGGCGGCGCAGCTTTTCGTAGACCAAGCCGGCGACCGCGTCGTGAACGTCTTCCTGGACCAGGTGCAGCTCCCGCGTCCCCGCTTTGGCCGCGTCCTCTAGCGAGTCCTCGACCAGGTCGCGCAGGTCCTCTACCAGCGCGTCAGCCTCCTCGAGGAAGGCGACGCCGCGGAAGAGCACCTCGGGATCGGCGACGACATGGCCGTCCTCCGAGGAGATCGTGGCGACGACGATGAAGAGGCCGTCGGCGGAGATCTCACGGCGGTCGCGCAGGGCGACGTCGTCGGGCTCGCCGACGTTGACGCCGTCGACGTAGATCACGCCGGCGTGAATCTCCTCGCCGAAACGAGCCCCGTTCTGGTCGACCTCCAGCGGCAAGCCATTGCGCCCCTGGAAGATGTTCTCGGGGGCGATGCCAACCGATTCGGCCAGCCCGGCGTGCAGGCGCAGGCGCTGATGGTCGCCGTGGACGGGCAGCACGAAGCGCGGTTTGGTCAGGTTGAGCATCAGTTTCAGCTCCTCCTGCCAACCGTGCCCGGAAGCGTGGATCGGTGCGTCCTTCGCGGTCACCACCTTGGCCCCGATCTCGAAGATGCGGTCGATCGTCTCGTTGACGGCGCGCTCGTTGCCGGGCACCGGTGTCGCCGAGAAGACGACCGTGTCGCCGGAGTGCAGCTCGACGTCGCGATGGTCGTTGTTGGCCATCCGCCGCAGCGCCGAGAGCGGCTCGCCCTGGCTGCCGGTCGAGATCACGATCACCTTCTCATCGGGGAAGTTCTCGATCTCGCGCGGCTGGATGAAGAGGCCCGACGGTGCTTTGGCGATGCCGAGGTTGGAGGCGATATTGAAGTTTTTGCGCATCGAGCGGCCGACCAGGGCGACCCGGCGGTCGAGCTGCACGGCGGCGTCGATCACCTGCTGGACGCGGTGGATGTTGGAGGCGAAGGAGGTGACGATGATGCGGCCCTCGCAGGCACCAAAGGTCTCCAGCAGCGCCGGCCCTACGCTCGACTCCGAGGGCGCCACGCCGGGACGGTCGGCGTTGGTCGAGTCGCCGCAGAGCAGAGTCAGGCCGTCGCGCCCCAGTTCCGCCAGCCGCGAGATGTCCGCCGGCCGGCCGTCGACCGGGGTCTGGTCGAACTTGTAGTCGCCGGTCATCAGCACGTTGCCGACCTCGGTGGTGAGCAGGACGCCACGGGCGTCGGGGATCGAGTGCGAGAGGTGGATCAGCTCCAGCTCGAAGGGTCCAGCCTGGACTTTCTCCCCTGCCGGCAGCTCCTGCAGCGGCGCGTCTTTGAGCTTGTGCTCGTCGAGCTTGGCCCGGACCATGCCGACCGTGAGCAGGCCGCTGTAGATGACTGGCGGCAAGCCGAGCTCACGCAGCACGTAGGGCAGGGCGCCGACGTGGTCCTCGTGACCGTGGGTGAGCACGATCGCCTCGATGTCATCGACGCGATCACGCAGGTAAGAGAAATCCGGCAGGACGAGGTCGATGCCGAGCATCTCCGCCGTCGGAAACATCAGGCCCGTGTCGACGACGACGATGCGACCGTCGTACTCGATCACGGTCATGTTCTTGCCGATCTCGCCCAGTCCCCCGAGCGGCAGCACGCGCAGCTTGCCGGCGGGCACTAGGGAGTCACCAGGCTGAGGCCGACGCCCTCGAGCGCGGCTCGCACAGTTGCCCTCTGCTCCGCATCGGCGGGCACGAGGGGAAGTCGAAGTGTTCCGGAGGGGATCAGGCCCGTCATCTCCAAAGCCGCCTTGACCGGGATCGGGTTGGTGGTCACGCCCATCGCGGCGTAGACCTGGCGGAGGGCCGCATCGATCTCGCGCGCCCGCTCCATGTCTCCGGCCTGCGCCGCGTCCCAGACTTCCCGCATCTGCGGACCGACCAGGTGCGAGGCGACGCAGATGCCGCCGGCGCCGCCGATTTCCAGCGTCTTGAGGAAGATGTCGTCGTTGCCGGCGAGGATCTCGAGGCCCTCGATCGGCTGCAGCTCGTCGTTGTTGGCCTGCTTGACGGCGACCACGTTGTCGATCTTGGCCAGCTCCGCCAGCCCCTCGGGCGGCACGTTGACGACCACCCGCGAGGGGATGTTGTAGGCGATCAACGGCAGACCCGGGACCGCCGCGGCGATCGCCTCGAAGTGAGCCTGAATTCCGGCCGGGTTGGGCTTGTTGTAATAGGGCGTGACGATCAGGGCCGCGTCGGCACCCGCCTCGGCTGCGCCTCTGGTCAGCTCGATCGAGTGATCGGTGTAATTGGTGCCGGTGCCGCAGACCAGCGGGACCTCGTCGCCGACCTCGCGACGCACGGCCCGCAGGAGGATCAACGCCTCCTCGTCGGTCAGCGTCGGCGCCTCGCCGGTCGTGGCGGAGATGACCAGGCCGTGTGAGCCGTTCTCGAGCAGGTGGGTGGCCAGCTTCAGGGCAGCGGGCTCGTCGACGGCGCCGTTCTCGTCGAACGGCGTGACCATCGCAGTAAGGATTCCGCGAATCTCCTTCATCGCGCTCAGAGTAGCTTTTCCAGACCGACGGTGAAGCGGTCGGGCAGATCTGCCACCTTGCGCACGGCGAGCAGCACTCCGGGCATGAACGAGCGGCGGTCGATCGAGTCGTGGCGCAGGCTGAGCGTCTGCCCCTCGCCGCCGAAGATCACTTCTTGGTGAGCGACCAGGCCCGGCAGGCGCACTGAGTGGATCGGGGCGTGGACATTGCCGCCGGCGCCGGAGATCAGCTCGGCGGTGAGCTTGGCCGTGCCGGACGGCGCGTCGAGCTTGCGATCGTGATGCAACTCGATGATCTCGCACTCGGGCATGTGGCGGGCGATCGTTTGCGACACCTCCATCAGCAGCACGGCGCCGATCGCGAAGTTGGGCGCGACGAAGCAGTTTGCGCTCGAGGCCTCCGCCGCGGCCTTCAGCGCGTCGAGGTCGAAGCCGGTGGTGCCGACGACGACGTGCACGCCGGCCGTCAGGCAGGCTTCGGCGTTGGCAAGCGCTGTTTCCGGCGTGGTGAAGTCGACGACGACGTCGGCATCGCCGAGCACCTCGGCCAGCTCGACTTCCAGCGCCGGATCGGCCCTGCCGCTCAGCTCGGTGTCGGCGGCGGCCTCCACCGCCGCGCAGACCGCCTGGCCCATGCGCCCGGCGGCGCCGGAGACCGCGACCTTGATCATGCCGCGACCAGGGTCTCGCTGACCGGCCCGAGCGCCTCGCGGAAGCGGCTCTCATCACGGCCCACGCAGGCGGCGGAGAGCCGCTCGGGGCCGTAGAGCTCGGCGGCGAGCGCGGTCAGATCATCGACCTCGACCGCGTCGACCTTGGCAATCATCTCGTCGAGGCTGTCGATCGGCAGGTCGAAGAGGGTGGCGCGGGAAATCCGCGACATCCGCGCCGCGGTCGACTCCGAGGAGAGGACGAGGCGACCCTTGACGTTCTCCTTGGCCCGCGAGAGCTCCTCGGCCGAGACCGGCTCGCTGCGCAGGCGCGCCATCTCGGCGCCGATGATCGCGCAGGCCTCCTCGACGTTGTCCTCGCGGGTGCCGACGTAGCTGGCGATCAGGCCGGAGTCGGTGTACTGCTCGTTGTAGGAGCCGACCGCGTAGGCCAGGCCGCGCTTCTCGCGCACCTCGCGGAAGAGGCGCGAGGAGCTCGAGCCGCCGAAGATCGAGTCGAGGACGGCAAGCGCGTAGCGCCGCTCGTCCTCGCGGGTGATGCCGGGAGCGCCGAAGCAGATGTGGTACTGCTCGGTGTCCTTCTCGTAGAAGCAGAGACGGGCGGCCTCGTCGGTCTCCGCCGATGCCGGCTGTCCGTTGGCGCTGGCGCTCGGGGGTCGCACGAGGCGCTGGGAGAGCTCGGCGATGCGGGCGTGATCGACGTTACCGGCGGCGCCGACGACGATCGTCTCGCCCGTATAGCGGGCGCTGCGGTAGGCCTCGATATCGGGCACCGGGACTGAGCTGATCACCTCGGCCTCGCCGAGCACGCGGCGGCCCAGCGGGTGCTGGCCAAATACCGCCTCGGCGAGGATGTCGTGGACGCGGTCCTGCGGCTCGTCCTCATACATCGCGATCTCCTCGAGCACTACCTCGCGCTCGGAGTCGACTTCGGGGTAGGTCGGCGCCAACAGCATCTCGGCCAAGAGATCGAAGACCTCCTCGGTGTGCTCGTCGAGGAAGCGAGCGTGCAGATGCGTGGTCTCCTTGCCCGTCGCCGCGTTGACCGAGGCGCCGAGGCCATCGAGCTTCTCGGCGATCTCGATCGCCGAGTAACGCGCGGTGCCCTTGAAGAGCAGGTGCTCGAGAAAGTGCGAGACGCCGGCCTGGGCCGGGGTCTCGTTGCGAGAGCCGGTGCGCACCCAGAGCCCGAGCGCCACTGATCGCACCGAGGGAACCTCCTCGGTGACGACCCGGACGCCCGAGTCCTGCGTGCTGAGAACTGCTTGGCTCAACGCTTAGCGCCGCTCGCGGTCGCCGCCGCGGGGACGGCGTCCCTCGCGGCCGCCACGGCCGCCACGGTCTCCGCCGTTGCGGCTGCCACCGCCACCGCCGGAACCGACCGCGGCCAGCTCCTCGGGGCTCTTGCCGGCGATCGAGGGGTCGTCGGAGAGGCGCAGGCCGATGCGACCGCGCTCGCGGTCGACCTCGACCACGGTGACGTCGATCTCCTCACCGGAGGTGAGCACGTCATCGACTGAGTCGACTCGCTCGCCCGGCTTGACATTGGAGATGTGCAGCAAGCCGTCAGTGCCCTTGACCAGCTCGACGAAGGCGCCGAAGGTGGTCGTCTTGACGACCTTGGCGGCCTCGTAGCGATCGCCGACTTCGGCCTCCTTGGTCATCGACTGGATCCGCGCCACGCAGGCTTCGACCAAGGTGCCGGTCGGGGCGTAGATGCGGATCGTGCCGTCGTCTTCGACGTCGATTTCGGCTTCGAACTCCTCGCAGAGGGCGCGAATGGTTTCGCCACCCTTGCCGATCACAGCGCCGATCTTCTCCTGATCGATCTTGATCGACTCGATCCGCGGCGCGTGCTGGGAGAGCTGCTCGCGCGGGCCGTCGATCGCCTCGGCCATCTTGCCGAGGATGAACTGGCGGCCCTTGTTGGCCTGCTCTAGCGCGTCGGTGAGGATCTCGAAGGTGACGCCGGTGATCTTGATGTCCATCTGCAGGGCGGTAATCCCGTCTGCGGTTCCGGCGACCTTGAAGTCCATATCGCCGAGGTGGTCCTCGACGCCGGCGATGTCAGTGAGGACGATGTAGTCATCGCCCTCCTTGATCAGGCCCATCGCCACACCGGCGACAGGGGCCGTGACCGGCACGCCCGCGGCCTGCAGCGCCATCGAGGAGGCGCAGACCGAGCCCATCGAGGAGGAGCCGTTCGACTCGAGCGTCTCGGAGACGACCCGGATCACGTAGGGGAAATCCTCTTCGTTGGGAATCGTCGCCACCAGAGCGCGCTCGGCGAGCGCACCGTGGCCGATGTCGCGGCGCTTGGGACCGCGCATGAAGCCGGCCTCCCCGACCGAGAAGGGCGGGAAGTTGTAGTGGTGCCAGAACTTCTTAGAGGTCTCCAGACCTAGCGTGTCGATCCGCATGTCCATGCGGGTCGTGCCGAGCGCGGCGTTGGAGAGGATCTGCGTCTCACCGCGGGTGAAGAGCGCCGAGCCGTGCACGCGGGGTGAGATGTCGACCTCGCACTCGATCGGCCGGATCTCGTCCTGGGCGCGACCGTCGGGGCGTTTCTTGTCGACGGCAATCGCCTTGCGGATCGTGTCCTTCTCGATCGCGCCGAAGGCTGCCTTGACTTCGGCCACCTGCTTCTCGTCGGCCTCGCCGTCGGACTCGGGGGCGTACTTAGCGACCACCTCGTCCTTGACCTTGTCGATCGCCTCGTAGCGCTCGAGCTTGCCCTCGGTCGCGATTGCGTCGACCAGCGCCTGGCCATGGGAAGAGCGGATGTCGCTGAGCAGACCCTCATCGATCTTGGGCGCCTCGACCTCGATCTTCTCCTTGCCGGCCTTCTGCTGCAGTTCCTCCATCGCCGCGCAGAGCTTCTTGATCTCGCCGTGGGCGATGTCGAGCGCGTCGAGGATCTCCTGCTCGGTGACGCCGTTGGCGCCGGCCTCGACCATCAGGATCGCCTCATCGGTGCCGGCGACGATTAGGTCGAGCTCGAGCTCGGCGTGGTCCTCCTCGGAGGGGTTGACGACGAAGTCGCCGTCGAGCTTGCCGATCCGCACCGCGCCGACGTGGGCGGCGACCGGGACCGGAGAAATCGCCAGCGCCGCCGAGGCGCCGTTCATGGCGAGAATGTCGTAGGGGTTGACCTGGTCAACCGACATCGGGATAGCGACCAGCTGCGTCTCGTAGTGCCAACCCTTGGGGAAGAGCGGGCGGATCGGCCGGTCGATCATGCGGGCGGTAAGAGTTGCCTTCTCGCCCGAGCGTCCCTCGCGACGGAAGAACGAGCCCGGGATCTTGCCCGCGGCGTACATCCGCTCCTCGACGTCAACGGTGAGGGGAAGGAAGTCCACATCGCGCAGATTGCCGACGGTTGCGGTGCAGAGCACCATCGTGTCGCCGGCCTGAACCACGACCGCGCCACCCGCCTGCTTCGCGAGTTTTCCGGTCTCGAAGGAAATCTGGCTGTCGCCGATGTCCGCCGAGACGCGGGTTACGTCAAACATGCTCATTTAGTTGTCCTACCTCCGGCCACCCGGATGGTGGCCATCTGCTTTCAGAACTCTCGTTCTCTTTCGCGAGAGAGAGTAACAAGCGTTGCTCAGTCGAAGACCGCGGGGGTAGTGGTGACGCCGGCGCGGATGCCGGACTCGAAGTCACGGCGGACGCGCGCCGCGACCGCATCGGAGCGACGATCCGCCTCGAAGCGGTCGAGATCCAGCCCGAACCGCTCGGCACGCTGCCAGAGGTGGGGATCGTCGACGTGGCCGCGGTCCTCATAAAGCGAGTCGACCATCTCGAAGAAGCAACCCTGCAGTCCGGCGGCCTCGGCGGCTGCGTGCAGGGCCGGCGAGCGCGGATGCTTGCTGGCGACCGGGAAGTGGCGAAAGACGATCGCCGCCTCGCGCTCGCGGATCTCCAGCCAAGCCGAGGCGCAGTGCGGGCAACCGAGGTCGGCGTAGACGATTTGCTCGGGTCCGCCACCGCGGCGATGGTCCTCAGGACCGGCCGGCGGGACCGCGGCACTGGTCAGCTCCGGCGTCAGGAGAGCGCGTCGAAGATCAGGTTGGCGCCAGGGATCTCCAGCGGAGTCGGAGACTCGTGGACCCACTCCACCTTGCCCTCCTCGTCGACAAGGACGAGCGAGCGGTTGTTGTGGCCCCTCTCCTCGATGTAGGCGCCGTAGGCGCGGGCGACCTCGCCCTTGGGCTCGAAATCGGCCAGCAGCGGTGTGTCGATGCCGAGCTTTTCCTGGAAGGCCTTGTGGGCGAAGCCGCTGTCGACGCTGATTCCGACCATCGTCACGCCCTTGGCCTCGATCTCGGGCTTGACCTCTTGGTAGACCGAGAGCTGGTCGCTGCAGACCTGACTGAAGTCGAGCGGATAGAAGACCAGCAGCACCTTCTTGCCGCGGAAGTCGGAGAGGGAAACCTTCTCGCCGTCTTGATTGCGGAGAGTGAACTCGGGCGCCGGTTGCCCGGCGGCGATCATCGCCGCAGACCGAGTTCGGCGACCAGGGCGCGGTAGCGCTCGAGGTCGTGGCGCTCGAGGTAGCGCAGCATGCGGCGGCGCTTACCGACCAGCATCAGCAGGCCGCGTCGCGAGTGATGGTCCTTGGGATGCGTGCGGAGATGCTCGGTGAGTTCGTTGATCCGCTCGGTGAGCAGGGCGACCTGGACCTCGGCAGAACCGGTGTCGCCATCGGCGTGACCGAATTTGCCGATCAGCTCGCTTTTTTTCTCCTTGGTCAGGCCCATTTCGTAAAAAGTGCCGCGCTCCTAGTGGAGCTCACGGCCGCTGGAAGCTAGCACAGACGCGCCTCGCGTCCTCGACATCGATCCGCATCTGGGCGATCAACTCCTCGACACTGGCGAAGCGCTTCTCGCCGCGCAGGCGCTCGACGAAGGCGACCCGCAGCTCGGTGCCGTAGAGATCGCCTTCGAAGTCGATCAGGTAGGTCTCGATCAGCACCCCGCGACCGCTCTCGAAGGTCGGCCGCACGCCGACATTGACCGCCGCCGGGACGCCGTTGGCAAAGGCCGCGTAGACGCCGTGGCCGGGGATCGCGAGGCGGTCGTCGGGAACGATGTTGGCGGTCGGGAAGCCGAGCTCGCGGCCGCGCTGGTCGCCGCTGACGACCTCGCCCTCGACCATGAAGGGAGCGCCGAGGCAGTGCCGAGCGCCCTCCATGTCACCGGCGGCGACGAGGGCGCGGACTCGGGTCGAGGAGATCGTCTCGCCGTCAATTTCGACCAGCGGCACCACCCGCGTCTCGAACTCCTCGCGGGCGGCCAACATGGCGGGATCGCCTTTGGCCTTGGCGCCGAAGCGGAAGTTCTCGCCGACCGAGACCTGCTCGGCGCCGAGCTTGCCGATCAGCACGTCCTCGATGAATTCCTCAGCGCTGCGCTCGGCGAACTCCTGGTCAAAGGGGATCACGACCAGCTCGTCGACGCCGAGGCCCTCGATCACATCGCGCTTGACCCCGAAGGGCATGATCAGCTTCGGCAGCGCCGCCGGGTGGATGATCTCCAGCGGGTGAGGATCGAAGGTGAGCACGGTGTCGGCGCCCTTGATCACGGCTTGGTGGCCGCGGTGAACGCCGTCGAAGGTGCCGATCGCGACGTGGCGCGGCCGCGGCTCGGCGTCAGGGAGTGAGGTGACTTGGATGCTCACAGCAGGCCTTCCGGTGCGCTTTTTCCGTGTATGGAGGGGAAAAGGACCACCGGAAGCTCATCGTAGGGCCTCGGCGGTGGCGGGGACCAGCTCGACGACTTGGTCCAGGGCGAACTCGCGGCCGGCGTCCTCGACCCGAAACGGGCCGATCGCGGTGCGGCGCAGCTCGGCGCAGTAGGCGTCGTCAAGGGTCTCGACCAGGGTGCGGATGTAGGTACCGGCGGAGCACTCGACCTCGTAGGAGGCGCCCTCGGGATCGCTGTCCAGCAGCTCGGCCCGGTAGACCTCCACCTCCCGTTCTGGCGTCTCGACGGTTTCGCCCCGGTGCGCCTTGCGGTAGAGCCGCTCTCCGCCGACCCGCACGGCCGAGGTCATCGGCACCTGCTGGCGCACCGTTCCCGTCGGCAACCCCAACGACTCCGGCAGGCGCCCGGTCTGGCGCAGCTCGCCGTCGGGATCGCCCGTGCTGGAGCGCCAGCCGAGGCGGGCCCGGGCCACGTAGGTCTTCGGCAACTCGACCAGGAAGCGCTGCAGGCGGGTCGCCCGCCCGATCAGGACCAGGAGGAGGCCGGTGGCGAAGGGGTCGAGCGTGCCGGCGTGGCCGACTTTCTCGCCGCGCCGCTCGCGTCGAACGGCAAGCACGATGTCGTGCGAGGTCTTGCCCGCCGGCTTGTCGCAGAGCAGCACCGAGCCCGCTCCTGTCGCCGCCACGCTCAGGGCCCGAGCTGGGTTTTCACTTCGCCACAGAGGAAGGTGACCAGCTCGTCGAGCTCGAGATCGGTCGAGAAGCCGGCGGCCCGCTTGTGACCGCCTCCCCCGTGTTTGCGAGCCATCGCCGAGACGTCGATCTCGCCGCCGCTGGAGCGCAGGCTGACCTTGCGCGCGGCGCGCCCGCGGTCGCCCTGGTCGCGGATCAACGCCGCCACCTTCGAGCCCTCGATCGAGCGCAGGTGGTCGATGATCCCCTCGGTCATCTCCTCCCCCGCTCCGCTCGCCTCATAGTCGGCATCGGTGATGTAGGCGACGACCAGGCGCTCGCTGCAGTAGCGGCGGATGCCCTCGAGAGCGCGCGAGAGCAGGCGCAGCTTCTCGATCGGCACGTGCTCGTAGAGGCGGCGGTAGGTGTCGTCGACCTGGACCCCGGCATCGATCAGGTCGGCGGCGATCCGGTGCGTCTGGGCGTTGGTGTTCTCGTACATGAACTTGCCCGTGTCGGTGATCAGGCCGACGTAGAGCGCCGCAGCAATCTCGGGTGTGATCTCAGCCTCCAGCGCCACCGCCAGCTCGTAGACGATCTCCGCGGTCGAGGAGGCGCCGACCTCGACCAGGTTGACGTCGCCGAAGCGGGTGTTGTCGTGGTGGTGGTCGATGTTGATGCGGAAGTTGTCGCCCTCGCTGAGAAACTCGACCGGCATGCGGTCGATGTTGCCGCAGTCGAGGAAGATCACGGTGCGATCGGCCATGTCGGCCGGCGCCTCGTGGAAGACCTCCTCCAGCGGCAGGAAGCGGTACTCGATCGGCAGCGGGAACTCCTTCGCCGCCATGAACATCACCGAGTCCTTGCCGAGCTGGCCGAGCAGGTGGTGCATACCGAGCAGCGAGCCGAGCGCGTCGCCGTCGGGGCCCTCGTGGGCGGTGAGGATGAAGCGCTCGCGCGAGCGCAATTGGGAGAGGACCTCCTCGATGCCCGCCGTGGTCGCCACGCCGCCATCGCTCATTGCTCCTCCCCCTCCAGCAGTTCGTTGATCCGCATGCCCTGCTCGACGGTCTCGTCGTAGCGGAAGCTCAGGGTCGGCGTGCGCTTCATCCGCGTCTCGGCGGCGATCTTCGCCTGCAGCACGCCGTGCGAGGAGGCCAGGCCGGCCATCGTCGCCTGGCGCTCCTCCTCGGAGCCGAGCACGCTGACGTGCACCTTGGCGGCGCGCAGGTCGGGGCTTGTCTCCACGGAGGTCACGGTTACGAAGCCGATGCGCGGGTCACTCAACTCGGCGATGGCAGCGCCAATCACCTCGCGGAGCACCTCGTTGATGCGGCGCATGCGAGGAGTCGCCATCTTAGTCCAGCGTCTGCTCGACCTGCTTTGTCTCGAAGAACTCGAGCATGTCCCCCTCCTTGACGTCAGCGTAGCCGTCGAGGACGATGCCGCACTCCTGCCCCTCCTCGACTTCCTGCACGTTGTCTTTGAAGCGGCGCAGGGAGCCGAGTTTGCCATCCCAGATTACGGTGCCTTCGCGGATCAGGCGGACGCTCGCGGTGCGCGTGACCTTGCCCTCGTTGACTATGCAGCCGGCGATGCGGCCAACCTTGGAGGCCTTGAAGGTCTGTTTGACCTCGGCCTCGCCGAGCGTCTCCTCGACCTCGATCGCCTCCAGCATGCCCTCCATCGCGTTGCGCAGGTCTTCGGTGATTTTGTAGATCACCGAGTAGGTGCGGACGTCGACGCCCTCGCGCTCGGCGGCGCGGCGGGCGTCGGCCAGCGGGCGCACGTTGAAGCCAATGATGATCGCTTCCGAGGCGGCGGCCAGCATCACGTCGGACTCGTTGATGCCGCCGGTCTGGGAGTGGATGATGTTGATCCCGACCTGCTCCTGGGGGACCTTGGCGATCTCGTCTTGAAGCGCCTCGAGCGAGCCGGCCACATCGGCCTTGAGCACGATGTTGAGCTCCTTGATCTCGCCCTCTTGGACCCGTGAGAAGACCTCCTCGAGGCTGACCTTGCGGGCCTGGCGACGGGCGAGCTGCTCGGTCTTGAGCCGGTTGGCGCGCTCCTGGGCCTCCTGGCGGGCGCGGCGGTCGTTCTCGACCGCGTGGACGAACTCGCCGGCGTCGGCGACCCCGTCGAAGCCGAGCACCTCGACCGGCATCCCGGGGCCGGCGCTCTGCACGCGCGTCCCGGTGAAGTCGTGCATTGCCCGCACCCGGCCCCACTGCGGCCCGGCGACGAGTGAGTCGCCGACCTTGAGCGTGCCGCGCTGGACCAGGATCGTGACCACGGGGCCGCGGCCCGGATCGAGCTGAGACTCGACCACGGTGCCCGAGGCGGGTGCATCGGGATTAGCGCCCAGTTCCTCCAGCTCGGTGACGAGCAGGATCATCTCGAGCAGCTTGTCGAGCCCTTCGTGGGTCTTGGCGGAGACATCGACGTAGACCGTTTCGCCACCCCAGTCCTCGGGGGTGAGCCCGTCGGCGGCGAGCTCGTTGCGGACGCGGTCGGGCTGGGCGCCCTCCTTGTCGATCTTGTTGACCGCGATCAGGATCGGCACGTCGGCGGCGCGGGCGTGGTCGATCGCCTCTTTGGTCTGCGGCATCACGCCGTCGTCGGCGGCGACCACGACCACGGCGATGTCGGTGACCTTGGCGCCACGGGCGCGCATCGCCGTGAAGGCGGCGTGACCGGGCGTGTCGAGGAAGGTGATCGACTTCTCGTTGTGGTGGACCTGGTAGGCGCCGATGTGCTGGGTGATGCCCCCAGCCTCTCCTGCCGCAACCTCGGTCTCGCGGATCGCGTCGAGCAGCGAGGTCTTGCCGTGGTCGACGTGGCCCATGATCGTGACCACGGGCGGCCGATCGGCGAGCTCCTCGTCGGAGTCATCGAAGGCCGGTTCCTCGGGCTCCTCGTCGGCAGCGGTGACGATTTCGATCTTGCGGTCGTACTCGTCGGCAATCGCGGCGATTGACTCGTCGGTGAGGGTCTGGGTCAGCGTCGCCATCTCCCCCATCATCATCAGCTTCTTGATCACCTCAGAGCTGCCCAGACCGAGCAGCTCGGCAACCTCGCGCACGGTGGCGCCGGCGGGGACCTTGGTCGCCTCGGGCTCGGCCGCCTCGACTTTGGGCGGCGGCTCCTCAAGCAGTGGCCGGCGCCGGCGTCCGCCGCGCCTGCGCGGGGGACGCTGCGGCGGCGGGCCGCCCATCTGGTCCCTGCGGGCAGCCTGGGAATCGATCACTACGCGGCGCTTTTTGCCGCTCGCGCCGCCACCGCTTGCGGCGGTTTTACCGGCCGGGCGGACCGGGCCTTTGGAGGCGCCGGCGGGCTTTGGCGCTGGTTTGGCTGCGGCCTGCTGAGGCGGGGCGGATTTCGCAGGCGCGTCTTTGGCAGGTGCGGCAGGTGCGGCAGGTGCAGATTTTTTGGCCTCGGCGGGAGCGGCGGCGGCGCCACCGTTCCCCCTGGCCGCTTGGATCGCCTTCAACGCATCGGCCTCATCAACACTGGAAGCCGCAGCTTTCGCCTCGATACCCGCGCTCTTCAGCGCGGCAAGAACATCCTTGCTCTCCAGGCCCTGCGCTTTCGCGATCTCATGTACCCGCTTTTTTGCCACTACGCTTGCTCTGCCTCCTCGGCGACGACAGTCTCCGGCTGCTCAGCAACCCCTTCGGCCTCGGGCTCCGCCTCAACGGCAGCGTCCTCGACCTGCTCCACGGCAGCCTCTTCCGCGGACTCCTCGGGTGCCTCGTCGGGAGTCTCCTCAACAAATTCGGACTCAGCCTTTGCGACGATCTCGTCGACCTGCCCCTGGTCGGCATCGGGATCGGCGAGGATTTCGACTTCCGCCTCGGGGATCGAAGCGAGGACGGCGATCTGGTTGGTGTCGAAGCGGCTCAGGGCTTGGTGTGAGGGCAGGCCACAGTAGGTCGAGCCCTCGATCGCCGCGTTGGGGCAGCGGCGGCCGTTGGAGAGCACCGCCATGCAGCGGCCGTCGAAGGTTTCTTCGCCCTCGTACTCGACGTCCTGGTCCTCTTGGGAGAACTCGGTCTCGGACTTGATGTCGACCCGCCAGCCGGTGAGGCGGGCGGCGAGGCGGGCGTTCTGGCCGTCGCGGCCGATCGCCAGCGAGAGCTGGTCGTCAGGCACGATTACGGTCGCCTGGCGCTCGTCGTCGTCGACGATCACCTCGCGCACCCGGGCTGGCGAGAGCGCCTTGGCGACGAAGCGGGCGGGCTCATCGTTGTGGGGAATGATGTCGATCTTCTCGCCGCGCAGCTCGGAGACGACCATGCGCACGCGCGAGCCGCGCGGGCCGACGCAGGCGCCGACCGGGTCGACGCCGTCGGCATGGGAGATAACGGCGATCTTCGAGCGGTAACCGGGCTCGCGGGCGACGCCGACGATCTCGACCAGCTTGTCGGCGATCTCCGGCACCTCCATTTCGAAGAGCTTCTTGATCAGCTCGGAACTGCGGCGGGAGACGACGATCGCCGGGCCTTTGGTCGAGTCGGAGACGTCGGTGATTACGGCCTTGACCCGCATGCCGTGGTCGTAGCGCTCGTTGTAGACCTGCTCGGACTTGGGCAGCAGCGCCTCGACCCGCTCGCGTAGCTGGACCAGCGTGTAGCGCTTGTCTGACTGCTGGATGATTCCCGTGATCAGCTCGCCGACGCGGTCCTGGTACTCCTCGAACATCATCATCCGTTCGGCCTCGCGGATCCGCTGCAGGATCACCTGCTTGGCCGTCTGGGCGGCGATCCGGCCGAAGTCTTCGGGAGTGACGTCGCGGGTCTCGATCTGGTCCTCGTAGGGCGCGATCATCTCCGGGTCGAGCTCCGGGTCCTCGGGCTCGCGCAGCTCGCCCGTCTCGGGGTCGACTTCGCGCTCTTCCTCCTCCTGGGCCTCGGCCGCTTCAGCGAGCAGCTTCTCCTCCAGCTCGGGCGGCAGGATCAGTTCGAAGACGAGGAAGTCACCGGTTTCATGGTCAAGGTCAACGCGGGCGTATTTGGCTGCCCCGGGGGTCTTCTTGTAGGCGGAGAGGAGCGCATCGGCAAGCGCGTCCATCAACTTGTCAGCGGAGATCCCCTTCTCCTGCTCCAGTGCCTTGACTGCTTCGACGATCTCCTTGCTCACTGGATCTCCTTGTGATTGCTGTACTTGGGGCCGGGCGAGGAAACCTCCAGCGCGTACTCGGCCCGCAGGTGGTTGAGGTGGAGGGTGACCCGTTCGCAGAGTGCGAGGTCGACGCCACCGGGGTGGTCGATGAAGAGGCGCAGCGCTTCCTTGCTCGGCTGCTCGAGCGCGACCAAATCGAGCTCGGAATCGAGCTCACGGAGCTGCTGCTGAATGTCTTGCTGGAGGTCTGCCATTGGCGTTGTGGCGTAAAAAAAGTGGGCCAGGCCCACTTCGAGTACTGCGGTGAGACGAAAAAGCTGTAGCGAGTATAGCTCGGTCGAAGCACTAGGCCAGCGGGTCCTGTCGCCGCAGGGGACCCCCCACCCCCTGCGGTCGCTAAAGCGTCCTCGGGGGCGGGTCCCCCTACGGCGCCACCCGCTGGACTAGCGGTTGGGCTGAGCTTGTTTGCTTCGGAGCTGCTCGACTCTCCCGAGGATCTCCTCAGCTACTACGTCCTTCGAAGCCTGAGGAATGGGGTCGGCGCTCGTTGAGTCGATCAGGGTTACGGCGTTTTCTTGGCTCTCGAAGCCGATTGCTGGGTTCGAGATGTCGTTTAGGACGATTAGGTCGGCGTTCTTGCGTTGGAGCTTCTCGCGGGCTCGGTCGACGTTGTCGCCAGCTTCGGCGGCGAAGGCAACGACGGTTTGGTCGGCGGTCCGCTGGGCACTCAGGCCCAAGAGGACGTCCTCGGTAGGCTCCAGGTGGAGGTCTAGGGATGCGTCGCGGGTGAGCTTGCCGGTTGCAACGTCACTTGCCTTGAAGTCGGCGGGGGCGGCGGCCATCAGCAGGACTTGGGAGTTGGGGAACTCGGCCTGGGCGGCTTTGGCGAGCTGCTCGGTGGTCTCGACGTCGACGCGGTGGACGCCCGGAGGCTCGGGCAGGTCGACATTGGCGGCGATCAGGGTCACATCGGCGCCGCGGCGGGCGGCGGCGGCGGCGAGGGCGATGCCCATGCGGCCACTGGAGCGGTTGCCGAGGAAGCGGACGGGGTCGATTGGCTCGCGGGTGCCGCCCGCGGTGACCAGGACTCGCAGGCCGTCCCAGGGGCGCTCGCCGGTGGGGAGCTCGGCTTCGACGCGGGCCAGCAGGCTGGCCGGATCGGGCAGGCGGCCTTTGCCGTGCTCACCACGCGAGGCCAGGGCGCCCTCCTCCGGGTCGATCACGATCACGCCGCGCTCGCACAGCGTCGCCAAGTTGGCTTGGGTGGCGGCGTCGGCGTACATGCAGTCGTTCATCGCCGGCGCCAGCAGGCGCGGCGCCGTGCAGGCGAGGAAAGAGGTGGTGACCATCGAGTCGGCCTGGCCGGCGGCGAGCTTGGCGATCGTGTTGGCCGAGGCCGGGGCTACGAGGTAGGCGTCACAGTTGGTGGCCAGCTCGAGGTGGCCGATTGGGTCGTGCGATGGCGCGGCATCGCCGGGGAAGGCGCCGCGCATCGGGTCGCGCTCGAACTCGGAGAGCAGCACGGGCGCGCCGACGATGCCCTCAAAGGAGGCAGCGCCGATGAAACGGGTCGCGCCCTCGGTCATCAGCACACGAACGCCATGGCCAGCAGTCGTCGCCAGGCGCGCCAGTTCAAGCGCCTTGTAGGCGGCAATCCCTCCGCTTACGCCGAGCAGGATTCTGGCCATGGCTTTTCCTTGGGCTGCGCCGGAGCGCGCTTAGGAGCGGTACTCGTACTTGAGCTTGCCCTGGGCGAGCTCTTCGAGCGCGACGGAGAGGTAGTTCCTGTCGCCGGGAATATCGACCATCGGCGGCGGGTACTCACCGAAGCTGCCCTCGCCGAGGCTGTGGTAGTAGCTGTTGATCTGACGAGCCCGCTTGGCGGAGACGACTACGGCCGCGTAGTGGGAGTCAGCATGGTCAAGGAGCTTGTCAACGCGTGGTTTGATCATTCGGCCGCGGAGTCTAGAGGTATCCCCAACTCGGCGCGCACGATTCCCTCCAGCTCGCCGGCGGCGCGCTCGAGATCGTCGTTGATCACGGTGTGGGCAAACTCGCCCTGGGCGGCCAGCTCCTGCTCGGCGACTTCCAGCCGCGCGTCGATCGCCTCGAGGCTGTCGGTGCCGCGCGACTCCAGCCGGTGGCGCAGTGAGGTCGGGTCCGGCGGCGCGATAAAGACCTGCACGGACTCGCGCATCGCCGCCCGCACTTGGCGGGCCCCCTGGACCTCAATCTCCAGCACTACGGAGTGACCCTCGTCGAGCCGGTGTCGGACCTCTGAGCGCAAAGTCCCGTAGCGATGGCCGCTGTAGGTGGCGAACTCGAGGAAGTCTTCGGCCTTGATCCGCTGGTCGAATTCCTCCGGGGTCAGGAAGTGGTAATCGCGCCCGTTCGCCTCGCCCTTGCGCGGCTCGCGGGTCGTCGCCGAAACAGAGAGCTCGAGGTCTGGAACACGTTCGAGCAAGCGCGCGATCAGCGTGCCCTTACCGACGCCAGATGGACCAGTTATTACGAAGACCTTGGACATAGAACGGCCGCGAAAACCAAGCAGATCGACCGGACGCAGGGAGCGTGGCGTGCTCTGCACGCGAGCGACTGAGGACGGCGATATGCGCCGGTTTGCAGCGGCCGCGCTAACGGCGCAGCTGACTTACAAGCTCAGTGCGCTGGCGCTCGGAGAGGCCGCCGATCGTCTTTGACGGCGAGATCCGGCACTGATTGAGGATCCGGTTCGTCTTCACCCGACCGTACTTCGGCACCGCCAGGAGCATGTCGAAGACCTTTGCCGTGAGCACGTACTCGGGCGGGTCCAAGAGCAGCGCGTGGATGTTCGCCTTGCCCGCTTTGAGGTCCTTCTTCAGTTTGGCGCGAGCGGTGCGGATGTCGTTGGCTCGTTTGAGAGCGTCCATCCGCTGGTCCAGCGAGCGCTCGGGGGCGGCGGCTGAAGTCTTTACTGGGGCAGGCATGTGCGCGGCGAGTATAGCCGCGGGTCGGGGGCGTGCAAGGCCATGCAAGCCAAAAACGCCCAAATTCACCTGAACCTCCAGTCGAGGTTTAGGCGGGGTTGCCGATTGGAGCGCCGCCTCGACCGACTCGGAGCGCTCTGGCGATCTCGCCCGCCACCCGGGCGCCCGCCCGTGGGTCGCGGAAGTTCTCGGTTCCAACCGCAACTAGAGAGGCCCCTGCCGAAAGCATTTCGACAGCATCCGCCCCACTCGAGATCCCGCCCATGCCGACGATCGGGACGCTCACCGCGGCGGCGACGGCGCGCAGCTGGGCGATCGCCACCGGCCTCACCGCCGGTCCCGAGAGACCACCATGCCCCGCAGCGATCCCGGGCTCACCGCTGGCCGGATCGATCGCGCTCGCCTTCAACGTGTTGATCAGTGAGACCGCGTCCGCCCCACCCTCCTCGGCCGCCACCGCGACATCGGCGGGGTTCGCGACATTGGGCGTCAGCTTCACGATCAGCGGCTTCTCGGTCAGCGGCCGCAGCACCTCCAACAGCGACTCGGTCTCAGCGGGCTGCTCGCCGACGATCAGGCCGGAATGCACATTGGGGCAGGAGACATTGAGCTCGATCGCCGCTACCTCGTCCCTCTCCCCCGCGCCTCTCACAAGGCGGGCAAACTCGTCGTGGCCGGTCGCCATCACGGAGACGACCAGCGGCACCGGCAGCTCGGCGAGCCGCGGCAGGTCCTCGGCCAGGAACCCCTCCAAGCCCTTGTTGGGCAGCCCGATCGAGTTGATCATCCCCGCCGAGGTCTCCCAGATCCGCTGCGGCTCGTTGCCCACCCGCGGCTCCGGCGTGATCGTCTTCGAGACGAAGGCGGCGAAGGGGAAATCGACCAGCAGGGCATCGCCGTAGACGCGCCGAGCGGCGATCGCGTCGAAGGTGCCTGAGGCATTGATCACCGGGTGCTTCAACTCGATGCCGCAGAAGTCAGGCATGGGCCAACTCGACCTGATCGGGCCGCACTACCGGGCCGTCAACGCAGAGGCGCAGGTATCCGCCCCCGGGCCTGGGCACCGCACAGCCAAAGCAGGCGCCGTAGCCGCAGGCCATCGGCGACTCCATCGCCAGCTCGCAGGCAACCCCGGCCTCGGTGCACATCGCGCCCACCGTCTCCAGCATCTGCGGCGGGCCGCAGGAGTAGACGGCGGCGCTGGCCGCGTCGTCACCCTCAAGCATCGCCGCGAGCAGATCGGTGACGTAGCCGTGGTGCCCGGCGTGCCCGTCATCGCTGGCGAGTTTGATCTCGCAGCAGGCGAAGAGGTCGTCGAGGCCACCCGAGTGGGCCGCGTCGCGAAAGCCGAGCAGGACGCGGGTGGGGATGTTCTTCGCCGCGAAGCTGCGGCGCAGGAGCGCCAGCGGCGCGATCCCGATCCCGCCCCCGACCAGGATCGCTCCCGCGGCGCCGGGGGTCAGCTCGCGCGGCACCGCGAACGAGTTGCCCAGTGGGCCGTTGACCCAGACGTCCTCCCCCTCCTCAAGCTCGCAGAGGCGGTCGGTGCCGGGGCCAATCCCCTCGATCAGGAAGTCGAGGCGGACGCCGTCAGCCGCCGGCCCGGTCTCGGCGACCGAGAGTGCCCGCGGCAGATATGGCCGCTGGCCGCTCTGCTCCCAGTGGCGTTCGCTGGCGAGCATGTAGAACTGGCCCGGCAGCGGCTCGGGCCCTTCTGTGTCGACCAGGGAGAAGAGCCGGTAGCCGCCCGTCGCACGGCTCTCGGAAACCTTGCAGAGGCGACGCCCAAAGGGGGCGGTCATCGCGCTTGCTTAGCCCGCTCGAGGCCGTGGATCTCTTGCAGGGAGCGGACCTCGGAGTCGCCTTCGATCTTGGCCGCGATCGCGCGCACGGCGGCGGTCGCACCGGTCATCGTGGTCACGCAGGGGACGTTGTGGCGCACGGCGGCGGTGCGGATCTCATAGCCATCGGCACGGGCGCCCGATCCCGTCGGCGTGTTGATCACCAGGTTGCAGCGGCGCTCGCGAATCAGGTCGACGACGTGCGGTGAGCCCTCGGCGATCTTGTTGATCGGCGTTACCGGCACGCCCATCGTCGAGATCGCCTGCGCGGTGCCGCCGGTGGCGATCAGCTCGAAGCCGAGGTCGTGCAGCTGGGTGGCGATCTGGGTCGCCGCCGGCTTGTCGGTGTCGGTGACGGTGATGAAGACCGCGCCCTCGGTCGGCAGCGAGACGCCCGCCGCCGCCTGCGCCTTGCCGAAAGCGGTCGGGAAGTCGCCGGCGATGCCCATCACCTCGCCGGTGCTCTTCATCTCGGGTCCGAGCACCGAGTCGGCACCGGAGAAGCGAGCGAAAGGCAGTACGGCCTCCTTGACGCTGACCAGGCCGACGGGGGGATCGCGCAGCTCCTGGTCGGCGAGCCTCTCGCCCAGCATTAGCCGCGCCGCCAGCTTGGCCAGGGGCACGCCGGTCGCCTTGGAGACAAAGGGCACCGTGCGCGAGGCGCGCGGGTTGGCCTCGATCACGTAGAGCTCACCGCCGGCGACGGCGTACTGGATGTTGATTAGGCCGATCACGCCGAGCTCGAGCGCCATCCGTTTGGTCGTCGCGCGGATCTCGTCCAGCATCTCGGCGCCGAGGCTCATCGGCGGGATCACGCAGGCGGAGTCGCCGGAGTGGACGCCGGCCTCCTCGACGTGCTGCATGATCCCGGCGACGTGGGCGTCACTGCCATCGGCCAGCGCATCGACGTCGACCTCGATCGCGTTCTCGAGGAAGCGATCGAGCAGAAGCGGGTGCTCCTGGTCAGCCTTGACGTGGGCCTTGAGATAGGCCGTCAGGTCGTCGATCGAGTAACAGATCTCCATCGCCCGGCCGCCGAGCACGTAGGAGGGGCGGACCAGCAGTGGGAAGCCGACTTTCTCGGCAATCACGACGGCTTCCTCGGCGGAGAGCGCGGTTCCGTACGGCGGGTGCTTGACGCCGAGCTTGCGCAGCAGGGCGCCGAAGCGGCCGCGGTCCTCGGCCAGGTCGATCGCATCGACCGGCGTGCCGAGCAGGGGCACGCCCGCCTCCTCCAGGGCCCGGGCCAGCTTTAGCGGCGTCTGGCCGCCGAACTGGACGATCACGCCCTCGGGCTTCTCCTGCTCGCAGACCGCGAGCACGTCCTCCGCGGTCAGCGGCTCGAAATAGAGACGGTCCGAGGTGTCGTAGTCGGTCGAGACGGTCTCCGGGTTGCAGTTGATCATCACCGCGTCGCGGTCGAGCTCGCGGGCGGTCATCGCCGCGTGCACGCAGCAGTAGTCGAACTCGATTCCCTGGCCGATCCGATTGGGGCCGGCGCCGAGGATTACCACCGAGTCGCGCCCAGTTTGGCGGCGGACCTCGCTCGAGGCGACGCCAGCGGACGCTCGCTCGTGTGCTGAGTAGTAGTAGGGCGTAGTGGCCTCGAACTCGGCGGCGCAGGTGTCGACCGACTTGTAGACGCGGGTGAGCCCGTCGGTGCCGTCGCCTTCGGTGGCAAGCGCCTGCAGCTCACGCAGAAACCAGGGGTCGACTAGACAGCGCTCGTGCACGGCCTCGACGCCGAGACCGCGCTTGAAGGCGGCGAGGATCAGGTCAAAGCGCTCGGCACAGGGCTTCTCCAGCAGGGTGAGTAGCTCCTCGTCGTCCTCCGGCACCTCGGCTACGTCGTCGAGCTCGCGCGAGCGCATCGCCTTGGCGAAGGACTCGCGGAAGGTACGGCCGATCGCCATCGCCTCGCCGACGCTCTGCATGTAAGTAGAGAGCTTGCCCTCGGTGCCGGGGAACTTCTCGAAGGCAAAGCGCGGGATCTTCGTCACCACGTAGTCGATCGTCGGCTCGAAGCTGGCCGGCGTGGCGCGGGTGATGTCGTTGGGGATCTCCTCCAGGGCGTAGCCGACGGCGAGCTTGGCCGCCATCTTGGCGATCGGGAACCCGGTCGCCTTCGAGGCCAGGGCCGAGGAGCGCGAGACGCGCGGGTTCATCTCGATCACGGCGATCTCGCCGTTCTCGGGGTTGACCGCGAACTGCACGTTGGAGCCGCCGGTCTCGACCCCGACGGCGCGGATCACCTTGATCGCCTGGTCGCGCAGGTCCTGGTAGAGCGCGTCGGTGAGGGTCTGGGCCGGGGCGACCGTGACCGAGTCGCCGGTGTGCACGCCCATCGGGTCGACGTTCTCGATCGAGCAGATGATCACCACGTTGTCGTTGTGATCGCGCATCACCTCGAGCTCGAACTCGCCCCAGCCGATCACCGACTCCTCGACCAGCACCTGGTTGATCGGGCTGGCGGCGAGGCCCTCGGAGACGACCTGGCGCAGCTCGGTCTCGGTCATCCCCACCCCGCCACCCTGGCCGCCCATGGTGAAGGCCGGGCGGACGATCGCGGGCAGGGTAATGCGGCCGTCGGCGAGCGCCACCTCGACCTCGCCGAGCGTCTCCACCGTCATCGACCATGGGATCCGCAGGCCGGCCTCGGTCATCGTCTGGCGGAACTCCTCGCGGTCCTCGGCGCGGCGGATCGCCGCGTGGTCGGCGCCGATCAGCTCGACCCCGTGCTTCTCCAGCGTGCCGTCCTCGTACAGGGTCATCGCCAGGTTGAGCGCGGTCTGGCCGCCGAGGGTCGGCAGCAGCGCGTCGGGCTGCTCCTTTTCGATGATCCGGGTCACCGGGCCCGGCAGCAGCGGCTCGATGTAAGTCGAGGTGGCGAACTCGGGGTCGGTCATGATCGTCGCCGGGTTGGAGTTGACGAGGACGACCTCGTAGCCCTCCTCGAGCAGCACCTTGCAGGCCTGCACGCCGGAGTAGTCGAACTCAGCCGCCTGGCCGATCACGATCGGACCAGAGCCGATCAGCAGGATCTTCTCGATATCGGTGCGCTTAGGCATTGGCTAGCTCCAGGAATGAGTCGAAGAGGTGACGGGCATCGTGCGGGCCGGGCCCTGCCTCGGGGTGGTACTGGACGGTCGCCGCAGCGACCTCCTTCAACACCAGGCCCTCGACCGTGCGGTCGTAGAGGTTGAGGTGGGAGAGCTCGGCGGCGCCGAAGTCGGTCTGCCAGCGCACCGGCTCGTCGGCCTCGATCCGCAGCTCACCGCCGGGGCCCTGGACGGCGAAGCCGTGGTTCTGCGAGGTGATGTCGATCCTGCCCGTCGCCAGCTCCTTGACTGGGTGGTTGGCGCCGCGGTGGCCGAAGGGCAGCTTGAAAGTCTCAAGGCCAACGGCGCGGCAGAGCAGCTGGTGGCCGAGGCAGATGCCGAAGAGGGGCTTTTGTCCGACCAGCTCGCGCACGGTCTCGACGACGTAGCCGAGCGCTGCGGGGTCACCGGGACCGTTGGCGAGGAAGACGACGTCGGGCTCCTCGGCGAGCACCTGCTCGGGCGAGGAGGTGCAGGGCAGCAGAGTGAGCCGACAGCCGCGCTCGCGCAGCTGGCGCACGATGTTGAGCTTGATCCCGGTGTCGATGCCGACCACGTGCGGGCCGCCCTCGCCCTCGAAGCGGATCGGCTCGGCGGGAGTGACGGTGCGGGCGAGGTCGGCGCCGTCCATCGAGGGCTCGGCGGCGACGCGCTCGCGCGCCTCGCTCTCGGGCGTCCCGGCGGGAAAGATGCCGCCCCGCATCGCGCCGCGGTCGCGGATGTGGCGGACGACGGCGCGGGTATCCACCCCGCCGATCGCCGGCACGCCGCAATCGGCGAGCCAGTCGAGCCAGCCGCCCTCGGCAGTCGCGACGTCCTCGCCATTCTTGGGATCGCGCATGACCACACCGCGAGCGTGGGCGCGGTCAGACTCCATCGCCGCCGCCGAGACGCCGTAGTTGCCGATCAGCGGGTAGGTGAAGACAATGATCTGCCCGGCATAAGAGGGATCGGTGACCGACTCCTGATAGCCGGTCATCGCCGTGTTGAAGACGACCTCGCCGGTGACCGGCCCCTCGGCGCCACAGGGAATCCCGTCGAAACGAGCCCCATCCTCGAGCAGCAGGAACCCTTCGCTCATTGCGGTGCGCCTTTTCCATCTATATCGGGGATAAAGCGCACCGGAAGGGCGGTCATGCCGCCACCCCCATGGAGAAGCTGCGGAGGCGGTAGGCGACCTGACCGCCAGCGAGGGTCATCAGGACGCGGCCGGTCAGCTCTTTGCCGGCGCACCAGGAGTTGGAGGAGCGACTCTCGTAGCCATCCTCGCCGACCGTCCAGCGGGCCGAGAGGTCGCAGAGGGCAATATTGGCCTCGCTGCCGGGAGACAGCGAGGGACGCTCGACTCCGAAGGGAGCCGCCCCGCCGGCGAGGCGCTCGACCAGCAGGCCGAGCTCGATTGTGCCCGGCAGGACCAGCTCGGTGTGCAGGGCCGCAAAAGCGGTCTCCAGCCCGGTCACACCCATCGCCGCCTGCTCGAAGGGAACTTCCTTTTCCTCGGGAGCGTGGGGAGCGTGGTCGGTGGCGATGCACTCGATCGTGCCATCGCGCAACCCCTCGATCAGGGCCTGGCGGTCTGCCTCGCTACGCAGCGGCGGGTTCATCTTGAAGCGCTGCGGGTCGAGGCTGCGCACCTCCTCGTCGGTGAGGCAGAGGTGGTGCGGTGAGGCCTCGCAGCTGATCTGCACCCCGGCCGCCTTGGCGGCGCGCACCGCCTCGACCGACTCGGTGGCGGAGAGGTGCTGGACGTGGATGCGGCCGCCCTCGTACCCGGCCAGGGCCGCGTCGCGAGCGATCATCGTCGACTCCGAAACCGAGGGAATGCCCTCGAGGCCGAGCGCGGCGGACACCGGGCCCTCGTGCATAACGCCGGCCCCGGAGAGCTCGGGGTCCTCCTCGTGGAGGGCGATTGTGCCGCCGCAGAGACGCTGGTACTGCAGGGCCCGGCGCAGGACCCGGGCGCTGCGAATCGGCAGCCCGTCGTCGCTGAAGCCAGCGGCGCCGACATCGCGCAGCGAGGCCATCTCGGTCAACTCCTCGCCCTCCATCGCGCGGGTAACGGTGGCGAGGAAGCCGACCTTGACCGCGGCGGCGGCGCGGGCGTCGGCAAGCAGGGCCTCGACGTCGGCGGGCGTGGAGACGGGCGGCTCGGTGTTGGCCATGGCGAGGACGCCGCAGTAGCCGCCGGCGGCCGCCGAGCGGGCCCCGGTCTCGATGTCCTCCTTGTGCTCCTGGCCGGGTGTGCGCAGATGGACGTGGGGATCGAAGAAGGCGGGAAAGGCGTGCAGGGCGCCGGCGTCGATCTCCTCGATGCCGTCGGCATTGGCCTCGCCGGGCGCGGTCAGCTCGGCGATCACGCCGTCGCGGACCACGATGTCGTGCCGGGCATCGATCCCGGCCACCGGATCGAGCACGGTGGCGCCGCGCAGGACTAGGCTCGCGCTTTCTCCAGTGCGCATCTGCAGTCGTGACTCGCTCATGCGGGCTGCCCAATCGGGGCGGCTTGGCCGTTACCGGCGACGGGGGCGGGCCCCTGATCGCCCGTAGCGAGCAGCTCGTAGAGGATCGCCATGCGCACGACCAGGCCGGAGGCGACCTGCTCGGCGATCAGCGACTGCGGCGAGTCGATTACCTCGCCGGAGAGCTCGACCCCACGGTTGACCGGGCCCGGGTGCATCAGCAGCTGGCGTGGGCCGAGGCGGCGCGAGTCGATCTGGAAATGGGCGGCGTACTCGCGGATCGAGGGCACGAAGCTCTCGTTCATCCGCTCCCGCTGCAGGCGCAGCGCGTAGACGACGTCCGCCTCGCCCAGCCGCTCCAGCGAGTGCTCGACCTCACAGCCGAGCTGCTCGAGGCCGCGGGGGATCAGCGCTGGCGGGCCGCAGACGGTGAGCTCGGCGCCCATCGCCTTGAAGGCGATCAGGTTGGAGCGGGCGACGCGGCTGTGCAGGACGTCGCCGACGATCCAGATCCGTTTGCCCTCGAGCGAGCCGAGGCGGCGGCGCAGCGTGTAGACGTCGAGCAGCGCCTGGCTCGGGTGCTCGTGCTTGCCGTCGCCGGCGTTGACGACCGCCGCGTCGGCCCACTGGGCAACCAACTGGGCGGCGCCGGCGTACGGATGCCGCAGCACGATCGCCGCGGGGTCGTAAGCCGAGAGGGTCGCCACCGTGTCCTTCAGCGACTCTCCCTTGTCGACCGAGGAGCCCGCGGCCTTGACCGAGACGAGGTCGGCGGAAAGGCGCTTGGCGGCGAGCTCAAAGGATGAGCTGGTGCGGGTACTCGCCTCATAGAAGAGGGTGACGACGGTGCGACCGCGCAGGGTCGGCACCTTCTTGATGTCGCGGCGGCCGACCTCGGCGAAGCTCTCGGCGCGGTCGAGGATCGACTCGATCTCGGTTTTGGAGAGTTGCTCGATCGAGAGCAAGTGCCTCACGCGCCGACCTCCGCTGCCTGGGCGTCAGCGATCGCGACCCCGTCGCTGCCGTCGATCTCCTCGAGGTGGACGTTAACCCGCTGCTCGCGCCCGGTCGGCAGGTTCTTGCCGACGTAATCGGGGCGGATCGGCAGCTCGCGGTGGCCACGGTCGCAGAGCACGGCGAGCTGCACCCGCTGCGGCCGGCCGTAATCGAAGAGAGCGTCGATCGCGGCCCGCACGGTGCGTCCGGTGAAGAGGACATCGTCGACCAGGACGACAGTGCGCCCGGCAAGGTCGAAATCGATGTGCGAGGCGTGGACTACCGGCTGCGTCGCCGGTGACTTGGCGCCGACATCGTCGCGGTAGAAGGAGATGTCGATGTCGCCGATCGGCACCTCGGCGCCGGTCAACTCGGCGAGCGAGACATGGAGGCGGCGGGCAAGCAGGGCGCCGCGGGTGTGGATGCCGACGATCGCCAAAGAGTCGGGATCCGGGTTCTTCTCGGCGATCTCGTGGGCGATCCGCCGCAGCGTTCGCCTCAAATCGTCGCGCTCAAGCACGACCGTCTCGTTCACTTCTGTTGGCTCCTTCTCGGCCTCACAGGGCCTGGTTAAAGGACGGCTGCAGCCTAGCAGCGGGGAATGACCCCACCGATGTCTATTCCGCTAATTCCGGCGCCGGCTCGGCTCGTTCGCGAGCCCCATTCGGCACCAGCTCGGGCTCACCGCGCTCCGGAAACGGGATCTCGATCAGGTCGAAGTCTTTGGGCGCGACGCAGTCCTCGAAGACGTCACGGGCCTCGTCGAGCACGGTGCCAACGTGGTAGCGCGAGGAGATGTGGACCAGGGCAAGCATCTTGACGTGGGCCTCGCGGGCAACGGCGGCGGCCTGGCCGACCGTTGAGTGACCGGTGTCGGCGGCGCGCTGCGCCTCCTCCTCGGAGAAGCTGGCGTCGTGGATCAACAGGTCGGCGTCGGCCGCGGCGGCCACGGTCGAGTGGCAGGGCGAAGTGTCGCCGGTGATCGCAACGATGCGGCCCGGACGCGCCTCTCCCATCACGTCCTGCGGGCGCACCGATCCGTCGCTCCCTTCTACCTCCTCTCCCCTCTGCAGCGCAGCGAAGGCGGGCCCTTCGGCGACGCCGAGCCGCTTTGCCTCGTCCGGATCGAAGCGCCCCGGGCGCTCCTCCTCGATCAGCACGTAGCCGTTCGCGCGCATGCTGTGCTCGACCGCGAAGGCCTGCACCTCGGCGCCGTCGTGGCGCACCGCTTCGCCAGGGTCGATTTCGATCAAGTCGATGCTGTAATCGGTGCGGCCAATCAGGCGGCCGAGGGTTTTGAAGAGGTCGCGCAGGCCGCGCGGCCCGTAGATCGTCAACGGCTCCTCGCGGGCAGTCAGGTCATAAGTCTTGAGCAGGCCCGGCAGGCCGAGGATGTGGTCGGCGTGGAAGTGGGTGAGGAAGATCTCGTCGACCTGGGTCAACCCCAGGGAGCGCTGCAGCTGCCGCTGCGTCCCTTCGCCACAATCGAACATCAAACGCTGACCACCGCGGACCAGCATCACGCTCGCGGTCGAGCGCCGCGCCGAGGGCACCGAGCCGCCGGTGCCGAGGAAGATCGCCGAGAGATCCATGCGAGCCTGCGAGCCTACGCGAACCCAGCCGCTCCCCCACCCGAAGCTAGACTGGCCGTTGAGCGCCCGTAGCTCAGCTGGATAGAGCGCCGCCCTCCGGAGGCGGAGGCCACAGGTTCGAATCCTGTCGGGCGCGTTAGTTAGGCGGAACCCCGTCTCGCGCGACGCGACTTAGGGCACAGGCTCGAGCCAGAGTTCTTTATATTTCGTCACTGAGTATTCGGCGCTGAGCGTCGTGCTGGCCGGGCAGGAAGCCGAACCAGTGAGGTTCATCGGAACGGAGTTCGCGATGAACTTCATCGGGCTTCCGCCTCTGACTTTGAGTACGATCGAGGCGGCGCTGGCTGTGCAAACCGCCGCGAGCGGGCACCCGCTCAGTTTGATTTCGGGAGAGAGGATTTTCAGGGTTCCGTTGCCTTGCCAGGCACCCCCCTCCAGGATCGCTTGAAATTCCGCTTTGAAAGGCGGGCTTATGTTTGCGGTCACGGTCGTACATGACGTGCAGCTGCCGAATTTCCACGAAGTGATTTCGGCCAGCAAGGGTTCTGGCGCAAATCCGAGGTCTTCGGTTGTTGTCAGTTCCATGCTGGACGCTTTACATGAAGTACTCGTCCCCGGCGTCGGAGAGAAGACCGCTGATGCGCTCGACATTGTGGCTGGGATGGTTTCCGGGACCGGCAGGTCGTTGCCGAACGAGCATTCCGGGAGTTTGATCTTGCAGAGGGCTGTTGCCGAGGAGGTGCCCGCGTAGCTAGCGAAGAACGTCGCGAAAACGAGCGCTGCGAGAACGAGTGACCCGCGTAGTTTCATAGATCATGTTTTTATCAACAACTCAGCTATTGCGCAAGATTTCTTGATCGAAGCCCCCCGGGTTAGGCGACTTTGATGCGGGCTCGCCACTCATCGCGGTCGAACTGCGCCGGCTCGGTCTCGGCGAGGAAGTCCTCGAGCACGGTGATGAAGCGGCTGGGCTGCTCGACCTGGGGCAGGTGGCCAACCCCGTCGAAGATCTCGAGCCTGCTGCCAGGCAGGACGCGATGGGCCTCTTCGCCGTGGCCGACCGGGATGATCGGGTCGCGGGCGCCCCAGATGATCAGCACCGGGACCTCCTCCGCCAAGTAAAAGCGGTCGGCGGCGGAAACTCGCTGCCCCTCGGTGCCGACCACCGAGCGCAGCGTGGCGAGGAAGGCCTTGCGGTGGCCCGGCTCGGCGAGCGAGCCGTAGCCGCGGGCAACCTCGGCGACGTCGGCGGCGGGCTTCATCCCGACCTTGGCGAGCCCGCGACCGATCGCGCTGCCGATCTTCTGACCGGTGGTCGCAGTGGCGGCAATGAAGAGATCCGCGCCGGGTAGAGCGGCGGCGCGCAGGACCGGGCTCACCTCAAGCCCGAGGCCGCCGCTGGAGACGAGAACGAGGCGCTCGACCATCTCGGGGAACTGGTAGGAGAACTGCATCGCGATGCCGCCACCGAGCGAGTGGCCGAGGATGGTCGCGCGCTCGTGGCCGAGCACGAGCAGCAGGTCGCGCAATCCAGCGGCGAGGTTGCCCAGCGAGTAGTCACCGGATCCGCCCGCCGAGAGGCCGTGCCCGGGCAGGTCGGGCGCGATCACGGTGTGCCGGCGCGCCAGCGGCTCGATCACCTCGCGCCAGTTCTCGCAGGTGCCGGCCATGCCGTGGATCAGCAGCAGCACCGGGCCCTCGCCGCCAACCAGATAGCCGCTCTCGCGACCGTGCAGCGTCACCGTCTCGAAGCTGACCTCGGCCGGACGGGACGGCGTTGCGCGATCGGTCACGCCTACACGGTAGCTTGCGGCCCAGCCGTGGCCGACGAGAAGAAGAACCGACCGCCGCGCGGCGCCCTGATCGTCGTCGCGGTGGGGCTGATCGCCAGCATCGCCGCAGCTTTGCTCTCGACCGACGAGGCGAGCGGGGAATCGGCCCAGCTCGAATGGGTGCGGAAAGTGCCGATGGCGGACTCCAAGCCCGTGCCACTGCCCGGGGGCGGCACGATGCAGCTGACCGAAGGGGCGATCCGCACGACGGGCACCAACGTCAGCGGCTACTCGCTCTTCCGCGTCTCCTCGCAGGTCCACATCGACGCCGGCGCCCCGGTCGGCGACGGCCGCATCCTCTGTGACGTCAGTGGCGACGGACGAGCGGAAATCGCCCAGACCCGCGGTGGCCTGCGTGCCACCTACCCGCGCTCCAGCACCGGCCTCTTCACGCAGGAAGTGCCGGAAGTGATCCTGCTCTTCTTCAGCTCGCACGGCACCGAACTCGCGGTGGTCGAACTTGACGGGCTGCCGGAACACTGGAGCACCGAGAAAGGCGTCAAGCTCGAATGGCCCAAGTTCCAGCCCGGAGTCGAGCACCTCGAATACTTCCTGCCCGCGGGCAAGCCGAAGCAGGATCTCGTGCTCCCCTTCGAGACGATCTGGCGCACGACCTCGCCGCCGGGTGCGAAAGTCACCTGCACCTTGACCACCAGCGCCGGCAAGACAACCGCCCGCACCAGCGAGGCACTACGGAGCGCCCCACCGCCAATCGACGAAGAAGCCGAAGAACTGAAACAGGAAGAACGCGACGAAAAGGAAGCGGAAAAGGGCTAAAGCGCGCCCTAGCTCTGCGGCGCGACCAGCAGCTCAGGACCTTCCTCGCTGCCTTTACCGACCTTGTTCAGCTTCGGGTTGGCCGGGGCGCTTTCCATCCGGGCGGCCGGCAACGGCCCGCACATCGCCACTGCCTCCTCGAGCTCTAGGTCGGGGCGGAGCCAGGCGGCCTCGGCCTCCGCATTGGGCAGGATCGCCGGCATCCGGTCATGGACCTTGGCGACCAGCTCGTTAGGGGTCGTGGTGACGATCGTGCAGCTGTAGAGCCAGCCGTCGTCGAAGCCGCGGTCCTCAGGGTCCTCCCACTCCTTGCGGGTGCAGAGGCCGGCAAAGGCGAAGGTCTCCCCCCCATCGACGGTGAAGCGCCAGGGTTGGCGCGGCTGCTTTGGGTCCTCGGCCTTCATCCACTCGTAGAAGCCGTCGGCGACGATCAGACAGCGGTGGCGGAACTTGCCGATCAGCGGCGAGTAGGCCCGGCTGGAGGTCAGGTTCTCGGCCTTGGCGTTGATCATCCGGTAGCCGACTTTGAGGTCCTTGGCCCAGCGCGGCACCAGGCCCCAGCGCATCAGCCGCGCCTCGCGCTCGCCCTGTGCCGCCTCCTCGGGATCGGGTGAGGAGCGCACCGTCAGCACCTCCTGCGTCGGGGCGACGTTGAAGCGCCCGAGCGCCCCTTCGACCTTCTTCAGCCGCTCGGCCGTCGGCGCCGGCGCGTTGCCTTCGGAGTTCCGCTCCAGCGCCTTCTCCAGCTCGACCTGAAAGTGATCGGCGATCTGTTTGGCGTTTTTGGCCGTGACCGTGAAGCGTCCGCACATGAGGCCCAGGGTAGCCGGACTACCGGCACTACTCAGACGCGCCTCGGCGGTTGCGTGACGCCATCTGCTTCGCCTTGCCGTCGAGGTCGAAGCTTGCGTAGTCGAACAGCGCCTTCCTTCACTCGGAACTCCACCTCAGTCCCGGGGGTCAGGCCAAGTTTGTCCCGTAGAGGCTTAGGAATAGTGATCCGCCCCCGGGTGGTCATTCTTGCCATTCGACAAGGTTAATGCTGACAAAACCTTTACCTTGAGGAACGGGCCTCCGGATTGGAGCGATACCAGTCAAGGGTCTGGCGCAAGCCCCATGAAAGATCGACCTGCGGGCTCCAATCGGTCAGCTCTCGCAGCTTGCTCGAATCGACGTACTGGCGGTCGATCTCGCCGTCGGGAGTGCCGCTGCCGAGGTATTCGGGCTCGATCCCAGTGCCAGCCGCGGCGGCGATCTGGTCGACCACCTCGCGCACCGAGTGCGGCCGCTCGCCACCGGCATTGAATGCCTCTCCCCTGGCCTCGCCTCGGTCGAGAGCCGCCTCGATCGCGAGGTAGGCACTCACCGCGTCGTCGACGTGGAGGAAGTCGCGCTCGGGGCTGCCATCGGAGCGGATCACCGGCGGCCGGCCGTCGAGCACCGCGATCGTCGTCTCCGGGATCAAGCGGGAGAAGTTGAGGTCGCCGCCGCCGTAGATGTTGGCGAAGCGGGTGACCGCCAAGGGCAGGCCGTAAGCGTTGGCGTAGCTGCGGGCGATGATGTCGGCCGCGGCCTTGCTGGCGTCGTAGGGATAGGCGGCGCGCAACGGGAAGTCCTCGCGATAGGGCAGCTCGGGACTGGAGCCGTAGGCCTTATCGGAGGAAGCGAAGACGACCCGCGAGGCGCCGTGCTCGCGGCAGGCCTCAAAGACGTTCCAGGCCCCGCGCACGTTGACTTCGAGCGTCTCCAGTGGCGATTTGCGGGCGACACCAACGATCGTCTGCGCCGCCAGGTGGAAGACCGAGTCGCAGCCGTCGACCGCCGCCGAAACCGCCTCGGCGTCGCGCAGGTCCCCCTCGGCCAGCTCGACCTCCCCGCGCAGGCCGAGCAGGTCGAGCCCGGAGAGCCGCGGCCCGCCGACGTCGGCCATGCGCGGATCGGGACGGTCGAGCACGCGCACCTCGTCACCGCGCTGGAGCAGGGCCGCGACCAGATGCGAGGCGACGAACCCGTGCGCCCCGGTGACGAGGGTGCTCACCGGAGCCTCGCGGAGGGCGAGTGGTCGACTGACCTACGCATGCGGTGGTCAATCGACCACTCATCGTTGAAGGTTGGCCAGGGTGCGGCGTCGGATGACCAGAGGTCGTTGAGCTCGACCGCGTCCTTATAGGTGTCCATGCAGTCCCAGAAGCCCTCGTGGCGGTAGGCGCTGAGCTGGCCGTCCCCAGCAAGTCGCTCCAACGGCTCGCGCTCCAGCACGCTGTCGGTGCCGATGTAGTCCAGCGCGCCCGGCTCGAAGCAGAAGAAGCCGCCGTTGATCCAGTGCTCGCTGCGCGGCTTCTCGGCGAAGCCCTTGACCTTGTCGTCGGCGCCGATCTCGGCCACCCCCCACTGCAGGCTGGGTTGGACGACAGTCACCGTGCCCAGCGCTTCCCGCTTGTGGTGGAAAGCGAGCAGGGTGTCAAGGTCGATGTCGGCAACCCCGTCGGCATAGGTGACACAGAAGGTCTCGGCCTCGAGCCGCTTGCCGAGCCGGGCGATCCGCCCGCCGGTCGGCGTGTCGAGCCCGGTGTCTATGCACTCAACCCCCACCCCGCCCGGCCAGCTCTCAGCGGCGACGAACTCCTCGACCATCTCTCCGAGATAGCCAGTGGCCAGAACGAAGCGCTCAAACCCCTGCGCCGCGTAGATGCCGATCACGTGCCAGAGGATCGGCCGGCCGCCGATCTCGACCAGTGCCTTCGGCATCGTCTCCGTGCGCTCGCGCAGGCGCGTACCCCGGCCGCCGCAGAGGATGACGACGGGTGGCTTAGCCACCTGCCACAGCAGGCAAAATCGTCACCTCGGCGCCGTCGTCGATCTGGGTCTCGAGGCCCTGCTGAAAGCGGATGTCCTCACCGCTGACGTAGACGTTGACGAAGCGGCGCAGGTCACCGTCCTGAGTGATCCGCTCGCGCAGCGTGCCGTGGGCCTCAAAGACCGCGTCGAGCACCTCGCCGACGGTGCCGCCGCTTACCTCGAGCTCGGCCTGGCCGTCGGTGGCGGCGCGCAGCTGGGTCGGGATCTTCACGGTGACTGCCATCAGACGCTTACCTCCTGGGCAAACTCGGACTCGAAGCTCTCGAGGTGGGGATCGATCTCGTGCATATGGAACCTATCGCGGGTCGCGTCGAGCGTCTTCAGTCCCTCGCCGGTGATGTAGACGACGACGCGCTCGCCGGCCGCCAGCTCGCCGCGGTCGGCCAGCTTCTTCAACACGCCGACGGTGACGCCGCCGGCGGTCTCGGTGAAGATGCCCGTGGTCTCGGCCAGCAAGCTGATCGCATCGCGGATCTCGGCGTCGGTGACCGAGTCGACCCCGCCGCCGGTGCGGCGGGCCTGCTCAACCGCGTAGGGCCCGTCGGCCGGGTCGCCGATCGCCAGGCTCTTGGCGATCGTGTCCGGGCGCTGCGGCTTGCAGACATCCCAGCCTTCGGCGAAGGCGGTCGCCACTGGGCTGCAGCCCTCGGCCTGTGCGCCATTGAATACCGGCTGCTCTCCCTCGACCAGGCCGATGTCCAGCCACTCCTGAAAGCCGCGACCGACCTTGGTGAAGAGCGAGCCGGAGGCGATCGGACAGACGACGCGGTCCGGCAGTTTCCAGCCGAGCTGCTCGGCGGTCTCATAGGCGAGCGTCTTCGATCCCTCGGCGTAGTAGGGGCGCAGGTTGACGTTGACGAAGGCCCAGGGCCGGGTTTCGGCGAGTTGGGTGCAGAGGCGGTTGACGTCGTCGTAGTTGCCGCGCACGCCGACCAGGTTGGTGCCGTAGATACCGGTGGCGAGCAGCTTCTGCTCCTCGAGGTTGGCGGGCACGAAGACGTAGGAGCGCAGGCCGGCAGCGGCGGCGTGGGCGGCGACGGCGTTGGCGAGGTTGCCGGTCGAGGCGCAGGCGACGGTCTCGAAGCCGAGCTCCTGGGCCTTCGCCACGGCGACGGCGACGACGCGGTCCTTGAAGGAGTGGGTCGGGTTGGCGGCGTCGTTCTTGATCCAGATCTCGGCGTCGGTCCCGAGCCGTTGGGCCAGACGGTCGGCGCGCAACAGTGGCGTCAGGCCGGGCTCGAGCGGATCCCCGGGACGGCCCTCGAAGGGCAGGAAGTCGGCGTAGCGCCAGATGCCCTGCGAGCCGGCCTGGATCTTGCGCTTGGTCTCGGCCGGCTCGAGCGCCGAGTAGTCGTAGGCCACTTCCAGCGGCCCGAAGCAGTTCTCACAGGCGAAGTGCGCGCCGAGGTCATAGGTCGCCCCGCACTCCTTGCATTTCAGATTCTCGATGGCCATCCGATCTTTCCCTCTCGTTGCGTTACCGCCAACAAAAAAACCTCCGCCTTTTGTGGGGCAGAGGTCCGATCGGACTTTCCCCACATCTTCCAGGCCTTTGACTTGACCTGCTGGAGTTGGCACCTCCCCTGAACCTTGCGATCCAGGGCGGTTGCCGGGGTTTCATCGGGCCAGTCCCTCCACCCCTCTAGATGTGGCGCTTATGTGGGCACGAACCATACCAGGGGAAATCTCGTTCACACCCTGGTGCGAATCGACGGCTAACCTTGTGCGCCCATGCCCGACGAGACGATGAGCCCGAACGATGCCGAACCTTCCGAAGCCGAGGCTGCGACGCGTCGGCCGGCGCGACGAGCTCATCTCCGCGGCAGCTCAGGCTGAGCCGCAGGCACCGCGCGTCGAGCAAATCGACTCTTCCGGCCTGCGCTGGGTCAACATCGAGCGCCCCGGCGCGCTGGAGCGAACCTGGCTCGAGGAGAACTTCGACTTCCACGCGCTCGACCTCGAGGACGTGCTCTCGCGCAACCAGCGGCCGAAGATCGACGTCTACGACGACTACCTCTTCATCGTCCTCCACTTCCCGATCTTCGATCCGGCCGCCGGGCGGCTGGGCACGGGCGAGCTCGACCTCTTCGTCGGGCCGGGCTACGTGGTGACGATTCCCAACCAGCCGCTGCAGCCGGTCGAGTACCTGTTCGAGCGCTGCCGCTCCAAGGAGGAGCTGCGCGAACAGCTCTTCTCGCGCGGCTCGGGCTACCTGCTCTACCGCCTCGTCGACGACAGCTTTGACTACTGCTTCCCGATGCTGCGCAAGATCGGCAACAAGCTCGACGCGCTCGAGGACGACATCTTCGAGGGCCGCTCGGAGGAGGTCGTGCGCGACATCTCCAACGTCAAGCAGGAGATCATCAACTTCCGCAAGGTGATCCGGCCGCAGCGGCCGGTGCTGCGCGATCTGGAGAAGGTCAAGCAGCGCTACCTGGCCACCGATCTCGACCTCGAGATCTACTTCGACGACATCGTCGATGCCCACGAGCGGATCTGGGACATGCTCGAGAACTACAAGGAGGTAATCGACTCGCTGGCCGAGACCAACGAGTCGGTGATCTCCCACCGCGTCAACGACATCCTCCGCGTGCTGACCTCGATCAGCGTCATCGTCCTGCCGCTGACCCTGATCGCCAGCATCTGGGGAATGAACTCGGGTGTGCCGGGAGAGCAGAGCCTGACCGCCTTCTGGGTGATCGCCGGGGTGATGTTCGCCCTGCTCGTCGGCATGGTCGTCTACTTCCGCAAGCGCGGCTGGCTGTAGCCTGCGCGACTCGTGGCCAACTTTCGGATCTGGGCGCCCTGGCGCCTCGCCTACGTGAAGGACGCAGCCAAGGACAACGAGGAGGAGTGCATCTTCTGCGCCAAGCCGGCGGCGGATGCCGATGAGGAGAACCTGATCGTCCACCGCGGCGAGCACAGCTTTGTGATCCTCAATCTCTTCCCCTATACAAACGGGCACCTGATGGTGGCGCCCTACGCGCACATCGGCCGCATCCAGGAGCTACCGGCCGAGGCCGTGGCGGAGATGATGGGCTTCGCGCAGCGGGCGATGGATCGACTCGAGGACGTCTACAACCCGCACGGCTACAACGTCGGCTTCAACCAGGGCCGCGTCGCCGGCGCCGGGGTCGAGCACCACATCCACATGCACGTCGTCCCGCGCTGGGGCGGCGACACCAATTTCATGCCGGTCATCGCCGACACCAGGGTGATGCCGCAGACACTCGAGCAGAGCTACGAGGCTTTGAAGGGAGCATTTTGAGCGAGCAACCGATCCTGGCCCCGCCGGGCATCTTCAAGGCCTACGACATCCGTGGCCTCTACGGCTCCGAAATGGACGAGACCACCGCGCACGCGATCGGCCGCGCCTTCGCCCGCGTGCTGGGCAAGCTGCGCGGCAAGCCGACCAGCGAGCTGCGGGTAGGGCTCGGCCGCGACATGCGCCTGACCGCGCCGGCAATGGCGGCGGAGCTGCGCGACGGACTGATCTTCGAGGGCGCCACCGTGATCGACGCCGGCATGGTCGCCACCGAGATGCTCTACCACCTGGTCGGCTCACGCGAGCTCGACGGCGGCGCGATGGTCACCGCCTCGCACAACCCCAAGGCCTACACCGGCGTCAAGCTCGTCCGCGAGGGGGCGCTGCCACTCTCCGGCGACGCCGGGATCGGTGACGTCAAGGCCGAGATCGAAGCGGGACTCGGGCACGCTCCTGGCGGCGGCTCGCTGGAGGAGGTCGACGTCTGGGACGAATTCCGCGCCCACGCCCTGTCGTTCATCGAACCCGACAACGTGAAGCCGATGAAGGTCGTGGTCGATGGCGGCAACGGCATGGCCGGGCCGATGGTGGGGCCGACCCTGCACGGGCTCGGCCTCGACTTGGAGGAGATGTACTTCGAGCCCAACGGCGAGTTCCCCGACCACGAGCCCAACCCGCTGCTCGAGGAGAACCGGCTGATGATTATCGACCGGGTGCGCGCCTCTGGCGCCGACCTCGGCATCGCCTGGGACGGCGACGCCGACCGCTGCTTCTTCATCGACGGCAACGGCGAGTTCTGCGACGGCGACTTCATCTGCGCCCTGCTCGCCCGCGCGGCGCTGGCAAAGAATCCCGGCGCGACGATCCTTTACGACCCGCGCTCGAGCCGGGCCGTGCCCGACCTGGTCGCCGCCGAGGGCGGGCGCTCGGACCTCTCGCGCGTTGGCCACGCCTTCTTCAAGGCGCGGATGCGCGAGGAGGGCGCCGCCTTCGGCGGCGAGGTCTCCGGTCACTACTACTTCCGCGACTTCTGGAATGCCGACTCGGGCACGATCCCGGCGCTGCTGGTGCTGGAGCTGCTCTCGGTCGACGGCCGCTCGCTGGCCGAGCTGATGGCCGAGTTCCGCTCGCGCTACTTCATCTCCGGCGAGATCAACTCCGAGGTCGCCGATCCGGCGGCCAAGATCGCCGAGATCACCGAGCGCTACAGCGACGGCAAGCAGGCCGCCCTCGACGGGATCTCGGTCGACTACCCCGAGTGGCACTTCAACGTGCGGCCCTCGAACACCGAGCCGCTGCTGCGCCTCAACCTCGAGTCGCTGGTCTCACGCGAGGATATGAAGGCCAAGCGCGATGAGGTGCTCGGCCTGATCCGCGCGTGAGCCTGACGCCCGAGCAGGCGCTGGAGCAAGCGGCGCTGGCCGGGATCCACTGCCTGCGCATCCCCACCCCCTTCGCGGTCGGGAGGGTCAACTGCTACCTGATCGAGGACGAGCCGCTAACCCTGATCGACACCGGGCCGAACTCGGGCAAGGCGCTCGACGAGCTGCAGTCGCAGTTGGCCAAGCGCGGCCACGCGATCGATGACATCGAGCTGTTGATCGTCACCCACCAGCACATCGACCACCTCGGCCTGGCCGAGATCGTCGTCCAGCGCTCGGGCGCCAAGGTCGCCGCGCTCGGCGCCGCCCGCGAGCGCCTCGCCAACTTCGATGAGGACGCCGAGGCCGAGGACCGCTTCGCCGTCGAGCTGATGCTGCGCAACGGCATCCCCGAGGAGGTGACCGTGGCGCTGCGCAGCGTCTCGCGCAGCTTCCGCGGCTGGGGCTCCCACGTCGAGGTCACCCACCCACTTGAGGATGGTCAGCTCCTGCCTTTCCGCGATCGCACCCTGCAGGCGATCCATCGGCCCGGCCACAGCCCCTCCGACACCGTCTTTTGGGACGAGGAGCGCAAGATCCTGATCGCCGCCGACCACCTGATCGCCCACATCTCCTCCAATCCGTTGATCAGCCGCCCGCTTGACGGATCCGCCGGGCGCCCGCAGGCCCTAGTCACCTACATCGAGTCGATGCGAAAGACGCGCGAGATGCCGGCCGAGATCGTCCTCTCCGGCCACGGCGAGCCGATCACCGACCACGTCGCCCTGATCGACGACCGCATCGCCAAGCACGAGCGCCGCAAGGAGAAGATCTACAAGCTGATCGCCGAGCAGCCGCGCAGCGGCTTCGAGATCGCCCAGGCGATCTGGGGCAACGTCGCTGTCACCCAGGCCTTCCTCACGCTCTCCGAGGTGATCGGCCACGCCGACCTGCTGGTCAACGAGAGGCGCGTGCGCGAAGCTGAGGACGGCGACGTGGTTCGCTACGAAGCCGTCAGCCGCTAGAGCGACTCGTCGAGGATGAACAGCTCGGCGGCTATGTCGGGAGCAACGTGGTTGCCGCTGATGAAGGCGATCACCGAGCGCCCGCTCAGCCGCTCGACCGCCTCGCGGAAGTCCTTCTCCATCGTCTGCTGGTAGAGGTGGCGGATGTTGGTCACGGCGTCGCGGCGGTGCGTCTCGGTCAGAGAAACCTCCGCCGGGGTGAGGACCTCGTGCATCAGGGTCACCAAGACGTTCTGATGATGGAAGGTCGAGGCGGTTTTCGGGCCGCGGCCCAGGTACTGGTTCTGGATGCCAACGAGGGCACTGGTTACCGCGGCGTTCAGCTCGCCGCCCCGGAGCGGGGCTTGGGTGGACATCAGATGGCTTCTGTCCGGCGCTCTCGGGCGGGGTGTCCTGCGCGGAGGATTGAGAGCTGGCCGATAGAGGACCCAGCGAGCAGTCGCGATTTCAGTGTAGCCCTCCTTGGCCGATGGCCAGGCCGGGGCGCGGTCAAGGGCCTATCGCCCGGTTGACCAAGGCGCCGCTCTCGACGAAGGCCGGGTCGCGCGGGTACTGCCGAACGAGGGCGATCAAGCCTTCATTGATCCAGTGCGATGCGCAAAATGGCACCACCGAGCCGTGACCTGGAACGCTCAGAGCGCCGACCGCGAGCAGGTGCCCTCGGCCTCCCTCGCGGACCTCGGAAAGCTCGATCCGGTGGCGGTAGTGCAGGGCATCGAGCCGACCGAACCAAATCCGCACGCCCTCGTGCCCACGATAGGAGCGATCGAGGCCCAGCAGCTTCAGTGGATGAAAATCGACCTCGGCGTGCAAGCAGGAAAGCAGGGCGTCGAGATTGCGCGCGTTGAAGGCGTTCACCCAGCGAAAGACCAGTGCCTTGGCACCGAGCGCGGAAGCGCCAGCGGATTCCAACATGCCTCCCAGCGAACTCAGGTCCGACAAGCCGACCTGGCCATTCCGCCAGAAAGCACTCGTCAATCGCAAACCGCGATGACGTCACGCCAACGAGTGCGCACGCCAAGGCCAGCCGACCATAGCATCCGCCCGATGACCAGCCGACTCCGCTCCAGAAAGCCACGCCGCTCAGGCAAGAAGCGGATGCTGATCATCGTCAACCCGTACGCGACGACGGTCTCGGATCGGCTGAAGAACCTGGTGGTCTACGCGCTGCAGGGGCGCTACGAGGTGGAAACGGTCTCGACCGAGGCGCAGAATCACGCGACCGAGATCGGGCGCGAGGTGCAGGACCACGGCTATGACGTGGTTGTCGCCTTCGGCGGGGACGGGACGCTGAACGAGGTGGTCAACGGGCTGGCGGGGACCGATGTGCCGGTCTCGGTGATTCCGGGCGGCTCGACCAACGTCGTCTGCCGCACGCTCGGGATCCCCAACGACGTCGTCGATGCCACCGAGCACTTGCTTGCGGTCGCCGACGACTGGCAGCCGCGACGGATCGACCTCGGCCTCGCCGACCACCGCCACTTCGTCTTCTCCTGCGGCGCCGGCATCGACGCCACCGTGGTCAAGCGGGTCGACTCCCACCCGCGGCTGAAGTCGGCGGCCGGGCCCTACTACTTCACCTGGGCCGCGGTCTCGGCCTTCTACCGCTCCTACCTGCACAACCCCGTCCGCCTGCGGGTGCAGGTCAGCGGCAAGAGCGTCGAGGGCGTCACCGCGCTGACCCAGAACTCCGACCCCTTCACCTACTTCGCCAGTAAACCGGTGCGGGTCTGCGAGGACGTCGCGATCGACGACGGCACGCTCGCCCTCGGCGTGCTCAAGCGCGCCGCCCAGCGCGACATGCCGACCCTGATCTCGCGCATCTTCAGCGAGAAGCGGAGCGCCGCACATCACCGCCAGATCGAGCACTTCGCTCACATCGACGGGGCGACGATCAGCTCGATCTCGGAGACTAAGGACGGGGTCAGCCGCCCCTTCCCGGTCCAGGTCGACGGCGACTACATCGGCGAGCGGACCGAGCTCGAGCTCAAGGTCGATCCGGGCGCGCTGACGATCGTGGCCTGAGCTTCAGCCGGCTGCGCAGGCGGAGGCGGGTTCGCAGTCGATTGATCGCCTGTCTCGTCGATGATGAGGGCCGGTGGGCAAAGAGCTCCGGATGAACCAGTGGCAGGACGGTCTCGGTGGGTTCGAAGGGGAAGATCGCGGCCCGCTCCGCCGCTATGTAGACGATTAGGTTCTGCCGGTACCAGAACTCGACGTTTGAGTCGAGCCATATCCTCGGCCGCACCAGGTCGAAGGCGAGGTAGTCGCGCTCGGCGAAGAGTGCGCTCCAGTAGTCCGGCCACTGCTCGTTGACGTGTTCCGTGCCACCCTGGGCGGGGATCGCGGCCGAGAACGCCACGGTGTCCCCCAGTTCGGTCAGGTACCTGACGAAAGGCCGGGCCGAGGCGGCGGGCAGGTGCTCGCCCACCTCCAGCGAGGTAACGAGGTCAAAACGGCGGCCGGCTTTCGGCGGCTGCGATAGGTCAACTGCCTCAAAGCAAGCGGGGTCGATGCTGAGCCGGGCGGGGTCGACCCAGGTGCCGTCGCAGCCGCGCAGATCGTCGACTCCGTTGCGACCGAACTCCGAGAGCCACTCGCCCGTGCCGCAGCCTACGTCGACCACCGAGCCGGGAGTGAGCAGCTCGCAGAGCAGCGGCACGACGACCGCCGCCGAGCTGCCCGACTGCGGGCCCATGTCCTGGAAGAACGTCTCCGTGTAGGCGGCATAGGACGGCGACCGCTCGCGTTGCTCAGCCAACTGGATCTCCGATTCTTGCCGGGGACGGCTCGGCAGAAACGGGCGACTCGCCTTCGAGTGCGCTCAGCAGCCGGCTCGCAACTGCGTCCCAGCTGAACAGCTGCGAACGCTCTTTAGCGGCGGCGCCTGTCCTCTCGGCGGTCTCCGGGTCGGCCAGGCGCAGCATCGCCGCAAGCAGAGCCTCGTCGTCGCCGGGATCGACGATCACGCCGCCGTCCCCGATCAGGTAGCCGGAGCCCCCGGCGCTGGTGCCGATGCCGGGCAGCCCGGCCGAGGCGGCCTCGACGTAGGCAATCGCCGAAGCCTCCGAGTGCGACGGCATGACGAAGCAGGTGGCCTCGGCATAGAGCCGCTCGAGGCGCTCGTGCTGCTCGGCGATATCGAGCTGCAGGATGCCGTGTCCCGTCACGCCGGCCTGGGAGAGCGGCGGGTGGCCGCCGACCAGGTCGAGGCTCGCGGTGGGCAGCTGCTCGCGCAGGCGGGCGAAGGCTCGCAGCACCCCGCTGCCGTTCTTGCGCTCCCAGTCGAGCCCGACGAAGAGAAAACGCGGCTCACTCCAATCCCTCCGTATCGGCGGCGCGGTGTGGTTACAGCCGATGCCGACGACGTGGACCTTTTGCGGCGCGATGCCGTAATCGGCCAGCACCGACTCGGCCGCCCAGGGGCTGGTCAGGCAGCAGGCGCGTGCCTGCTCGTAGGCGCGTCGCTGGCGCGCCATGCGGGAAGCAAAGGAACGGCGGGTGAGCAGGTCCCACCCGACGTAGGGATGGGTCTTGGTCTGCGGGATCGTCATGTCCTCGTAGGTGGCCACGGGGATGCCCGCGGGCAACGTGTAGCCGGTGCCGATCTGGATGATGCCGTCGAGTCGGCCCGCCCCTCGCACCGCCTTCGGAGTCGCGCGGCTGTTGAGCCAGGCGATGCCGGCGGAGGTCCGCGCGGCGGCCCGAGCTTGCTGCACGGCCACTTTCGGACTCCGCTGTGGACGCAAGTAGGTGGCCGCGATCGCGTTCGAACCGGCCGCGAGCAACAGCGCTGGCGGCTCGACCGGAACCGGGACGACCTCGACTCCCGCGGCTTCCAGGCCGCCGGTCAGGCCGAAGGGAATACCGGACCAAGTCGCCTTATGGCTCGGGTCTCCGGGAAATGCGATGCCGACGCGCTTCATCACTGGTCAAACGTCTGGCGCGCGGCTCAGCTTCCGAAGGGCGCGTCGCCGTGGATCACCGTGCTGAGCGCGGCGCTTGCGCCGAGTCGCTGCGGGCTCTGGCGCCTCCCGCGCAGGGAGTAGAGGCCGACGCGGAGCCCGTAGCGCAGGGCCATCGCCCAGCGGTAGTCGGCGGCGGCGTCGGGGAAGTGCTTGCGGGCGAACTGCATGCGGGCGTAGGCCGCCTGGGCCTCGAGCGCGGCGCTGCCGCGGCGGTCGTCCTCGAAGTGGCAGATCGTCATCTGCGGCAGGTGCACGACGTCCCACTCGGCGCGCCTCAGTCGCCAGCAGAGGTCGGTCTCCTCGCAGTAGAGGAAGAAGCGCTCGTCAAAGCCGCCGACCTCGTCCAGGGCCGCCTGGCGGACGAGCATGAAGGAGCCCGAGGTCCAGTCGCAGGGGCGCTGGCGGGCGTACTCGCGCTGGTCGAGCTCGCGCTCGCCGAAGCGGCGCCGTGCTCCCGGAATGCGCTCGATCCCGAGCGCTTCGGCCAGCATGTTCGGGGCCGAGGGGAAGCGCCTGATGCTGGGCGCCAATGAGCCGTCGGGGCGCAACTGGCGCGCGCCCGCCAGGCCGACCCGCGACTGGCGGTCGAGCTCGGCGACCAGGTCGGCGAGCTCGCCCTCGCGCACCTCGGTGTCGGGGTTGATGAAGAGGACGTAGCGGGCGTCGGCAATCTCCAGGCCGCGATTGTTGGCGTGGCCGAAGCCGCGGTTCTCGCAGCGCAGCGTCCGCGCCTGCGGAAATTGCTGCGCGACGTACTCCGCCGAGCCGTCCTCGCCGTTGTCGACGACGACGACGTCGAGGTCGATCCCGCCCCGGTGGGCGTAGAGACTGCTCAGCGCGGTGTCGAGCCAGCGCTTGCCGTTGTGGGAGACGACGATCGCGCAAACGTCATGCATCGCCGCGTGCCCCTTGGTCACACATATAGAGAGAACGGGCTGCCCGCGGTCGAGCTTGCGCCCGATCGCCGCTAGCATGCCGCCGGTCATCGAGTCGACTATCTACAAGCGAGTCACGGCGTAGTGGCCGGCGGAGCCCTACAGCCCTCCGACCGCGCCCCCGGGCTGCTGCTCGGCGAGGGAGTCGAGATCGGCGAGGACGTGCTGATCGGCGGTCACGTGGTGATCCACACCGGCGTCAAGATCGGTGACGGCGCCCGGGTCGGCGACCACGCCCAGATCCGCGACGGCGCTGAAGTCGGTGCCGGGGCGACGGTTGGCAGCCTCAGCTCGGTCGATCCCGGTGTGAAGATCGGCGACCGGGCCAGCGTGCAGGCACGCTGCTACCTCTCGGCCGGCACCGTGGTCGAGGAAGACGCCTTCATCGGCCCCGGTGTGACCCTGGCCAACGACAACACGATGGACCGCCACGGCCCCGAGATGAGCCTCGAAGGGCCGCTGCTGCGGCGAGCCTGCCGCGTCGGTGCCGGCGTCGTCGTCTGCCCCGCGGTAGAGATCGGCGAGGAGGCGTTTGTCGCCGCCGGCGCCGTTGTGGTCGCCGACGTCGCCCCCCGCAGCGTCGTCATGGGCGTCCCCGCCCGCCCGGTGCGCGAGGTGCCCGAGGCGGACCTGCTCGAGCGCTGGCGCTGAGCGGCGCCCCAGACTTTCGTTTTAGCTCAGACGCAAGCTTTCGCGGCCCCACGCCGTTTGATTTGCATGGCTGTCCTCAGCGAGCGATCCAATGGCGCCGGTAGCGCCCGCGCCGATACGGCCGAGCTCTGCGTGATCCTCTGCGCGGATTCCGCCGCGATGCGCAGGCGCATCGCCTACGCGATGACCGAGCATGAGCTGCAGGTCACGCTGACCGAGACAGACGATCCACAGCAACTTGCGGAAGTCGAGGACATCGACGCCGACTCGATCGTCGTCTTCGCCTGCGACGTCGATCTGCCCCGCGAGATGGCAGCTCTACGCCGCTTGCGGCGCGAACTGCGCGAGCCGGCGATCGTCGCGGTCTCGCCAATGGCGACCGGCACCGGCGTGCGGCGGGCACTCGACGCCGGCGCCGACGGAATCGTCTTCGAGTCTGAGCTGGAGTCCACCCTGGCGGTGGCGGTCCGCGCCGTCGCCAGCGGCCAGTCTGTGGTCCCGCGCAAGCTGCGCGCCAGCGTCGAGCGACCCGCTTTCTCCCATCGCGAGCGCCAGGTGCTCTCCTTCGTCTCGCGCGGGCTGACCAACGCCCAGATCGCCGACAAGCTCTTCCTCTCCGAGAGCACGATCAAGAGCCATCTCTCCTCAGCCTTCTCCAAGTTCGGGGTGCGTTCCCGCAAGGAGGCCGCCGCGCTTTTTCTCGAGCTTGAACAGACCAGTGGCGCGCTCTCAACCGGCCCGGAAACGGCCTTTGGCGCGCCCGTTATGAAAGGGGCAACCACGTGAGCACCGCAACCCAGTCGAGCACCGCGCTGCCACTAGCGGCAACCGAGGGACGCCGGGTCCCCTTCATCCGCCTTGACGCTGCGCATCCCGAGCTGATGGCCGAGCTGCTCGAGGTGGTTGAGCGGGTCGCCCACGACGCCGCCTTCACCCTCGGCCCCGAGGTCGAGGACTTCGAGCGCAACTTCGCCGCCTACTGCGAGACCGAAGACGCGATCGGCCTTTCCTCCGGAACGATGGCCCTGGAGCTCGCCCTGCGCGCGCTCGGGATCGGCCCGGGCGACGAGGTGATCGTGCCGACCTACACCTTCATCGCCACCGCCGAGGCGGTCAGTACCGTCGGCGCGACCCCGATCCTGGTCGACATCGACCCGGACTCAGCGACGATCACGGCCGAGATCGTTGAGCGGGCGCTGACGCCGCGCACGCGCTGCGTGATCCCGGTTCACCTCTTCGGCCGCACCGTCGACATCGATCCGATCCTCGACCTCTGCCGCCCGCGCGGCATCGCCGTGATCGAGGACGCCTGCCAGGCTCACGGCGCCCGCTATCGCGGCCGCCGGGTCGGCTCGCTCGCCGACGCCGGCTGCTTCAGCTTCTACCCGACCAAGAACCTCGGCGGCTGGGGTGACGGCGGCGCCCTCGTCACCAACAACGCCGAGATGACCGAAAAGGTCAAACTGCTGCGCTCGCACGGCGAGTCGCCGCGCCACCACCACCAGCTGGTCACCGGCACCCACCGCCTCGACGCGCTGCAGGCGGCGATCCTCGATGTCAAGCTGCGCCACCTCGACGAGTGGAACGCGAGCCGCCAGGCGGCCGCGGCCAAGCTCACCGAGGCGCTCGCCAACTGCGACGTCGTGCTGCCGGCCGCACCGGCCGAGGACGGCGACCACGTCTACCACCTCTTCGTCATCGCCACGCCCGAGCGCGACGCCCTGCGTGATCACCTCGACGCCTGCGGTGTCTCCAGCGCGATCCACTACCCCACCCCGGTCCACCTCCAGCCCGCCTACGCTGACCTCGGCATGGGCCTTGGCTCGCTGCCGGTAGCGGAGCGACTGGCGAGCGAATCCTGCTCGCTGCCGGTCTTCCCGGCGATCGAGGACTGGCACATCGCCGAGACCGCGGCGGCAGTGCAGAGCTTTGGCGCAGCCGGCAACAGCTGAGCGCGAGGCGTCCAGCGGGCGACGCGCCCTGCGCGTCTGCATGGTCCATTACTCGGACTTTGCCGTCGACTCGCGGATCCAGCGCCAGGCGCGGGCGCTGGCCGAACGTGGCGACCACGTCGACTGCATCTGCCTCGGCGAGGAGGTCGAGCTCAGCGTCGGCGAGGGCAGCATCGCGACGCACCGGGCCGCACAGGACAAGCCCCGCGGTGGCGCCCGCGCCTACCTCGAGGGCAACGCCCGTTTCTTCGCCGGCGCCGCCCGCAAGGTCAGCGCCCTCGATCGCGCTGAGGGTTTCGACCTGGTCGAGATCCACAATATGCCGGACGCGCTGGTCTTCACGGCGCTGCGACCGAAGCTGCGCGGCGTGCCGCTGATCCTCAACTTCCACGACACCTTTCCCGAGCTCTTCGCCACCCTCTTCGACCGGCCAGCGGACCATCCCCTGGTTCGCTTGATCCGCGTGGAGGAGCGACTCAGCGCCGCGATGGCCGATGGCCACGTCTTCGTCACCGAGGAGGCGCGCGAGCTGCTGCGCGAGCGCAGCATCGATGCCAAGCGCTCCCAAGTGGTGATGAACACACCCGACGAGCGCGTCTTCGGCGAGCGCCGCGAGCCGCGCACGCCGCCGAGCGATGACGAGCTGCGGGTCGTCTACCACGGTGGCCTGGCCGACCGTTTCGGGGTCGAGACGCTCGTCCGCGCCGTGGCGTTACTGCGCGGACGCGGCGAACCGATCACGCTTGACGTCTACGGCGCCGATGCCGAAGCGGCCGCGCGCCTTGCCTCGTTCGCTGCCGAGGTCGCCCCGGAGGGAGTGCGGATCGCGCCGCAGCCAACCCCGGTCGAGGAAATTCCGGGACGCGTGGCAGAGGCTGATCTTGGCGTCGTGCCGACGCTCCAAGACGGCTTCACTGACCTGCTGCTGCCGGTCAAGCTGCTCGAGTACGTCCACATGGGCCTGCCCGTGGTGGCCTCGCGCCTGCCGGTGATCGAGCGCTACTTCGGCGACGATCTGCTGCTTGCCGAGCCCGGCGACGCCGCCTCGATCGCCGCCGCGATCGAAGGCGTGCGCAGCGACCCTGTGGCCGCCCGCACGCGGGCCGAGCGGGCCTCCAAGCGCCTCGCCAAGATCGAGTGGCGCCAGCAGCGTCGGGGCTACCTCGAGCTGGTCGACGGTCTCGTCGCCGGTGCCCGGAGCGGCTGAGATGGCCGAGCTGCTGCTGATCACCCCAGCCCGCGACGAGGCCGCGCACTTGCAGCGAACGATTAGGGCGGTGGCGGCGCAGACGCAGCGACCCGACCTCTGGCTGATCGTCGACGACGGCTCGACCGACGCGACCCCGGAAATTCTTGCCCGGGCGGCGAGCGAACTGCCCTTCCTGCGCGTGCTGCAGGCGCCGCGGAACACCGCGGCGAACCCTGACCGGCTCGCCGTGGCGGCCGAGGCACGCGCCTTCAACTGGGCCCTGGAGAACCTTGACCTCAACGACTACACCCACGTCGGCAAGCTCGACGCCGACATCGAGCTGCCGGCTGAGTACTTCGAGCGGCTGATCGAGGGCTTCAAGCGCGAGCCCCGGCTCGGCATCACCGGCGGCGGCCTGCTCGAGCGCGGTCGCAATGGCTGGCAGCTGGCCAAGGTGCCGGACTACCACGTGCGCGGCGCGCTCAAGCTCTACAGCCGTGAGTGCTTCGCCGCGATCGACGGCATCGAGGAGCGACTCGGCTGGGACACGATCGACGAGACCTACGCGCGCATGAACGGCTTCACCACCCGCTCGCTGAACGAGGTCGCGGCCCGCCACCACCGCCCGGTCGCCACCCGCAACGGCACCCTGCGCGGCCGCGCCCGCCACGGCCAGTGCGCCTACATCCTCCGCTACGGCGGTTGGTGGGTCGCCCTGCGCTCGCTCAAGGTCGCCTGTTCGCGGCCCTACGGGCTCTCGGGCCTCGCCTTCCTTTACGGCTACCTGCGCTCGGCGCTCCGTCGTGATGACAGGGTCGAGGACGAGCGCTTCCGCCGCTTCGTCGCCGCCGAGCTTCGCGGCCGCGTCACGGCCGTGAAAGTTCCTGCGTTTTTCACCCGTTCATAGGCCAATGGCATTCGTAGACACGATCAGACAGCTCTGGCAGCGCAAAGGACTGGTGGCAATAGTCTTGACGCTCGCCGTCTTCGCCGCGATCCTCACGGCCTACCAGGTCAGCATCTCCCCGCCCGGCCTGCACAAACGGACCCTGCAGGTGTCCGCTGCCTCGAGCCAGATCCTCGTCGACTCGCCGAAGTCGACCCTGATCTCCGGCGGCTCGACGGACACCTTCGACGCACTTGCGACCCGGGCCAAGATCTACGGCCAGTACCTGAGCAGCCTCGAGGCGCGTCGCCAGATCGCCAAGAAGGTCGGCGTCCCGCCGGCGACGATCGCCACCGCCGGGCCATATAGCCCCGAAACCGGCCAGGCCAACTATGAATCGCAGCCCGCCGGGGAACGGGCAAACGAACTGCTCAAGGAAGGCGCGGTCAACCGCCTCGTCTTCACCGCCCAAGAAGGCGTGCCGATCCTCTCGGTCAGCTCGCAGGCACCGACCACCGAGCGCGCAATCGCCTTGGCCAACGCCTCCTTTCAGGTCCTCACCGACTACGTCAACAGCCTCGAGGCTGAAGACAAGCCGGTCAGTGACGGCGTCACCCTGCGCGAGCTGGGCACGCCGCAGGGCGGCACACTGGGCAGCTCCAACGGGATGATCCTGATGGCGCTCGCCTTCCTTGCCGTCTTCGGTCTCGGCTGCGCCGCGATCCTGATCGTGCCGGGCTTCGCCCGCCGCTGGCGCGCGCTCGACGACGTCGACCGCGCCCACTCTGCAGAGCCGTATCCGCAGCCAGTCGCCCACGCTGTCGACGCACAAGCAGCTCACGGCTACGACGCGGCCCAACGAGTTGAGGGCGACTCGGTTGAGCCGTTGACCCGGCACCCTGCACAGCACCTGGGCTAATGGAGGCCTCGGCCGGGGTCGGCCCGTTCGTCGGGCAGCCCCCCAGCGCAGCACCGACGGCACCCGACCGCTCCCGGCCGCTGCCCAAGAGCCGGCTCGGCGACTGGCCGGACACGAACCGCCTTTTGCCCTGGGCCCTCTTCGGCTTCGTCGCGATGCTCTGGGTGATCCCCTTCGACAGCATCATCCTGCCGATCGGGACGCCGGTCGACGCCAGCCTCGATCGCGTCTTCCTGGTCGCGATCGCGGTGATCTGGCTGATCAGCGACGGCGCCCTGCGCCGCGACCGCTCGGTCCTGCGCAGCCCGGTCCACTGGTCTTTCGCGATCTTCACCCTGATCGCCCTGCTCTCGGTCCTGCTCCATGAGGAAACCCTGGTCCGGGTCGGCGGCCTCGACCTGGCGATAAAACAGCTGGCGCTGCTCGCCTCCTACGGAATGTTTTTCGCCCTAGCCGCCTCGATCATGCGGCCCGCTGAGATCCCGAAGCTGATCAAGGCAATGCTCGCCCTCGCCTCCTTCACCGCGGTGGCGGTCATCATCGAGTACAGGTTCGGCACCAACATCTTCCACGACTACATCGGGCCGCTTTTCCCCGGCTACATGCGCCCGGAAGGGATCGGCACCTACGACGCGATCGGGCGCAAGCTGCTCTACGGCCCCTCGGTGCAGCCGCTGGCCGTCGCCGTGATGTTCTCACTGGCGCTGCCCTTCGCCTTCGCCTGGCTGCTGAAGGCAAAGGAGCGACGCGATCGCATCATCTACGGCACTGTCGTCCTGCTGCTGATCGGCGGCGCCGTGGCGACGCAGAAGAAGACGAGCATGGTCGGCCCGCTGGTCTGCATCCTCGTCCTCTGTGCCTACCGGCCGCGGGCGATGGCGCGACTGGCGCCTTGGCTGATCGTCCTGGTCGGGGTCGTCCACGTCTTCGCGCCCGGCGCCTTCGGTGCGGTGATCGACCAGTTCTCACCGAGCACGGTGACGAAAGTCAACACGACCAGGGACCGGCTCAGCGACTACAACGCGATCAAGCCAGACCTCGCCGACAACCTGCTGATTGGGCGCGGCTACGGCAGCTACAACCAGAAGCAGCACCGAATCCTCGACAACCAGTACCTCACGCTCGGGATCGACGTCGGCCTGATCGGCCTGATCGGCTACCTGGCGATCTTCGTCACCTCCTTTTTCAGCGCCCACCGGGTCGCTCGCTGCGGTGACCCCGACCGGGCCCCACCCGGCCTCGCCGCCGCCGCCGCGATCATCGTCACCCTGGTCGCCGGCGCGATCCTCGACTTTCTCGCCTTCCCCCAGCTGCCCTATCTCTTCTGCTTCATCGCGGCGATCGCCTACGTCGCCGGGCGCGACCACGCTCAGAAAACCGCCTCCGGCTGATCCCCGAACGCTGCGGTCAGGGAGCCAGCGCGAGGTCCAGCACTTCGGCGCTGCGGGTTACCCAGGAGTTGCGGGCGATGAAGCCTTGGCGCTCGGTCTCGCTCACCGCTCCGGTGGCCAGGGCCTCGCGGACGCCGGCTACGAAGTCACCGTCGGGAGCGACGCGGATGACCGGGGCATCGGCGCGGCGCACCGGCTCGAGGTCGGTGGCGACGGTAGGGGTGCCGGAGGCGAGGTACTCGTAAAGCTTCAAGGGGCTCATCGCCTCGGTCAGCGGCGTCTGGCGGTGCGGCAGCAGGCAGACGTCGGCGGCATGGCAGAGGGCAGCGACCTGGTCGCGGGGCACCGAGTCGTGGCTGAGGACGTTGGGCTCGGCGAGGGCGGCGGCGAGGTGGTCGGGTTCGGTGACGGGACCGACCAGGACGACCGTCCCCTCGGGCCACGCCCGCGCGACCGCGCGCAGGGCCTCGGTATCGATGCGGCTGTCGATGGTGCCGACGTAGAACAGCCGCGGGCCGGGCAGGCGGTCGAACCAGGCCGGCGGCGCCCCCGGCGCGAGCCACATCGCCGCGTCGACCCCGTTGGGGACGACGGCGGCCGGGCCCCGGGGCGAAACCCGCTCGACGATCGCCTCGCTGACCGCACAGAGGCGGCGCTCGTCGCGCCCCACCCGCCTGTAAGCCTCGAGCAGGCTGGGGCGCCAGCGCTGGTAGTCGGGGTGGGCGGAAAGGTCGTCGTTGGCGAAGAGGGTGACCGGACCGGCCCACTCGAGCGGGGCGAAGCCGGCGATGAAGGGCTGAACCGTGATCACCGCCGGGCGCTCCATGCCGTGGCGCTCGGCGACCCGCCGCAGACGGCGGTCGTAGACCCGGTAGACGCGTTCGAGGGCGGCGATCGATACCGGTTCGCGCCGCCGCCAGCGCAGGGGCTGCCAGTGGCCATCCCTAAGGCTCGAGTTGAACTTGAGAGGACGCTCGATCAGGTCCTTTGCCAGCTTGATCGGAGCACTTCGCGGGCGGTCGCAAATCAGCACCCGATCGAGTTCCGGGTCGGCAAGCAGGGCAAGCGCGAGTTGGTCCTGCGGGGAGAACATTTCGCGCGCCTGCGCGGCGGCCCAGGTCAGGTCGTCGAAGCTGAAGATGACCTGACGGGACCGGCCCGGGGGCCCGGTTTGTGGCTCGTTCGCTGGCAATCCCATGGTTCGGGTCGGCATCCAACCTACAAACGACGCCGGTGTGACCCGGCTTGCGGCGCAAGTTGCCAGGCACAGGGGGCGTTTGTCCCCTGAATGACCGACCAGGACTTCGCCCGGGAAGAGCTCTCATCGGAGCAGCTCAAGGATGCCGCAGTCGCCGGCGTGCGCTGGACGACCGCTGCCCGCGTCGGCATCGAAGTGATCACCCTCGCCTCCGCCGTCGTGCTCGCCCGCCTGATCTCCCCCTCGGGCTTCGGCCAGGCCGTGGTGCCGCTGATCTTCGTGCCGCTGGCCGTGATCCTCACCTTCGAGGGCTTCGGCAGCGCCCTGGTCCAGCGCAAGGAGATCGGCCGCGTCCACGTCGAGGCGGCGATGCTGGCGAGCCTGCTCACCGGGGTCGTCCTCACCTCGCTCACCCTGGGACTGGCCGAGCCGGTCGGCAAGCCGCTTTTCGGCTCCGATACCGCGGAGCTGCTGATGTTGATCTCCCCCGTCTTCCTCCTCGCCGGCATCTGCGCGGTCTCGCGCGGCCTGCTCTGGCGGCGCCTCGACTTCCGCCGGGTGAGCCTGATCGAAATGGTCGCCCTGGCCCTCTCCGCCATCGCCGCCGTCGGGCTCGCCGTCGCCGGCCTCGACGCTGAGGCGATCGTGCTCGCGGCGCTCTTTGGCTCCGTCGTCACCGCCCTGCTCTTGCTTGCCGCCGCGCCGCCGCCGTTGCCGCGCTGGCACCGCGGTGCGCTGGGCGAAATCATGGGCTTCGGAGTACCGGCCTCGGCCGCCGGCCTGACCTCGGTTGCGATCACCAACGCCACCCTCGCGGTTGCCGCGGTGCGCCTCTCGCCCAGCCAGGTGGGCCTCTTCTGGCGCGCCTTCCAGCTCGGCGTGATCTACCAGGAAAAGATCAGCGGGATCATGATCCGACTCGCCTTCCCGGTCTACTCGCGCACCACTGACCTGAAGGAGCTCTGTCACTTCCACGAGCGGGCGACGCGGATCCACGCGGCGGTATTGCTGCCGCTGCTCTCACTGCTGATTGTCACCGCCCCGGACCTGGTGCCCTGGCTCTTCGGCGAGCGCTGGGCGCCGGCCGTGGAGCCGGTCCAGATCCTCTGCGTCGCCGGCATGATCGCCGCGATCCTCACCGGCTACGCGCAGATCATGCTCGCCGCCGGCAAGCCCCGGGTGCTGCTGGTCTTCAACATCTTCCTGCTGGCGCTCTACGTGATCGCCTCCTGGATCGTGGCGCCCTACGGCATCACCGCGCTGGCGATCGCCGTGGTCGGCGTGCACGTGGTGCTGCTCGTCTCGGTCTACGCGGTGCTCTTCCAGCGCGTGCTCGGGATTCCGATCCGGCGCCTCGTCACCGACCTCTTCCCCGCCGTCGCCAGCAGCCTGCTGATGCTTGCCGTCGCCAATCCGGTGGCAGAACTGCTGCGCAATAACGACGTCCCCGTCTTCCTGCTGCTGCTCAGCGTCGGCCTCGTCGGCGCCTGGGCCTACCTGGCGGCGCTGTACAGCCTCTTCCCGGCGATCTGGAACGACGTCGCGCAGCTGACGCGACGCGTCCTGCCGGACAGACCTACCTCAATCAACGCACTGATCCCGCGGCGCGCCGTGGAGGGAGCGAGCTCGTGAACGCTATGTATGACCTTATTTCGGCCTTTGCACCGGCATTTCGCTGGGAGAATGAGAGCGTGCCCAACTCACTGCCATCGACTGCCCGCCACGGCGTAACCCGTTCACTTCAGGTGACGGTTGCGCTCTCCTTCGCCGCTCTCCTCCTGCTCGTATTGGTGCGGCCGACCGAGGCGAAAGCCGCCGTCGTCTGCCCGAATCCCGTCCCGGTGGTCAACGAGAACGAGTGCCACACCGGCACCTCTTCGTGGGCGGTTGACGAATACAGCCAGGACCTCGGCGGCTTCACCACCAAGACGAGCGTCAACCTCGGCGAAAGCGTGACGCTGAAGATCGGTCGCAACGGGCCGATCTCTCCGACCAGGACGATGAGCATTTCGGTCTACCGAATGGGCTACTACGAAGGGCTCGGCGGGCGCCTGGTCAACAGCGCCAGCAACGTCGCGATCAACAACACCTTCGAATGCGAAGCGATGGATCCGGCCACCGGCAAAGTCTCTTGCGACAACTGGAAAGCGACCTACACGATCCCCGGCAGTTCCTTCCCCGCCTCCGGCGTCTATCTCGCCAAGCTGAAAGCCTCGACCGGCGACGAAACGCAGGTCGTATTCACGGTGCGCGACGACAGCCATCAGCCGAGCTCGGACCTGCTCTACGTCCTGCCAATCGACACCTACCAGGCCTACAACACCTTCGGCGGCAAGTCCCTCTATTGGGGCTATGAAGGCGGCAACACCGCCTCTGGCACCGACCGCGCGGTCAAGGTCTCCTTCGACCGCCCCCTCGCCCAGGCCGGCGCCCAGCTCAACTGGTTCACCGGCCCCGACTTCAACCTGCTCGCCTGGCTGGAGAAGCAGGGTTACGACGTCGCCTACACCGATGACGTCCAGGTCGCCACCCATCCGGCCGAACTGCTCGACCACGAAGCCGATGTCGTCTCGGGACATTCCGAGTACTGGACCGAACAGCAGTTCAAAGCCTTCACCGCGGCGCGCGAAGCCGGCGTCAACATCGCCTCCTTCTCGGCCAACACGGCGTACTGGAAGGTGCGCTATGAGGACGGCAATCACACCCTGGTCTGCTACAAGACCGTCCAGGGTCAAGGCTCGACCGGCAGCGGCTCGATCAGCGACAACGACTGGGGCCCCGACGGCATCAAGGGCACCGCCGACGACGCCCTCGGCCTCGACGGCAAAGCCGGCACCGCCGACGACAACCCGCAGAACTCGACCACCACCTTCCGCGACAACGGGGCGCCACCCGGCGACCCCGGCGCACCGCCCGGCGGTCGCGTCGGTCCCGACATGCCCGAGAACCAGCTCTTCGGCGTGATGTACGTCGGCGACAACGACGCGCACTCCTTTCCGCTCACGGTACCGGCAGGCAACGCCAACGAAGAATTCGCCTCCAACCGCATCTGGCGCAACACCGGCATTGCCGAGAACTCGAGCACGAACATCGGCTCCAGGCTGGTCGGCTGGGAGTGGGACGCGATCCCGACCCAGGCCCAATACCTCTCGCGCGAGCCAAGCGGCGTCAAGCGCATCTTCGCGACCAACGTGCAGACCGCCAGCGACAACTCGTGGCTGCTCGATGAGGGGCGCCTGCGCAACACCGCACCGCCCCCCGGCCAGCCCGGCACCGTGGGGGGCGTCACCTACAACGCCCCGAGCGGCGCGGAGGTGTTCGCCAGCGGCACGATGGAATGGTCCTACGGCCTCTCCGGCGATCCCGACGAACGCCTGCAGCAGGCGACCTACAACATCTTCTCCGACATGGGGGTCCAACCGAACACCCCCGACGAAGAACTCAACCTCGACCCGGCTGGGTCCAATCGAGCCCCAAACGGCGGCTTCACGATCTCCCAGAGCCCGGCGAAAACCAACACGACCATCACCTTCGACGCCTCGGCCTCCCGCGACCCCGACGGCACGATCGCCAAATACGAATGGGACCTCGATGGCAACGGCAGCTTCGAGACGAACAGTGGCAGCAAAGCCACGACGACTCACAGCTATTCCGCCGAGGGCGAATACACCGTGCGCCTGCGCGTCACCGACAACGGCGGCGCCACCGACACGGCCGTGCGCACGCTGACCATCATCAACAACCTGCCGCCGACGGCCAGCTTCACCACCTCCCCCACCTTCGTCGCCAAAGGCGAACCGATCAGCTTCGACGCTTCGAGCTCCAAAGACCCGGATGGCAGCGTCGCCAAATACGAATGGGACTTCGACGGCAACGGCACCTACGAGACCAGCGGCGGCAGCAATCCCGTCATCTCGCACAGCTACGCGACCGCCGCCACCTACACGGTCGGGCTGCGAGTAACTGACAACGGCGGCAAGACCGCCACCACGACGCGCTCGGTGAGCGTAAACAGCGGCGAAATCAGCAAATACAGCGACTCTGTGCTGGCCACTGCGGGCCTCGTCCACTACTGGCGCATGGGTGAGGCCACCGGCGGCACCTTCGCCGACAGCAAGGGCTCCAGCCCCGCCACCACCTTTGGCGAACCCACCCTCGGCGTCACCGGCGCCGTCAGCAACGACCCCGACCGCGCGGCGGAGTTCGATGGCAGCAATGACGCTGCCAAAGCCTCCGTCGACCTCTCGGGAACCCATGCGGCGACGGTCGAGTTCTGGCTCAAGTGGGACAACTTCACCAACGACGATCGCCTGGCAATGGAGTTCACGCCCAACTTCAACGCATCCCCCGGCGGCTTCCTGGTCGATCCCAACGCGCCCCAGCTCGGCGGCACCTTCGGCGTCGGCATCGGCAGCGGCAGCTCACGCAACACCGTCTACTTCGAACGCCCAAGCGCCGGCCAGTGGCACCACTACGCCTTCGTGCTCGACACGACGGCGCCGGCGGCGCAGCAGATCACCCCCTACGTCGACGGCAAAGCGGTCAGCTACCAAAAGGGCGACAGCGGCACCGGCGGCGGCAACTTCGCCAACTCGACGCTCAACTTCATGTCGCGTGGCGCGAGTGAACTCTTCGGCGCCGGTGACCTCGACGAGCTGGCGATCTACAAACGCACCCTCGGGCCGACCACGATTGCCGACCATTACAACGCCATCGTCCCGACCGGCGGCGGCGAAGGCGGTGAAGAAGGCGGCAGCGGCGGTGAAAAAGAAGAAGGCGGCGGCAAAGAAGAAACCGGTGGCAGCGGCGGCGAAGGGCCCGCGACGTACTCCAAATCGGTGCTCGGCACCCCCACCCTCCTCAACTACTGGCGGATGGGCGAGGCGACCGGACCGACGCTCGCCGACAGCAAGGGCTCCAGCGCCGCGACGGCGACGGGTGGGCCGACCTTCGGCACCCAGGGCAGCCTCAAAGGCGACGCCAACACTGCGGTGCGCTTCGACGGCATCGACGACTCCGCCAGCGCCGCGGTCAACCTCTCCAGCCGCTCGGCGATCACGGTCGAGTTCTGGCTGAAGTGGAACAGCTACGCCAATGACGACCGCCTGGCAATGGAGCTGACCAACAACTTCAACGAAAACGCCGGCGGCTTCCTGGTCGATCCCAACGCGCCCCAGCTCGGCGGCACCTTCGGCGTCGGCATCGGCAAGGGCGCCTCACGCAACAACGTCTTCTTCGCGCGACCGACTGCCGGCCAGTGGCACCACTACGCCTTTGTGCTCGACACCGGCGCCGCGGCCGACAAACAAATCATTCCCTACGTCGACGGCAAAGCCATCGCTTACACCAAGCTCGAAAGCGGCACCGGTGCCGGCAACTTCGCCAACTCGACGCTCAACTTCATGTCGCGCGCCGGCGGCCTCTTCGGCGGCGGCGAACTCGACGAGGTCTCGGTCTTCGGCAGCGCCCTGAGCGCGACCACGGTCGCCGACAACTACAACGGCATCGTCCCCGAAGGCGGCGGCGAAGAACCTCCCAAAGAAGAAGAACCGAAAGAAGAAGGCGGTCCCAACCGGGCCACCTACTCCGAAGCCGTCCTCGGGACTCCCGGTCTGAACGACTACTGGCGCATGGGCGAGACCAGCGGCTCCGTACTGGCCGACAGCGTCGGTCCGAGCCCGGTGAACACGTCCGGCGAACCGACCCTTGGCGTCTCCGGCGCTCTCAACGGAGACGCGAACAAGGCGGTGCGCTTCGACGGCACCAACGACGCCGGCAGCGCTGCGGTCGACCTCTCCGGCAAGAACGCGATCACGGTCGAGTTCTGGCTGAAGTGGAACAGCTACGCCAACGACGACCGCCTGGCGATGGAGTTGACCAACAACTTCAACGAAAACGCCGGCGGCTTCCTGGTCGATCCCAACAGCGGCTATGGCAGTTTCGCCGTCGGCATCGGCAGCGGCGCCTCGCGCAACGTCACCCTCTTCGCCCGCCCCTCGGCCGGCCAGTGGCACCACTACGCCTTCGTGCTCGACACGACGGCGCCGGCGGCCGAACAGGTCGTGCCCTATGTCGACGGCCAGCCGGTCAGCTACAGCAAGGCAGCGAGCGGCACCGAAGCACCGCCGTTCGCCAACTCCTCGCTCAACTTCATGTCGCGGGCTGGTTCGTCCCTGTTCGGCGCCGGCGACCTCGACGAGGTGGCGATCTTCGGGCGCGCCCTCAGCGCCACCACGATCGCCGGGAATTACGCGGGAATCGTCACCAACAAACGCCCCGTTGCATCCTTCACCGCACCCCTGGCCGCGAAAGCCGGTGAATCGGTCAGCTTCGACGCCTCCGCCTCGAGTGACCCCGACGGCACGATCGCCAAGTACGAATGGGACCTCGATGGCAACGGCAGCTTCGAGACGAACACCGGGACGACCCCGTCGACAAGCCACACCTTCCCGACCGCCGGCAGCGCCGAAGTCAGCCTGCGCGTGACCGACAACAGCGGCGCGACCGCGACGACGACGAAGGCAATCACGATTGAAGGTGGAAGTGGCGGCGGCGACCCGACGACCTACAACAAAGCCGTCCTCGCCACCCCTGGCCTGACCGACTACTGGCGGATGGGCGAGTCCTCGGGTTCACTGCTCGCCGACAGCGTTGGGCCCAGCCCGGCGACGACCTCCGGTGAACCGACCCTCGGCATCCCCGGCAGCATCTTCAACGAACCCGACACGGCGGTCCGCTTCGACGGTGTCAACGATGCGGCAAGCGCCGCGATCGACCTCTCCGGCAAGACCGCGATCACGGTCGAGTTCTGGATGAAGTGGAACGCCTGGGCCAACGACGACGCCCTGGCGATGGAGTTCACGAACAACTTCAACGAAAACGCGGGCGGCTTCTTGGTCGATCCCAACAGCAGCTACGGCAACTTCGCCGTAGCCCTCGGTATCGGCGCTTCGCGCAACATCACCCTCTTCCCGCGCCCCACGGCCGGGCGCTGGCACCACTACGCCTTCGTGCTCAACACGACGGCGCCGGCAGCCGAACAAGTCGTGCCCTACGTCGACGGCAAAGCAGTCACCTACAGCAAGGCCGGCAGCGGCACCGAAGCGCCGCCGTTCGCCAACTCCACGCTCAACTTCATGTCGCGCGCTGGCTCGGCCCTGTTTGGCAAGGGCGACCTCGACGAGGTGGCGATCTACGACCGCGCGCTGACTCCGGCAACCGCCGCCAGTCACTACGCCGTCGCGGCCCACAACAACTCGCCCGAAGCCTCTTTCACGGCGTCGCCGAACCCCGCCCTGACCAACTCCACGGTCAGCTTCGACGCCGCGGCATCCACGGACCCCGAAGGCGCCGTGGCCAAATACGAGTGGGACCTCGATGGCAACGGGACTTATGAGACGAACACGGGCGCGACCCCGACCGTCACCCGCTCCTACTCGATCCCCGGCGACCGAGCGATCGGGCTCCGGGTCACCGACAACGAAGGCGCTACAGCGACGACGACGCGGACCCTGACGATCCAGAACCAACTGCCAGTTGCCTCCTTTACCGCTGCGCCAAACCCGGTCCTCAGCGGCGTCAGCACGACGCTGAATGCCTCGGCCTCAAACGACCCAGACGGCACGATCGCCAAATACGAGTGGGACCTCGACGGCAACGGGACTTATGAGACCGATACAGGCACGACCGCGTCGAAGGTCACTACCTACGCGACGCCGGGAGAACGCATTGTCGGCCTGCGAGTCACTGATAACAGTGGCGCGACGACGACGACAACCCGGGCACTGACGGTCGAAAACCGGGCGCCCTCGGCTTCCTTCACCGCGACTCCAAATCCGGTCCTCAGCGGGGCCACGGTCTCCTTCAACGCTTCGGCCTCGGCTGACGTCGACGGCACGATCGCCAAATACGAATGGGACCTCGACGGCAACGGCAGCTATGAGACGAACACTGGAACGACGCCGACGACTAGCCGCTCCTACGCCAACGCCGCTGAACTCACAGTGGGCCTGCGGGTCACCGACGACAGCGGCGCTACGACGACATCGACCCGGGCGCTGACGGTGCAGAACCGGCCCCCCAGCGCCTCCTTCACGGTCTCGCCGAACCCGGTACCGACCGGCACCAACGCCAGCCTCGACGCAACCGCCTCGAGCGACCCAGACGGCACGATCGCCAAATACGAATGGGACCTCGATGGCAACGGGACCTACGAGACGAACACGGGCGCGACGCCGACAACCACGACCTCCTACCCGACCGCGGGCAACCGCACAATCGGCCTCAAGGTCACCGATAACAACGGCGCAACCGCGACGACGACGCGTTCGCTGACGGTCCAAAACCGCCCGCCCGTCCCCTCGTTCACGGCGACGCCCAACCCGGTCTCCCCCAACGTCTCCACCAGCTTCGACGCCTCTGCTTCGAGCGACCCCGATGGCACGATCGCCAAATACGAATGGGATCTCGACGGCAACGGCAGCTATGAGACGAACACGGGAACGACCAAAACGACCAGTCGCACTTACACCAGCGAAGGAACGGTGACGGTCGGCCTGCGGGTAACCGACAACAACGGGACGACGGCCACGACGACGCGGTCGCTCGTCGTCCAAAACCAGCCTCCGGTCGCTTCCTTCACCGCGACGCCCAATCCCGTCAACACGAACACCACTGTCAGCTTCAATGCCAGCGCCTCCACCGATCCGGGTGGGTCTGTAGCCAAATACGAATGGGACCTCGATGGCAACGGCAGCTACGAGACGAACACGGGAACGACCAAAACGACCAGTCGCTCCTACACAACACCCGGCGAAGTCGTTGTCGGCCTGCGGGTCACCGACAACAAAGGCCTGCAGGGGACGACCACCCGCACGATCACGGTCCAGAATCAGATCCCCGTCGCATCCTTGACCGCCACCCCCAATCCGGCAACGGCAGGCTCGACCGTGACCTTCAACGGCTCCGCCTCGAAAGACCCCGATGGCACGATCGCCAAATACGAATGGGACCTCAACGGCGACGGCAGCTATGAGACGAACACCGGCGCCACGGCGACGACGACCCTCAAATACGCCACTGCGACAGAACCGGTGATCGGGCTGCGCGTCACCGATAACCGGGGCGCGACCGCGACGACGACCAAAGCGCTGGTCGTGCGCGGTCCCTACAACAACGCGGTCAGCAACACATCTGGGCTGATCGACTACTGGCGACTCGGCGAAACGTCGGGAACGACCCTCGCCGACGACGTCGGCGGGCGTAACGCGACAGCGCTAAACGGCGTGACGCTGGGCGGCGCCGGCAACCTTACCCTCGACCCAGACACCTCGGCCAGCTTCGACGGCACCAACGACGCGGCGCAGGCATCCGTCAACCTCTCGGGCACGTCGAAATTGACGCTCGAGTTCTGGCTCAAGTGGACGAGCTACGCCAACGACGACAGGCTCGCCTTCGAGTTCACCTCGAACTTCAACAACAGCGACGACGGCTTCTTGGTCAATCCCAACTCCAGCACGTCGAGCGGTCGCTTTGAAGTGGCGATGGGGCGCAACAACACGCGCAACAGCATCTACTTCACGAGACCGTCGGCGGGCGTCTGGCACCACTACGCGATTGTCTTCAACGCGGCAACACTGAGCCCCTCGATTACGCCCTACGTCGACGGCAGCGCCGTCTCCTTCAGCAAAGGCTCGAGCAACTTCGGCGGCGGCAACTTCGCCAACTCGACCCTCAACTTCATGGCGCGCAACGGCAGCTCGCTGTTCGGCAAAGGCAACCTTGACGAGGTCGCGCTCTACAACCAGAACCTGACGGCGACGCAGATCTCCCAGCACTTCGCCGCCAAGTAACTTCACCCGCCGGGTGGCCCGATAGGGTCGGTTCGAGATCCGATCCAAAAGGGTAGGGTCTCACCTGGGGATGGCAACTAACCGGTATCTCAAACCCGGGCTCGTTGTGGCACTTGCCATTAGCTTGTTGCTGGCCGGGATCGCTTTCGCCAGTCCACTGCTGCAGCGCTCGCGAGTGGCCGTAACCTGCGCCAACACCGGGCTGGCCCAGAACGCGCAGTCTCATCGCTTCGCCGGGCCCTCTCAGCACCGCCCCTGCAGCGGTCCGCGGCACAAGCGGGCGCTCGACGGTCGGGTCGCGGTCACGCGAGTCCCTGAGATATCGATGCCCGTCCCCCCCATCAACCCAGGACAGACAGGCACCGCCTCCCCGGTTGCAGTCGAGAACGGGACCCCGGTCGCGCAGCCACCCAGCGAGGGCCAGCCACCCGAAGGCGAATCCCCAGGCGAAGAAGCTCCGGGCCAGGGCGAACCCCCAAGCGAAGAAGCACCCCAAGACACCACGCCGCCAGAGACCTCGATCTCGGCCGGACCGGCATCGATGACAGGGTCCACTTCGGCGAAATTCTTCTTCGTCGCGACCGAGGAAGGGTCAAGCTTCGAATGCGAGCTCGACGGCGGCGACTGGAGCAGCTGCTCTTCCCCCACGACCTACGCGGGCCTCGGCCTCGGCTCACACCAATTCTCCGTTCGGGCCAAGGATCCGGCCGGCAACGTCGAGGAAATCCCGGCCTCGCGGCAGTGGACGATCGAAGACACCTCCGAACCTGAACCGCCGATAGACAACACGCCACCGCAGACCTCGATCGTGCGCGGACCTGCCAAGAACACCACCTCCACAGTCGCCAACTTCGCACTTTCCTCGACCGAGTCAGAATCGACCTTCGACTGCAACCTTGACAGCGAAGGTTGGGAATCCTGTGCGGCGGCCCCGACCTATTCCGAGCTTGAAGCAGGAGAACATGAATTCTCCGCCCGGGCGATTGACCCAAGCGGCAACGTCGACCCGACTCCGGTAGTGCGCGATTGGACGATTGAAGAACCGACACCACCGCCGCCGCCGAACGAAACCGGCGAATGCACCACCACCGTGACGAGCACCTCCGCCGCCAGGTCCGCTGTCTCCGCCGCCGCAGTCGGCTCCGTGATCTGCCTCGCCAACGGCAACTACGGTGAAGTCACCATCAACGCCAAGAAGACCGCGCCCGGTGTCACCCTGCGGGCCCAGAACCCCGGCCAGGCAACAATCGAAGGCGCCACTGTAGGCGGCTCTCACCTCACCCTGGCACGCTTTGTAATCACCAACGGCGTCTCGATCCCAGGCAACACGGTCGCACCGACGATCGAACACAACCGGATCACCGGTGGCGGTCAGGGAATCGACGCCTGCACCACGACGACTGAATGGTGCAGCGAAGAGCGGATCATCGGCAACCAGCTGATCGGTCCCTTCGGCGAGGACGCGATCCACGCCAACCGCTACCACGGCCTCTACGTGGAAGGCAATGAGATCACCCAGGTGCGTGAGAACGGCAATCACTCCGACTGCCTGCAGACGGTCTGGCGCGGCGATCACATCTACTTCCGCAACAACTACCTTCACGACAACCGCTGCCAGGGGTTCTTCATCAAGGACCAGACGATGAGTACGCCGGAAATCCCTGGTGGGCCGATTGAAGGGGTCGTCGTCGAAGACAACCTCTTCCTGCGCAACAAGGAACCGTGCGGGCCTCCGGCCACCAGCTGCGGGCAGCCGATCTACTTCCAGCCGGTCGCCCCCTTCACCGGCTTCGTGATGAAGCGCAACACGATCTGGGGCGACGGGTATGACTCGATCGCTGCCTTCCGCGGTGAAGGCGCCGTCGGCTCGGACACGCTGGTGGAAAACAACGTGATCTACCGGATCTGGACCGACTGGAACATGACTCCGGCAACGCTTCGCAACAACACCGACTGCCTGCGTGAAACCAGCGGTGCCGGCGCCTTCTCGGCGGTCACGGGCGAAACCAAGGTCTGCAGCCTCAGCTTCGCCAACACGGCGGCTGATGACTACCGAATCGCCGGTGAACGCGGGGTCGATTGGGCACCCGCGGAAGTGCATTTCGGGCCGTAGGAACAAGTCCCGAAGCGCTCGGTAGTTCTCACGCGGTTTACATAACTTCCCTTGACTAACTGGTCTCGCCAGGGGCGAGTGTCGAACATACGTCGGGAGTTGCGGGGGTCCGGCGCATAAAGGACGGCACATGCCGACCTACCAGTCGATGCCGCAAACGGAGACCAGGATACGGTCCAGCCAGCGGACAAGACGTTCCCTCGCGACGTTCTTCATCTGCGCGGTGGCGATCTTTCTGACTACCGCGCTCGGCGCAACCGCTGCCTTCGCTTGGAGCGGCGGCACCCTGTTCAGGGCAAGCCACGGCAAGAAAGCCCGCGGCACCGCGGTGAGCTCGGGCTACCGGGTCAGCCGCCTGCGGTTGAGCCGCCACCACGAATACAAGCCGGCGCCCACACCCACTCCTGCTCCGGAACCGGCCCCCACCACGCCGCCGGACACCACTCCGCCAAATACTTCGATCTCCAGCGGGCCTGCCTCGCGCACCACCTCGACCTCGGCCAGCTTTGCCTTCACCTCGAACGAGGTCGGCTCCAGCTTCGAATGCAAACTCGACGGCGGCGGCTACGGCTCCTGCCCGGCGCCCAAGTCGTACACGGGCCTCGGCGTCAGCTCCCATCAGTTCTCGGTCCGCGCCAAGGACGCAGCGGGCAACGTCGACACCACCCCAGCCGTGTACGGCTGGACGGTGACGTCGCCCCCACCGTCTACCGACACCACGCCGCCGGAGACGTCGATTACGGCGGGACCCCCCGCGACCACAACCGCGACCTCAGCCGGCTTCTCCGTCTCTTCTAGTGAGGCCGGATCGACCTTGGAATGCAAGCTGGACGGCGCCGGCTGGTCCAGCTGCACGTCGCCGAAGACTTACTCCGGTCTCGCTATCGGCGCTCACCAGTTCTCGGTGCGTGCGACCGATGGATCCGGCAACGTCGACCCCACTCCGGCGACACAGAGCTGGACGATCGAATCGGCCCCCCCACCACCGCCTGACACCACCCCGCCCGAGACCTCGATCACCGGCCATCCGACATCGAGCACGACCTCGACCGCGGCCAGCTTCGACTTCAGCGCGACCGAGTCCGGATCCAGCTTCGAGTGCAAGCTCGATGGCTCGAGCTGGGCAGGCTGCACCTCGTCCAAGTCCTACTCCGATCTGGCGCTCGGCCCCCACCAGTTCTCGGTGCGTGCGACCGATGGATCCGGCAACGTCGACGCCTCCCCGGCTAGCTTCAGCTGGACGGTCGAAGCCGAAACCCCTCCCCCGCCGCCACCGCCACCGGCCGAATGCACCACCACCGCCAGCAGCGTCTCCGCCGCCCAAACAGCGGTTTCCTCCGCCTCGCCCGGCTCCGTGATCTGCCTTGCCAACGGCAACTACGGCAGGGTCACCATCAACGCCAAGAAGACCGCGCCCGGTGTCACCCTGCGGGCCCAGAACCCCGGCCAGGCAACAATCGAAGGCGCCACTGTAGGCGGCTCTCACCTCACCCTGGCACGCTTTGTAATCACCAACGGCGTCTCGATCCCAGGCAACACGGTCGCACCGACGATCGAACACAACCGGATCACCGGTGGCGGTCAGGGAATCGACGCCTGCACCACGACGACTGAATGGTGCAGCGAAGAGCGGATCATCGGCAACCAGCTGATCGGTCCCTTCGGCGAGGACGCGATCCACGCCAACCGCTACCACGGCCTCTACGTGGAAGGCAATGAGATCACCCAGGTGCGTGAGAACGGCAATCACTCCGACTGCCTGCAGACGGTCTGGCGCGGCGATCACATCTACTTCCGCAACAACTACCTTCACGACAACCGCTGTCAGGGGTTCTTCATCAAGGATCAGACGATGAGCACGCCGGAAATCCCCGGTGGGCCGATTGAAGGGGTCGTCGTCGAAGACAACCTCTTCCTGCGCAACAAGGAACCGTGCGGGCCGCCGGCCACCAGCTGCGGGCAGCCGATCTACTTCCAGCCGGTCGCCCCCTTCACCGGCTTCGTGATGAAGCGCAACACGATCTGGGGCGACGGGGTCGACTCGATCGCTGCCTTCCGCGGCGAAGGCGCCGTCGGCTCGGACACGCTGGTGGAAAACAACGTGATCTACCGGATCTGGACCGACTGGAACATGACTCCGGCGACGCTGCGCAACAACACCGACTGCATGCGTGAAACTAGCGGCGCCGGCGCCTTCTCGACGGTCACCGGCGAAACCAAGGCCTGCAGCCTCAGCTTCGCCAACACGGCGGCTGATGACTACCGCATCGCCGGTGAACGTGGGGTCGATTGGGCGCCCGCGGAAGTGCATTTCGGGCCGTAGTAACAAGTCCCAAGTAACCCCTAGGTCCCGGCCCGCTGTGAGAAACAGCGGGCCGGGCTCGTTAACTACCTGTGAGCCTTCGTCTCCGCCTGCCCAAGCCGGCCCTCCTTGTGCTGAGCGCTGTCGCTGCCCTGGCCAGCCTCTTGGCTGCCGTCGGCTGCGGCGGCGGCTCGAGCGCGCCCGCGGCAGTCGACTCCTTCACCGGCCTCAATACGCCCTGCTCGCGCAGCTTCGCCAGCCTCACCGAAGTACAGGAAGCCGTGGGGAAAGCGGCACCCCACGCAGTCATCTGCCTGATCGACGGCGACTACGGCAAGCTCAGCCTCGATGCCGGCGCGCGGCCGACCCGAGTCACCGTCCGCGCCGAAAACCCGGCCGGTGCCACGATCGAAGGGGCCGAACTGTCCGGCGACAACCTCACCCTCGCCGGCTTCGTATCCACCGAGGGCATCCAGGTGATGCCCGGAGCAACGGGGGTCACGGTCGAACACAACCGCGTCACCGGCGGTGGCCAGGGCATCGAAGCCGGGCCCACCGACACGACGACGGTCAACGACACCAAGATCATCGGCAACCAGCTGATCGGCCCCTTCGGCGAGGACGCGATCCACCTCAACCGATACCACGATTCCAACGGCGACGGCATCGGCATCCTGATCGAAGGCAACGAGATCACCCAGGTACGCGAGAACGGGGCCCACTCGGACTGCCTGCAGACGGTCTGGGTCGGCGATCACATCGTCTTCCGCAAGAACTACTTGCACGACAACCGCTGCCAGGGCTTCTTCGTCAAGGATCAGGCCAGTCTCGGCGGCGTCTCGGGGCCGATCCACGGGCTCAGGGTCGAAGACAACCTCTTCCTGCGCAACCACGAACCCTGCGGCCCGCCGCTCGGCCCAAGCGAATGCGGCCAGCCGCTCTACTTCCAGGTCGTCGGCCCCTACACCGGCTTCGTGATGAAGCGCAACACGATCTGGGGTGACACGGTCGACTCGATCGCCGCCTTCCGCGAAAGCACTGGGGCCGACACCCGGATTGAAGACAATGTGATCTACCGGCTCTGGACCGATGCCGATATGAGCCCAGCGACACTGCGCGACAACACGATCTGCGAACGCGAAGCCGTCCCGGGCGGCACCTGGCCGCAGCCGAGCGGCGAGACGGTCAACTGCGACCTCCGCTTCCCCAACACGGCCGCTGACGACTACCGCCTCGGCGGCGAGCGCGGCGTCGACTGGGCCCCCGCCGAAGAGCACTACGGGCCTTGAGTCCCTGCTCGCTGGTCGTCTACAGCGCCATGGCCCTGCACGCGGCCCTGGCCCCGGCGCCGCCGGGCAAGGTGCTCTGCCTCGCCAACGGGCATTACGGCAAGCTCGAGCTCTCGGCTTCCAAGCGCGCGCCCGGCGTCACGGTCCGCGCCGCGAATCCGGGCAAGGCGACGATCGACGGCGCCGAGCTCAGCGGCTCCAACCTCAAGCTGGCTCGCTTCAAGATCGACGACGAAGTCGTGATCGAGCCGGGCTCGCGCAAGATCTCGGTTCTGCACAACCGCATCAGCGGCGGCTACTTCGGGGTCGAAGCAGGGCCGACCACAAGTACAAACATCTCCGACACGACGATCCGCGGCAACCTCTTCGCCGGCCCTTTCGGCGAGGACGCGATCCGCCTCAACCGCTACCACGACAGCGGCGATCGCGATCCCTACGGGGTGCTGATCGAAGGCAACGAGATCCGCGGCGTGCGCGAGAACGGCAACCACAGCGACTGCCTGCAATCGGTCTGGGGTGGCGACGGCCTCTACTTCCGCCGCAACTACCTGCACGACAACCGCTGCCAGGGGTTCTTCATTAAGGACCAGCCGGCCCCGGTCGCGCACGTGGTCCTGGAAGACAACTTGATGCTGCGCAACGATGCCCCCTGCGCACCCGCGGTCGTCGGCTACTGCGGCCCGCCCGAGATCGTCCAGATCGTCGGGCCCACACGCGGCGTGGCGCTGCGCTCAAACACGATCTGGACCCCTGGCAACGACACTCCAGTCGGGCTTCGCGCAGGGCCCTTTGGCCGGGTCACGGTCACCGGCAACGTGCTCTTCAAGGCATGGAGCGACTGGACGGGTCCGTTCTCCCCGTTCATCCAGCACGGCAACCTGGTCTGCCAGTGGGAAGGGACCCTGCCGCGCCTGCAGCCCAGCTCATCGCGGAGCTGCATGCCCCACTTTCTCGACCCCGCCGCCGACGATTACCGGCTCGCCAGGGGTGTCGGGGTCGACTGGGCACCGCGGGACCTGCACTACGGCCCCTGAACCCGCTCATACCTTTTTCAACCAATCTCGCGGCCTAAACAAGTATTGGACCGGTTCGCCCGTTAATCGAGCATGGACGCAACTGCGGCCGCACCGCCAGCTACATCCCTGCCTGAATTTGGCGACCACCGCGAGGATCTGCGCGAGAAGCACGCGCACGCGGGCGTGGCGATGGCGATCGCGACCGTGGCGATGGGCCTCACCTCGGGCATCCAGGCGCTGCTCTACCTCAACTCCTTCGGTATCGGCGGCCGCACCGACGGCTTCTTCGTCGCCTTTGCCCTTTACTCAAGCTTTGGCGTCTTCAGCCAGAGCATCCGCGTCACTTCGGCGCCGCTGCTGGTCGGTGATCGCCCCCGCCTGACGCCGCGCGAGCTGGCAATTGCCCTCGCCGCAATCGCCGTGCCCGTCGGCATCGCGACGATCGCGCTGGCGGGGCCGATGGCGAGCCTTCTGGCGCCGGGCCTCGGCGCCACCGGGCGCGGCGTCACCGAATCGGCCCTGCCGATCCTCGGGATGGCGATGATCCTGCAACTCTGGGCCGCCGGCGCGGCAACCCTGCTCGCCGTGCGCGACCGCTTCGACCGCATCGCCTTCTCCTACATCGCCGGCGCTATCAGTGGGCTGGTCGTCTACGTAGCGGTCTCCGGTGCTGCCGGTGAGCTCTCGCTCGGTTGGTCGATGCTGGCGATGGCGATCGTCACCTGCGCCGCGATGCTCGACGGCATCCGCACCAGCCGCGCTCCGGCTGGGGCGACGAATCTGGTGCGACCGACAGGTGCGCTGCGCCGCTTCTCCCGCTGCACCCTGCTGGTCCTCGGCAGCACGGCGATCTACCTCGCCTTCAACGCCCTTTACGTGATCACCCTCGCCTTCGCCAGCAATTACAACCACGGTGCCGCAACCGTGCTCTCCTACGCTTATCTCTTCGCCAGCTACCTGGTGGCGGCGACCGGCTTCGCGCTGGGAATGTCGCGCATTGCCGACATGCGACGGGGCGCGCTCGCCGACTGGCGCGAGGTGATCGCCGACACGGTCCCGGCCGGTTTCCGCTACTCGATGCTGCTCGTCGCCCCGGCACTGGCCGCCCTGGTCGCTGGCGGCGCCACGCTAATCGGCGAAGTGCTGCCAAAGAGCTTCAGCGCCGCCGACGTCTCGCAGCTGCGCAGCTTCTCCGCTCTGCTCGGCGCCTGGACCGTGGCCGCGCTGCTGGTCAACCTGCTGCTGCCCGCACTCTTCGCGCTCGGCCGCTCGAAGCTGGTCAACCTGCTGGCGCCGGTGATCGTCGTCCTCCACATCGCCGTCACCGCATTGGGCGGCGTGCTCTTTGGCGCCGAGGGTGTTGTCGGCGCCTTCTTCGTCGTCCCGCTCGCCTTCGCCGCCGTGCTGCTGTTCGCAGGCGCCGGCCGCGAGAGTGGTCCGATCGCGCAGGAGCTCGCCAAAGATGGGCTGCGCTTCGCCTTGCTGGCCGCGGCCAGCTTCGGCATCGGCGCCGCGATCGGCGACACCCTCGCCAGTGGCATCGTCGCGCCACTGCTCACGCTCGCAATCGGCTCGCTGCTCTATGCCGTCGTCGGTCTGCGCCTGGCTGGCAGCCAGGTACGGCTGCTGCTCGGCGCCGTGCGGCCCGCGTCGGCATGAACGTTGCGGTCCGCTCCGAGCCGGCTCGCGAAAGCTGGGGGGAGCGACTCGGCGCCCAGGCGCGCCGCATCGCCGCCAACGCCGATGTCCGCGCGATCGCCGGTCTGACGATCGTCTTCGCTCTGCTGGCCGCGCTCAGCTGGCGCGCCTGGGGCGTGCCCACGGTCGACGCCGGTCACGAGCTCAACGTCGCCAGCTCACTTGCCTCCGGCGGCCAGCCCTACAGCGACATCCGCTACTTCTATGGGCCCGCCGGGCTCTACGCGCTCGGCGGCGCCTTCGCCGTCTTCGGCGCCAGCCTCACCACCGCCTTCGCCTTCGGCCTACTGCAGGCGGCGGCGATCGTTGCCGCCTTCTACGCCCTCTCGCGCCAGCTGCTGCCGGCGCTTCCCTCGTTCATCGCCACCGCCGTGGTGGCGGCGATCGGGTTCTCCGGCACCGCCTTCAACTTCGTCCTCCCCCACACCAACTCCGGCACCTTCGGCCTGCTCTTCTTGTTGCTGATGCTGCTGGCGCTCTCGCGCGAGCGGCTCGTGCTGGCCGGGCTGGCCGCCGGCGTCGTCGGCCTGACCAGGCCGGAGTTCGCCGCGGTCGCCGCGCTCGCCGGCGCCGCCTACCTGGTCGGCGTCGCCCGCCAGCACGGGGTGCGCTCGGCGCTGCGAGCCCTCCTGCCGCTGGCCCTGCCGGCGCTCGCGCTCGCCGGTGGCGTACTGGCCCTGCTCGCCGCCGAGGTTGGCTCCGCCCGCCTCTTCACCCAAAACCTCTGGCCGGTCGATTTCCTCCGCATAGCCGGCTTCGCCTCACAGAAAAGCTGGGCGCCGCTCGACTTCGAGAGCCTGGTGGCAACGGCTGCCCGGGCAACGATCTACTGCGGCCTGCTTGCCTCCGTGATCACCGCTGCGGTGATGGCCTCACGCCAGCGCAGCACGGCGGCCCGTTTGCGCGCGCTCTGGCCAATCCCGGTGGCAATCGCAGCACTGCTCTTCCTCGACCTCGCCTGGCGCGCGACCGGCCTCTACCCCGACTCGCAGTCCGCCGTCCAGCACGAGGCAACTCACCTGCTGATCGGGATGACCTGGCTGCCGGCGCTCGGCTTTGCCGCCTGCGCCGTCCTCGCCGTGCGCTTCTTCCGCGGCGGCTCGCCCCTGATCTCGAGCTCCTGGGGCTTTGACCTCGCCCTCGTCGTCGCGGCCGCCGCGCTGGGCGCGCGCGCCTATGCCGCCTTCACCGCTGAGGCCTCCTACGCCCCCTACTACGCGCCGCCCCTGGTCCTGCTGCTGGCGGTCCTCCACGACCGCATCGGCAAGCGCTACCCGCAGGCCCGCCCGGCATCCTGGGCGGCGCTGGCGGCCGTCGCGGTTGGCCTCGCCACCTACGCCCAGGTCGCCCTGTACCGCGACTCCAGCGCCGTGGTCAGCACCGCCCGCGGCAGCTTCGTCACCACACCCGCCTCGGCCCCGGCCCTGCAGGGGACGGTCGACTTCATCGAAGACCACACCGCTCCCGGCGAAACGCTCCTCGCCCTGCCCACCGACTCCGGCCTCAGCTTCCTCACCGACCGGCCGGCGGCCCTCTACGACGCGATGTTCCTGCCGGGACTGCTCGACTCCCGCGCCGACGAAGTCGCCGCGATCGCCCGCCTGAAAGCCGAGGGCACGCGCTATGCGGTCGTCGAGAAGCGGCGCTTTGACGGCTACCGCTACGAACGCTTCGGGGTCGAATACAACCGCATGCTCTCCGCCTGGATCCATCGCAACGGACCGCCGGTCGCCAGATTCGGCGACGGCGGCACGGTGGGCGGCACCAACCCCGCCACCTCCTACTCGGTCTACCGGATCGGGCCGTGAGCTCCGGCGGCCCCCTCCTCGTCGGGGTGGCGCCGGCCCAGGCGCTCGCCGAGCGGCCACGTCTCTTCGCCGCCCTTGAAGCGGCCTTGCCAGTGAGCTTCGCCGGCCGTGCGGTGGGCGAGCTGAACGGCCTCGACGCGCTGCTCGCAGTCGGCCAGGCAGCGGAGCCTCCCGGCGCGCAGACCGCCGAGCTGCCGGTACTGACGCTGTGCGTCCCGGAGCCGTCAAAGGGTGGCTCGCCGGCGCCGCTCTCGCTCTCGACATCCCCTTCTCTCGATCCGCGCCTGCGCGGATCGATGCTGCCCGACGTCCATCTCGCCGCCGCTCTTACTGGCGAGGCAAACATTTCCGTCGAACCCGGCGGCGAGGCTCTCGCCACCGCCGGCGGTCAGCCGGCCTGGGCGCGCGCCGGCTGCCTTCAGCGGGCACTGCTGGTCCCGGCCGAGCTCGGTCCGCGCGAGGCGTTGCGCGAACGGCTCTGCGACCGGCGCAGCGCCGCCCTACTGCCGCTTCTGCACTTCCTCCGCGCCAGCACCGAGGCGATCCGCTGGCAGCCGCCGGCGGCGCGGGCGAGCCTGCTCTTCGACGACCCCAACCTGCACTGGCCCTCCTATGGCTTCGTCAAGCTCGGTGAGCTGGGGCGGCACGCTCGCGAGCACGATTACCACGTCGCCCTGGCGACGGTGCCACTCGACGCCTGGTTCGCCCACCCCGCCGCCTTGCGGGCATCGCGCGAGAGCGATGGCGCGATCTCGCTGCTGGTCCACGGCAACGACCACGACGGCGGCGAGCTGGGCCGGATCGAGACCGAGGACGATGCGCTGTCACTGGCCGCCCAAGCCCTGCGCCGGGTAGAGGCCTTCGGCCGCCGCACCGGCGTTGCCGTCGATCGCGTCATGGTCCCGCCCCACGAGGCCTGCTCTCAGGCAACCCTGAACGGCCTGCGCCGCTGCGGCTTCGAGGCGATCACGATGACTCGGCCCTACCCCTGGGTCGAGTTCGAGCCCCACTCTTGGCTGGCCCGCCCCGAGGATGCCGGCCCCTTGGTCGGCTGGGGCCCGGCCGAGTTCGTCGAAGGCGTTCCGACCCTCCTGCGCCACCCGATCGCCGATCGCTCAACGGCCGAGCTGACCCTGCGCGCCTTCCTCGACCAGCCGCTGATCCTCTACGGCCACCACGAGGACGCCGTCGGCGGGCCCGCTGCCCTGCTCGAGGCCGTCGAAGAGGTGAACCGCATCGCCCCTGCTCGTTGGTGCTCGCTGAGCGAGATCGCCGCGACGAGCTTCGAGACCCGACAGGACGGTTCGCGCCTGTCGGTTCGCCCCCTGACGAGAATGGCCCAGATCGAGATCCCAGTCGGAATCGAGGAGCTCACGGTCGAGCTTCCCGCAGTCGGGATAAACCCCGACCAACAGATCCTCCGGGTCGGTGAGAGGGAGAACGATCCAGGCGAGCCGCTTGCGGTCGAGCCGGGCAGTTCCCTGCAGATCACCCTGTCGCCCCTCGACGCAACCGATCCCGCCGCTGTCCCGCCACCGCGCCGCCGGCCGCTCGCGGTTGCCCGCCGCCTTGCCAGTGAGGGCCGCGATCGCCTGCGCCCCCTCGCCGCCCGGGTCGGCTAAATCACCTTTTGATCGATTGATGACCCCATGGGGAGGTCAATCGATCAGAAACCGCCGGAAAGCTGCACCGGCGAGCTCGCGTCGCGGACCAGCAAGCCTGGTTCGCCGCTGCCGTCGGCCGGAACGGTGTAGACGTTGGCGCCGTCGGCGTAGGCCAGAGTGTCGTTGTCGAGCCACTCAGCCTGGTCATCGATCGAGTCGGTCTCGGCCAGGCCGTGATCCTTCAGCGCGGCCAGGTCGAGCACCCGCAGGTGCCAGCGGTTTGAGTGGCCGATGCGGCTCTTGTAGGCGATCTGCTTGCCGTCGGGCGACAGCGAGGGGCACTCGACCCCGTCGCGCAGGATCTTCATCTCGCGCCCCTTGATGCTGCCTTCGACCAGGTAGTGATGATCGCCGGTCCCCAGCGTCGCGTAGAAGCGATCCGAGTCGTTGGGGTCAAAGGTCATCCCCCAGAAGTTGAAGTCGATTGCGTCGAAGGGCTTGCCGTCCTTGCTGACGCTGAACTGCTCGAGCTGATCGATCGCCTTGCCGCTCGCCATGTCGACCACGTAGGTGCGAGTCGAGAAGGCAGTGCTCGATTCGAGATAGGAGTCGCCGCTGACGAACACGGTCATCGCGCCGTAGCGACCGTCCTCAGAGACCCGCGCCCGCGAGGGCAGGCCGCTGAGCGGAATCGTGTTCAGCACTTGCATCTTCGTGTCGAAAACCTGAGCGGTGTAATCGACCCCCGAGGCGGCAACCCCCATGCAGATTCCGCGACCGGCGGCGAAGTAGACCCGCTCGCAGCTGAGGTCGCCGGGGAGCTGCTTGACCTTGCCGTGGTCGACGATGAAGACGCGGCCATTGAGCTGCGGACTGGACGGTTCGACCGCGCGCACCATCACATCGCTGCGATTCAGCACCGCACCCGCCTGCGGTCGCGCGTCGGTGGTCGTCTCGCTCGGCCCCAGAGCGGCCACGGCCACGTAGGCGCCACCGGCGACGACGCAGAGGACGACCAGCGCGACGAGGATCTTGCCGTTGCGACTACCCATGCAGGGGCGCCCGCTGCGAGCGCAGCAGCAACGGCACCGCGACAAGGATCGCCAGGGCGAGCCCGGCGCCGAAGACGAGCACCGCGCTGTGCAGTCCGAGCTCGAGCCAGAGAGCGCCGAAGACGAGCGAGGAGAGCATGTTGCCGATGCTGACCACGGTGGTCAGCATGCCGAGCCCGCTCGCCTGCAGGTCCTCCGGCAAAAGCGCTCCCGCGATCGCCGCCAATACCCCTTCAGTGGCGGCGAAGTAGCCACCAAGGCCAAGCAGGCAGAGGACCAGCAATCCGTAGCCGAGCGAGCTCATCAGCAGCGCACCGTAGGCGATGAAGAGGAGGGCATAGCCGGCGAGCAGCACCGGCACGCGGCCGACCCGGTCGGCGAGCTGGCCGACCGGGATCGCCAGACCCATGAAGGCGACCGCGGTGATCACGTAAAGCAGCGGGAAGACCGCCGGGGCGAAGTCGATCTTGCGCTGCAGGCCGACGTAGAGCATCGCGTCGGAGACACTGGTCAGCGAGAGCACGGTGGCGGCAACCAGCAGCAACGCGAAGCGCCGGTCCTTGACCAGGCCCGCAGCGGCGCGAAGCGAGGGGGCTGGCACGTCCTCGCGCGGCGCCCGTTTCGGCTTGCCCTGCACGGTGAGGATCAGCACGGCGACACCGAGGAGGGCGAAGAGCGTGCTGACGACGAAGACGGCGTCGAAGCGTGCCGGCGCGGCGAGCAGGATGCCGAAAGCAATTAGCGGCCCGAGCATGGCGCCGGCCGAGTCCATCGCCCGGTGCACGCCGAAGGAAGTGGCGAGGCCGGCTTTGCTGCTCGAGAGCGAGATCAGCGCGTCGCGCGGCGCCGTGCGGATGCCCTTGCCGATGCGGTCGAAGGCGACGATCGCGCCGATGCCGCCAATCGTGTTGCCGGCGGCGACCAGGGCGACCTTGCCAACGGCCGAGATGCCGTAGCCCGCCCCGGCGACCTCCTTCGGCTTGCGCCAGCGGTCGGAGACGAAGCCGCTCGCCACCTGCACCAACGCGGCGGCGCCGCGGTAGGTGCCGTCGATCGCGCCCAGCGCCAGCGGGCTGGCGCCGAGGCTGAAGACGAGGTAGAGCGGCAGGATCGTCGCCACCATCTCCGAGGAGACGTCGGTCAACATGCTGACCATGCCCAGCATCACCACGTTGCGCGGCACGTTTAGCCGTGCCGAGCGGCGCGCCCACAACTTGGGCTTGAGCAGGGCTTTGGAGGCTTCGACTTGGTACATGGCTCGCTAAGACAACGAGCCGACTAGTCCTTTTCTCGCACTATCGGAAGAAGATCCCGCAAGGCCGAGGCGATCGCTCACCTGGCCCGCAACCTCTTCGGCAAAGCCCATTACCGAGTCGCCGTTGAGCAGGTAGGGATAGATCTGGGCGTTGGAGGCGAGCGCGAGGCCGTCAACACCGGGCCAGAGCGGTGCCACCCGCTCACCACCGCCGCTGCGCAGCTGGTGCACCGGCTCGACCAACTTTGCCCGCTGCACGGTCCAATCAACCACCTCGTCGCGGCTGAAGCCGGGCGAGAGGCGGGCCAGGTAGTCGGTGAAGCGCCTATATATGGACTCGTCGTCCTCGCTCTGCTCGGGCGCGTCCGGATCGCAGTACTTGGGCAGGTAGACCAGGTGCAGGCCATCGGTGTGGTCGGTTCCCAGCACCTGCGAGGTCTCGATCGCGCTGGTCACCGGCGTCGGCTCGGTGATGTTGATCGCGTAGTAGGGGATCAGCGAGCGCGGCACCTTGATGATCGTGCAGACACAGCCCAGCCAACGCTGTGGGTAGGGCGCCAGCAAGCCTTGGTGGCGCTCGGGCAGCAAGAAGCGCAGCGCCGGCGGCTGCAGGGTCGGAATCGTCAGGTCGAAGTCGAGCGTCTCCCCCTCCAGCTCGACCCCGGTGACGGCACCCTCGGCGTCGGTCGCCAGACCCTTGACCGGGGCATTGGTGCGTGCCTCGACCTCGAGCTCTTCCGCCCGCGAGACCATCGCGTCGATCAGCCGCTGGTGACCGCCGACGATGTAGCCCATTTCCTCGCCACCGCCCTTGCCGCGCGCACCCGACATGCGCCGCGTGCGGGCCCAGAGGTAGGTCGCCGGCAGGCCGGAGGGATCGCCGTCGAAGCGCGAGTCGAGCAGCGGCTTCCAGATCCGCTCGTAGACCTGGTTGCCGCAGTGGCGGCGCAGCCAGGTCTCCAGCGGGATCTGCTCGAGCTTGTCGTAGGAGCTGCGCAGCTGGCACTGGGCGACGAACCAGCCCAGGCGCAGCCGCGCCGGCGGGCTCAGTGGCGAGAAGCGCAGCAGGTCGCCGATGCCGTTGAAGTCGTGCATCTCGCCACCCGAGAAGAAGCCGGCGCCGACCGGAGTGAAGCGCAGTTGGTCACCGAGCCCGACCTCCTCGGCCATCGCGATCATGCGCGTGTCCGCCGGCGTGATCACGTGGTAGAAGCGGTCCACTTGGTGACCGCCGAAGTCCATCGTCCCGGCCAGCCCGCCGAGGCTGGGACCGCGCTCGATCACGGTCACCTTGGCGCCGGCCTGAGCCAGGCGCAGGGCGAGCGAGGTGCCGAGCACGCCGCCGCCGACGATGCCGACCTTGGGCGCCACTTGGCTCATCCGGGCTGGGCGACCGGCTGCGGCTCAGCAGCGGGCGCTGCCGCGACGGGTGCCTCTTCGACCACCGGCCGCGGCGCGGTCACCTCCGCCAAAGGCGACACCGGCGGCGGCTGGATGCGGCCAACCATCTGCGCGGCCATCACCCGGAAGTAAGCGAGCACGGTCGGCTTCAGCTGCATCTTCGACTCGCCCTTGCGGGTCGTCCAGTCGTTGGTCGTCGGCACCTCGGCGACGCTGGCGCCGGCGTTGTAGAGCTTCAGCAGCAGCTCGACGTTGGCGGCGAAGCCGGGCTCGCGCACGAGCAGGTAGCCGTAGGTATCGGCGGCGCGGCGCAGGGTGCCGGCGCGGTAGACGCGATAGAGCGAGGAAAGGGTGTGGATTTGCCGCAGCCCGCCCAAGTAGCGGAAGGTGTTGGAGACCGACTTGCTCGCCGCCAGGCGCCAGCCGGCGACGCCGACGATCTTGCCGCCGGGCGCGTAGACCGAGGCGAGCACGACGTCGGTGCCCTGGTCGAAGACTTCCATCATCCGCGGGAGGTCGGAGAGGTCGGAGGTCGTATCGGCCTCGAGGGTGACGATCGCGTCGTCATCGGAGGACTCCTTCAACGCCGAGCGGATGCCGGTGTTGATCGCGGTGCCGAGACCGCGGTTGACCGTGTGCTGGACGACCGCCAGGTGCATGTCGCGGGCGTGCTCGCGGATCACCTCGGCGGTGCCGTCGGTGGAACCGTCGTCGACGATGATCACGCGGGCGCCCAGCTCACGGGCAACCGGCGCTAGGTCGGCAAGCAGCTTGGGAATGTTTTCCGCCTCGTTGTAGGCGGGGATGACGAAGCGGATCACACCAATACCTCCAGCGGCCGGGGGACGGGAATGTCAAGTAGCTCGACTGGGCGGCGAACCGCGGCGGACTCGCGCATCGCCAGGGCGGCGGCAAGTGCCTTGACCCCGTCATGGGCGCTGACCGGCTCCGGCGTGTCGTCGAGCACGCAGCGGCAGAAGGCTTCCAGCTCAGCTCGCAACGGCTCGGCCTTGGCCAGCGAGAAGCGAACCGCGGCCCCCTCGCCGTCACCGCGCAACATCGAGAGCCCGTCCCAGTGCAGCGGGGCGCTGGGCGACTCGACGAACCAGACGTCCTGGGTGATGTAGCTGGCGCGGAGCAAGCCGTTCTCGCCGATCAGGGCGATCTCGCGCTTCTTCTCCGGGGTCAGCCAGTTAACGTCGAGCAGGCCGAGCGTATCACCGGTCTCCTTGGGCCCAAAGCGGACCATGCAGGTGAGCAGATCCTCCTGGGAGCCGTGCAGGAAGCGGCCGCCATCGGCGTAGATCTCCCCGATCTGGCGGTCAAGCACGTGCTGCATCACATCGAGGTCATGGGTAGCGAGGTCGATCGCGACACCGGTGTCCTGAATCCGCGTCGGCAGCGGTCCGACCCGCGTCGTGTGGGCACGGTAGACGTTGCCGAGGCGGCCGTCGGCGACCAGCTCGCGCAGCTTGGCGACGGCCGGGTTGAAGCGCTCGACGTGGCCGACCATCAGCTTGCGGTCGGCCTCCATCGCCGCCCCGCGCATGCGGAGGGCATCGGGAAGAGTCGTCGCGATCGGCTTCTCCACCAACACGTGCAGGTCCGCGGCGAGGGCCTCGAGGGCAACCTCGGCGTGGTACTCGGAAGGGCAGGCGATCGAGACCGCGTCCAGTTCGTCGGCGCCAAACTCGATCAGCTCGCGCCAGTCGGAGAATTCGACCGCCCCGGTTCCCGCGGTGGCCCGCCGGCGCGATTCCTCATCGGGCTCGGCGACCGCGGCCAGGTGCGCGCAATCGATCTGGGAGTAGTTGCGGACGTGGAACGCGCCCATGCGCCCACAGCCGACGACACCGATTCTCAGCTGCTCAGACAAGGGTTCCCTCCACGGCCGGCTCGAGATGAGCCACGGTCAGTTCGGCAATTCGCTTGGCGGCGTTGCCGTCGCCAAAGATCGGCGGGCGCTCCTGCGGCTGTGGCTTGGCCAGCGCGTCGCGGAACTTCCCCGCGTCGACGCCGACCAGGGTGTTCCAGCCGGTGGAGACGGTCTCGATCCACTCCGTCTCCTCGCGCATCGTGATGCAGGGCACGCCCCAGAGATAGGCCTCGCGCTGGACCCCACCGGAGTCAGTTGCGATCGCAACCGCGTCGCGCTCCAGGGTCAACATCTCCGTATAGGTGACCGCGTCGCGCACCTCGACATTGGCGGGAACCTCGAGACCCCAAGTCTCAAGGCTCTTGCGGGTGCGGGGGTGCAGCGGGAAGATCACGCGGTGCTCGGCCGCTCGCAGGCAGGCGAGCACGGCACCGAGTCGCTCGGGCGAGTCGGTGTTGTAGTTGCGGTGGGCGGTGGCGAGGATGTAGTCGCCCTCCTCCGCCCCCTCGCCGAGCCGGTCGCGGGTGGAGAGCAGCACGTCGGCGAGAACGTCGCCAGTTACCTTGACCGTGCCCTCGATCCCCTCCGAGAGAAGCGTTTGACGCGCATGCTCACAGGGAGCGAAGAGCAGGTTGGAGATCCGGTCGGTCTCGATCCGGTTGGCCTCCTCGGGCATGTCGTCGCGGTAGCTGCGCAGGCCGGCCTCGACGTGGAGCAGTTGCACCCCGGCTGCCACGGCGGCGCGGGCGCCGGCGATTGTCGCATTGGTGTCACCGCGGACCAACACCGCATCGGGCTGCTCTGACTCGATCACCCGGGCGATCCGGTCTTGAGCAACGGTGACGCTCTCGCTATTAGGCAGTGAGCCGACACCGAGGTTGTGTTCGGGCAGCGGCAGGCGCAGGTCGGCGATCTGCAGATCGGAGAGCGCCGGGTCGTAGTGCTGCCCCGTGTGAACCAAGATCTCCTCAACGCAGCCGTTGAAGGCGAGCGAGAGTGGTGCGGCCTGCACGATCTCGGGACGGGAGCCGATGATGGAGACGATCCTGGGTGCCATTGCTCAATCAACGGGCGAGCGGCTGAGTTTTTGCGCGCCAGGGCAACTTCACCTAGAAATTTTCTGACTCGAACCTTTTTCCAACTTCCTCCGGCTAGGTGCAAGTGCTGGCGGTCAACGGGCGTTTGTCAAATAGCGATATGGAGGCACACGAACTCACTCACGAGCAGCCCCTCGACCGCACCGCAGGCGAACCGCTGCTGCCGGCCGTCGCCCGGCGCCTGCTTGACCTGGTCGTCGCTGGGACAACGATCATGCTCTTCTCGCCGCTCCTTATAGCGGTGGCGATCGCGATCAGGATCGACAGCCGCGGCCCCGCCCTCTTCCGCCAGCGTCGCGTCGGCTACGCAGAGCGCGAGTTCACCATCTTCAAGTTCCGCAGCATGCGCTCCGACGCCGATCCGGGCGGACACCGCGACTACGTCACCGCCCTAATCAAGGGCAGGGAGGCCAACGGCGGCAAAGAGAACCTCTACAAGCTCGCGGTCGACGACCGGATCACTCCGATCGGCCGCTGGATCAGGCGCTGGAGCCTCGACGAGCTGCCGCAGCTCTTCAACGTGATCGCCGGCGACATGTCGCTGGTCGGACCGCGGCCGGCGATCCCTTACGAGGTCGCCGAGTACCCAAGCTGGTACCTGGACCGCTTCGCCGTCAAGCCCGGACTGACCGGCCTCTGGCAGGTCAGCGGCCGCAATGAGCGCACCTACGAGGAAATGGTCCGGCTCGACATCGAATACGCCGAACGGCGTTCCTTGCTTCTTGATCTTTCAATCCTCGCCCGCACGCCCTTCACGGTGCTGGCCAGAAGGGGGGCAGCATGAATCCAGCAAATGCAATCGGGACGATGGTGGTCGGCTACGGCTACTGGGGACCGAACATCGTCCGCAACGTGGTCGACCGGCCCGAGTTCCGACTGATGGGCCTCTGCGAGCTCGATGAGAGCCGCATCAACGACTTCCGCCGCCGCCACCCGGGGGTCTGGATCGAGCGTGATCTCGACACGGCGCTGGCCGACCCGCGGGTCGAGGCGGTCGCGATCGCGACCCCGCCCCACACCCACTTCCCGCTGGTCAGCCGCGCTCTGGAAGCCGGCAAGCACGTGCTGGTCGAGAAGCCGCTGGCGCGGCGCTCCGAGGAGGCGGCCCAGCTGGTCGCGATGGCCGAGGAGCGCGACCTGGTGCTGATGCCCGGCCACACCTTCCTCTACAGCCCCGCGGTCAACAAGGTCCGCGACCTGATCCAGGAAGACGAGCTGGGCGAGATCTACTTCGTCACCTCCTCGCGGATGAACCTCGGGCTCTACCAGCCCGACGGCGTCGTCCTCGACCTGGCGCCGCACGATCTCTCGATCCTGCTGCACTGGCTCGGTAAGCCGCTGGTTGAGGTCTCAGCCAACGGCCGCAGCGTCTTCCGCGAGAGCATCCACGAGACCGCCTTCCTCACCCTGCGCTTCGAGGGTGGAACCCAGGCCAACGTGCAGCTCTCCTGGCTGGCGCCGCGCAAGCTGCGCCAGATGAACGTGGTCGGCAGCAAGCGCATGGTCCAGTACGAGGACACCGCCTCAGACGACTCGGTCCGCATCTATGACCGCGGGCTCGACTTCGACGCCCCGCCCGCCAACTTCGGCGAGTACCGCCTGACCTACCGCACGGGCGACATGATCGCCCCCCGCCTGCAGGCCCTGGAGCCCCTGGGTCAGGAGCTCAGCGACTTCGCCTCGGCGATCCGCGAGGGCACCACGCCGGTCTCCAACGGCCGCCTCGGGGTCGAGATCGTGCTCGGCCTGGAAGCGCTCGAGCAGTCGCTGCACGCGCAAGGGGAACCGGTTCCGGTTGCCTCTGTCGACAGCGTCTTGAGTAGCGCCCGTGGCGAAATCGCAACCGTTTAGAGCCTGTCCCGGTAGGGGTTTCGCTTAACTTTTTCGAGAGTCGCTCATGGCTGTCGCCGCTTACGGCGGCGGCGAAAAAGTGCAAGACGCTCCACCCCTACCGGGACAGGCTCTATGCCCTCGCGTTGCCGAGACAGGCCCTCGTGCAGTCGGTCAGCCGGGACAGAGGCAACCGGCGGGCGGTTCTGAGATACGGCTCTACGCCGTTGCGGTGTGGCCAGGCGGTGTGATGCGGTCTAGCTCGGCTAGGTAGATCAGTACCGAGTGGGCGGCTAGCTGACTAATGGTTGTGCCTTGGCGGCGTGCCTCGCGCCGCAGGAGCTGCCAGGTGCTCTCATCCAGGAAAAGGTCCACTGCCACCGCAGGTTCGGCAGAGAGGGGCTCCAGCGGCGCCCTGGGCAGGTCCAACTGTGGGCGTCCGGACTCGAGGCGTTGGGTGAAGTCGCTCAGCGCCGCGCGTACGCCGGCGGCGATATCGCAATCGAGATAGGTCTCGATTGCGTTGCAAGCAAATGTTCCGAGAGGGACTTTCACGTTTCGCACCACCCATAACAACTATGGGCATGCCCAAGATTTTCACCTCATTTCCCTCAATCCTCCTAACTTCAGCCCCCGATACCTGTGCATTTGCAGCCACTTGAGCCTTGAGGCTGAGATTTAGACGAATATTGGGCATTGACTTTCAGACGAAGGGCCACTATTTCTTCGGGCCGCGGCTATTCGAAGCTTCTTCATATTTTTCGGTAGTTGCGGATATTTCGTCATATGAGAGTTTGCGTTTTGGGAGAAGTTTCTTTCCTGAGACGTAGGGGCCAGAAAAAGGCCCGTGATGCAGACAAAGCAGAACAACGCGTCGGGAGGACGCTGTGACCAGTCGTGATACAGAGTTGCGCCCCAATAATTTGACGGGCTTCCCTGAGGCCACCGCCTCAGCGTCTGGAAACAGCCGTCTCGTCCTGCAAGCGATCGAGCGTGCCCAAGCTGGCGACAGCGAGGGCTTGCACTTCTTGTACGTGCGCTACGCGCCCGACGTTCAACGCTTCGTCAACAGCCTGGTCAAGGACCACCACGAGGCTGAAGACATCACCCAAAACATTTTCGCCAAGCTGATGAAGGCGATCAATAAGTACGAGCCACGCGAGGTTCCCTTTGCTGCCTGGATCATGCGGGTAGCCCGCAATGCCTCCTTGGACCATCTGCGCGCCAGGCGTGCGGTGCCAACCGAGGAAGTGCGCCTTACCGATAGCGGCCAGGCTCAGATGGGCCAGGAGCGCGGCCGCGATCTTCGTCTTGCGCTCGAGGAGTTGCCCGAAGATCAACGCGAGGTGCTCATCCTCAGGCACATCGCTGGCCTCTCGCCGGTTGAGATCGCCGCCACGCTGAAAAAGTCAGAGAGCTCCGTGCACGGCCTTCACCATCGCGGCCGGCGCACCCTGCAGACAAAGCTCGCCGAGTTGGGCGCCTCGCCGGTGGTGGCGCCCAGCGTCTAAGACCCTCGTTTAGCTTTCGAGGATCCGCTCGGTCACGCGGCCGGCATCGAGCTCGGCCGCGTAATAAAGGGCCGCATGCTCGAGCAGCTGGGTTACGCTCACGTGTTGCCGGGCGGCCTCAGCCCTCATCTCACGCCAAAGCGAGTCCTCGATCTCGAGCTCGACCTCTATCTCCTCATCAGGGCTCCCCTCGCGAAGCAGATCGGGGTATGACCAACCCGTACCGCCCCCACCTTTTTCCTTCAGATAGAAGCGGATCACCCTGAGAACATCGTCTGAGCTCGGCTCGGTGCCTGACCCGGCTTTCCCAGCGTCACGCTGATGCTTCCAAGCCAGCATCCCGCCCGCAAACGCGCCCAATCTAACCCTGACCGTCGTCATCACCGATCTCCCCTCGCATTGCCAACGCAAGCTTGGCCCGCTGGCTCATCCTACCCTTCCTTACCCAGAAGCGAGAGGTTTTAGGCAAGAACGCTGATCTATCGGGGGGCTTAGTGAGCAGTTCAGCCAATACCCGGCCCGCTACTAGGCCGCTGGGGTTATCCGGTAGGCGTCGAAGACCGACTCGACGTTGCGCAGACGGGCGACGCACTGCTTGAGCTGCTCGGTGTCGCCGACCTCAATCACGAAGGTGTTTTTCACCATCGGGTGGTTGGTCGTGCAACTGGCCCCGATGATGTTGATGCCGGCCTCCGAGAAGGTGCGCGATAGATCCTCGAGCAGACGGGTGCGATCGTAGGCATCGATCTGCAGCTCGACCCGGTAGGAGGACTCGTTCTCGCCGTCCCAGCTGACGTCGACGAACCGTTCCGGCGCCCGCTTCAGCGCCTTCATGTTCTTGCAGTCGGTGCGGTGAATGGTGATGCCGCGGCCGAGGGATACATAACCCGCTATATCGTCGCCCGGAACGGGCCGGCAGCACTTGGCCAGGCGCACGGCGATGTTCTCGGCGCCCTTGACGCTGATCCCGTAGTTGGAGGCGTCCTTGGTTCGCCGCGCCTTGTCCTCGCGGTGGCCGCCGGCGAGGCCGAGGGGGTCGGTGTCCTCGACCGCCTCCCCCGCCTTCAGCCGCTGCATCAGCTTGTTGGCGACGGCCTTGGTCGAGACTTTGCCCTGACCGAGGGCGATGTAGAACTCGGTCGCCTTGCGGAAGCCCATCTCGCGGATTACGTCGACCAGCAACGGCGAGGCGGCGACTTTCTGCATCGGTAGACCGCGCGTGCGCAGCGCTTCCTCGAGACCTTCGCGGCCCTTCTTCTCAGCGTCCTCGCGGCTCTCCTCCTTGAAGAAGGCGCGGATCTTGTTGCGGGCGCGGCTCGTCCGCACCAGCTTCAGCCAGTCACGCGAGGGCCCGCGCTTCTGCTTCGCGGTCAGCACCTCGACGATGTCGCCCGAGCGCAGTTGGTAGTGCAGCGGCACGATCGAGCCGTTGACCTTGGCGCCGACGCAGGCGTGACCGACGTCGGTGTGAACGGCGTAGGCGAAGTCGAGCGGGGTCGAGCCGGCCGAGAGGTTCTTTACTTCGCCCTTCGGGGTGAAGACGAAGACTTCGTCCTCGAAGAGGTCGACCTTGAGCGACTCGAGGAACTCGGCCGGGTCCTGCTCGCCCTCAGCCTCGACCAGCTGGCGCAGCCAGGTCATCTTCTCCTTGCGCGGATCGGCGGCGGCGCCCTCCTTATAGGCGACGTGGGCGGCGATCCCGTACTCGGCGAGGCTGTGCATCTCCTCGGTGCGGATCTGGATCTCCAGGGGCTTGCCTTCCGGCCCGATCACGGTCGTGTGCAGCGCCTGGTACATGTTGGCCTTCGGCATCGCGACGAAGTCCTTGAAGCGCCCCGGCAGCGGCTTCCAAAGCGAGTGGATGACGCCGATAGCGCCGTAGCAGTCCTTGACCGAGCCGACGATCACCCGCATCGCGGTCAAGTCGAAGATCTCGTTGAACTCGCGACCCTTCTTGGTCATCTTCGTGTAGATCGAGTAGAAGTGCTTGGCGCGGCCGGAGATATCGGCCTCGATGCCGACCTGGCGCAGCTCACCGGATAGGAACTTGCCGGCCTCCTCGACGTAGACCTCGCGCTCGTTGCGCTGCTGGGAGACGAGTTGCTTGATCTCGGCGTACTTGCGCGGGTGCAGGGTGGCGAAGGCGAGGTCCTCCAGCTCCCACTTGATCGCGTGGATTCCGAGCCGGTGGGCGAGCGGCGCGTAGATTTCCAGCGTCTCGCGTGACTTCGACATCTGCTTTTGCTTGGGCAGGGCGCCCAGCGTGCGCATGTTGTGCAGACGATCGGCCAGCTTGATCAGGATCACCCTGACGTCAGTGGCCATCGCCACCATCATCTTGCGGTAGTTCTCGGCCTGGCGCTCGTCGCGGCTCTCGAAGGCGATCCCGGTCAGCTTGGTGACGCCATCGACGAGCTGGGCGATCTCCTCGCCGAACTCGCTGCGGATCTCCTCCAGGCTGGCGCTGGTGTCCTCGACCGTGTCGTGCAACAGGGCGGCGCAGAGCGTCTCGGTGTCGAGCCGCATCCCGGCGCAGATTTGAGCGACTCCCACGGGGTGGGTGATGAACTCATCGCCGGAGTGGCGCAGCTGGTCGGCGTGGCGGTCGCAGGCGAAGTCGAAGGCGTGCTTGATCGCGATGCGGTCGATCGAGGCAACCGAGACCGCGACCGCACCGTCGCCGTTGGCGGCGGCGTCAGTGCCGCCCGAGGAGTCGAACTCCTCGACGACGGCATAGAGATCAGCCAGGAGCTCCTGGCTGGCTACGGTTGTCGGTGTGCTTCGAGGTATTGGCGAGCCTCCTCGTGGCGGGCACTGTAGGCGCGGTATGACGCCGAGTGCTCCAAATCTGTCCCTTCTGAGGATACGACCCCCACCACCCCGCCGCCAGCGGCGGGCTCTCCCTGCACCAAGCCAAGCTCAGCGAGGATGCGGAAGCAGCGCGCCGCGGTCTCTGGACTGCGTCCCGCCGGCGGACTGCCAACCAGGGCCTCGCGCAGTTCCTCCCCGCTCACCTCGCCCGCTTCGCGCAGGTCGCGGAAGAGTGCGATCAGGGTCGGCCGCTGGGCCAGCTGCGCCGCCGCGGCGCTGAGCGCGAAGCGCCACTCGGCCTCGCCCCAGACACGGTGCAGATAGCCGCCCTCGACCGGGCTGCGTGAGGCAAGCGCCAAGAGCTCGGGGCTCGGCGGCGGATCGACGAGGACCACGTGGTCGAAGTCGGCGACCAATTCAGGGTCGCGTTCCAGCTCCGCGTAGTCGGCGACGCGCGCGCCCTCGCAGGCCATGCCAGCGCGAAGCCCCGCGTCAGCGGCAAGCGCCAGCACCTCGCCCCCACAGGAGGCGAGCTCGCTGATCACCGCGGCGGGCGCGTTGGCGCTGACACAGACCTGGCGCTGAAAATCGCCCGCGAGCGCCGGGTCGAGCTCCGGCCGCGCCGCCGGATCCCGAGCCAGCTCGGCGTCGAAGCGCTGCCACCACCGAGCGGCCTCGACCACCTTCTCCTCAGCCGCCCGTGGATAGACCTCGCCCAACACCACCTGCGGCTCAACCGCCCCGTTCCAGTGGTTGACTTCCAACCGCACCGCCACATCAACCGGATCGTCCTCACCAACCCCTAGCGAAGGGCGCCCAAATGCCACCCCCAGCGCCTTGTGCGACCCGCTGTGCAGGCTAAATCGCGCGTGCTTGCCTTCCCCCATGGTCCGCACATCCCTCACCCGCGCCGAGGGCACCAGCAACCGCACCCCGGGATTCCCCATCCCAAACGGCGCCAGCTGCTTCAACTCCTCGGCCAGGTCCAACCCCAACGAAGCCCCACCCACAATCGCATCAATCCGCTCCGTCCGCTTCAGGTCCTCCGGCCCGAGCACGCTGTTCGCGTGCGCGGCGAACGCTTGGCGAAACGCGGTGAGATCTCCGGGCTTGAGCTCCAGGCCGGCAGCAGCCTTGTGCCCCCCAAAGCTGCCCAGAAACTCGGAGCAAGCCTCCAAACCCGCGAGCAGATCAAACCCAGGAATGCTCCGCCCCGACCCGCGCCCTGACCCGTCGGCCTCGAGCGAAATAACCACAACGGGTCGGTGGTGATGCTCCACGAGCCGCGAAGCAACGATCCCGATAACCCCGGGATGCCACCCCTCCCCCGCAACGACCAGTCCCGACGCCTCCCGCAGCTCATCCGGCAGATCCCGCAACGCTGCCTCGGCCTCATTCGCCACCTCCCGCTCCGTAGCCCGCCGCTCCCCATTGGCTCGCCCCAACTCATTGGCAATCTCCGCCGCCCGCACGTCATCCTCAGTGAGGAACAACTCCACGCCGGCATCCGCGCGATAGAGCCTTCCCGCAGCATTGATTCGTGGCGCCAGCTTGAAAGCTAGGTCCCCCTCGTCGAGTCGAGTCGGCTCGACTTTCGCGGCCGCGATCAGCGCCCTCAAGCCCGGCCTCTGGGCCCGCCTGACCTCTTCCAGCCCGCGCTTCACGAGCGTGCGGTTCTCCCCAATCAGAGGCACGAGATCGGCCACCGTCGCCAGCGCGACCAAGTCCAGATCGTCGTGAGAGACGGCCCCCCGCAGGGCCATCGCGAGTTTCCAAGCCACAGCGGTCCCGCACAACTCATCGAACGGGTAGCTCTCATCGATCCCGGGATGCAGAATCGGACAGTCCGGCAACGTCTCGGCGGCCTGATGGTGATCGGTAACGACGATCTCCACGCCCAGCTCTTTCGCCAGCGCAACCTCAGCAACCGCAGTGATCCCGCAATCAGCAGTCACGATCAATGACGTGCCCCTCTCGGCCAGCATCCTGACGTTCTCTGAACTGAGCCCATACCCATCAGCAATGCGATCCGGAATCAGCCAATCGCACTCGGCCCCCAACTCACGCAGCGTGCTGACCAAGATCGTCGTCGCGCAAACCCCATCGACATCGAAGTCCCCATGTACCGTGATCCGCTTGCCTTCGGCGATGACAGCCTGGACTCGTTCAACGATCGGACCCATAGCCGCGAACTCCCCCGGCTCGTGCCACTCGTCAGCCGCGAGAAACGCCCGGGCTTCTCCAGGAGTCCGGTAGCCACGCCGAACCAGGGCGATAGCCACCGGCTCGCTCAATCCAAGCTCAGCCGAAAGCGCTTGCGCCTCCTCGTATGAGTAGGGCTTCGCCTTGTACGCATGCAGGGTCTTCGCCACTCCCCCACGCTAGGCACCGACCCCGACGGAACCGCGTCACCAAAAGCTCCCGAATTGGGCCTGTCTCAGTAGGCCGGAGCGTCTTGCACTTTTCGGTCGGGTGCTTGAGGCGCTAGCGAGGGCGTCTCCATCCGAAAAGTTAAGCGGAGGCCTACTGAGACAGGCCCTACTCGGCGACTCGTTCTTGGCGCACGCCGACCACCCAGACGATCGCCAGGCCGATCGCCACTCCCGGGATCGCGGTCAGCGCGGTGCTGACGTCGGTGTCGCCGAGCCCTTTGCCGCTGATGATCTCGATGATGCCGCCGAAGATGACCGCGCCGAGCGTCGCGCCGATGAACGCGCCGACGATGCCCTGCCAGAAGCGCTCAGGCAGGAAGACCGTGAAGTGCCAGAGGGCGATCCCCATCATGAACCAGACGAGTAGGGCCATCGGGCCTAACGCTTCCTTCCGTGTTTGCGGCGCTGCTGGCGGCGAGCGCGGCGCTTCTCGTCGCGCTCATGGCGGGCGGTGGCCTCAGGATCAACGGCAGGGGGCTCGCCATTGCTGGACGGCTTGCCACCGTCGCCTTCGACGGGCGGCTCGGCGGTAGCCACCGCGCCCGCCTTGGGCCGCGTCTCGCGCTGGGCCGCCACGTCCTCCTCGATCTCGACCTCGCTCTCGCTGTCGTCGGCGAGCATCGCCAGGTCGCCCTCATCAGCAAAGGCCGGCACGCTGCCATCGATAGCGACGATCCGCTCGCGGCGGCGGATGAACCCCGGCTCGCGTTCCTTCCAGGCGGTCAGCACCGGCGAGGCGATGAAGATCGACGAGTAGGTACCAGAGATGATCCCGACCATCATCGCGAAGGCGAAGTCCTGCAGGGTGGCGCCGCCGAAGATCAATAGCGCGCCAACAGAAAGCAGGGTCGTGAAGCTGGTCGCCAGCGAGCGGGTCAACACCTCGCTCATCGAGCGGTTGACGATCTGCGAGAAGGCAGCGCGCGGCATGCGCGGCATGTTCTCGCGTATTCGGTCGAAGACGATGATCGTGTCGTAGAGCGAGTAACCAAGGATGGTGAGGAAGGCGGCGACCGTTCCGCTTGTCACTTCCCTTCCGGTCAACGAGTAGATGCCGGCGGTGATCAGGATGTCGTGGAAGATCGCGATCAGCACCGGCACGGCGAATTTCGGATCGAAGCGGAAGGCAATGTAAGCGCAGATGATCAGCAGCGAGAAGATCAGCGCGTTGCGGGCGCTGTTGGCCACGGTGGTGCCGAAGGTGGGGCCGACGCTGGTGCTATTGAAGCCGTTGGACTGGATCCCGTATTCCTTTTCCAGTTCCTTCTGCAGCTTGTTGATTTGACTCGGTTCAAGCGTCTTTGACTGGATCAGGTAGGCGTTGTCGCCGAGACCCGGATTGCTCACTTTCTGCACCTCGCCACCGGAGATGCCCGCGCCGTCGAGCGTGTCGCGCACCGCTTCTTCGTCAGTCTGCTTGACCAGCGCCACTTCGACCCGAGTTCCCGACTTGAAGTCGATGCCGAGGTTGAGCTGCTTCGTCGCCAGGGCCAGCGCGCCGACCAGCAGAATCACCCCCGAGACCGTGAAGAACCAGCGGCTGGCGCCCATGAAGTCGAAGTGCCAGCGGATCCCCTCTTTGGTCGCGCCGAGCGCCGCCGGTGAGCGCAGCAGGCGCGAGCGGCTCATCGCGCCGAGCAGCGCCTGGGTGAAGACGACCGCAGTCAGCAGCGAGACAATCGTGCCGACGCCGAGGACGAAGGCAAAGCCCTTGACCCCGGCCGTGGCGAGCACGAAGAGGACGAAGGCGGTAAGCAGGGTGACGACGTTGGCGTCGATGATTGTCGCGATCCCACGGCGGTAACCGGCGGAGATCGCGCTCGACATCGAGCGCCCAGCCCGCACCTCCTCCTTTATTCGCTCGAAGATGACGATGTTGGCGTCGGCGGTGACGCCGATCGTCAGCACCAGCCCCGCGATCCCCGGCAGGGTGAGGGTGATCGGGATCAGTTTGACCAGGGCGAAGAAGATCACTCCGTAGGCGCCGATGGCTGTCACCGCCACCAGGCCGAGGAAGCGGTAGAAGATCAGTAGGAAGAGGACGGTCAGGATCAGGCCGATCAGGCCGGCCCTGATGCCGTCATGCAGCGCTTCGGAGCCCAGCGTCGCCGAGACCTGCGACTGGCTGATCAGGTTGAGGTTGATCGGCAGGGCGCCGCGCTGCAGGAAGCTGGCCAGGTCCTGTGCATCTCCGATGCTGTTGAAACCGCCGGAGATCTGGGCGCCGGTGCGACCGTCGATCCCGTCCGGGTTCTGCGCGTAATTGATGATCGGCCGCGTCTTGACTTCATTGTCGAGCACGACGGCGAAGTGGCCGGAGGTTGCTTCGGCGGCTTCTTCGCTGCTCAGGCCGATCGCCGAGGCGGCGCCGCGCTGAGCGATCTGGCGGGTCACTTCCTGGAAGTTCTGGCGGCCGCTGTCGGTGAATTTGAAGGTGACGTTGGGCGCGCCGGCTTCGTCCGTTTCCTGCTTCGGGCTGGTGATTTCAGTGCCCGAGAGGGCCGGATCGTCCTTCAGCGCAAACCAGCCCGGTTCGGCGTTTTCGAGCACCTGGCCGTTTGCGTCCTGGGGCTTTTCGGAGACGACGATCGTGCCCTGGGGAACCTTGATCACCGTGCCTGAGTCCTTCGGGCGCTTCTTGCCGCTGGGCGTGACGTAGAGGTCTTCTTCGGTGTACTCGGGCCCGTCGATCAGCTTGTGGTCTTTGTCCTTCGCGAACAGGTAATAGGTGGCCGACGAGCTGCATTTCGGGCAGTCGGGCTTCGGCTTCTGTTCAGAGGCCAACTTGACCGCCGCGTACTCACTGGGAAAGGCCCCGGCAACGATCAGCTGCTGATTTTCACGCTTGGTTGGCAGGCGGCCGGCTTCCTGCCATTCTTTGGTCGCTTCTTTGATTGGCCCTTTCGGCGGTTCCTTGCCGGGATGGCCGCCGATCAGGAACTCGCGCCCGATCAGGTTCGGTTCCCAGTCGAAGAAGAAGAGGCGAGCTGGCTTGGTCGCGCATTCGGTCGCCTTGCCGACGCTGGTCGCGCCCGGGATGCCGACCTGGATCTGGTCACTGCCGACCCGCGAGACTTCGATCTCCGAGACGCCGAGCTGATCGCAGCCGGAGCGAATGATGTCGACGGCCTTTTCCATCGAGCCGTTGTCGAGCGTCGGCTGCTGCGGGGTCGGGCGCCCCTGCAGAACCAGCTGCACGCCGCCCTTGAGGTCGAGGCCCAGCTTCGTCGGCTTGTTGGCAATGACGATGCCGGAGACGATGATCAGGCCAAAGACAAAGAGCAGGACGAAGAGATTGCGGCGTTTTTTGCCCATGCCGCTCTCAACCCTCCGGGGTGAGGACAATCAGCAGTCCCCCGTCGTCGTCATAGGCCGGGAAGACGTCGGCAACCGCCTCCGCCGGAAGATCGCCCTCGGCGTTGACCGAGACGCGCTTGCCCAGCGAGCGCACGCCCCACTCAAGCGAGGTGGCGATCGGGTCGGCGCTGTTGCCGCCGTTACCTTCACGCGATTCATCGCCGCTGGCCTCGGCCCGCCATTCGAGGCCGAGGACCTCCTGCACCGGGCGGCCAATTACGTCCTCGTCGGTGAGCCCGGTCAACTCGAAGCTGCCGCGCCCGGCGTCAATCACCCGCGCCTGCTGGTCGCAGACGAAAAAGGCCGCATTTGGGGCCGGGTAATAGTCGTCGAGCAGCTCGAAGACGAAGCCGAAGCCGCATTTGGAGCAGCCCTTTGGGCGCGCGCTGAAACCCGCGGTTCGCTCCGCGCTGACCTCCCTGTGGCCGCAGTTGGGGCAGATGAAGAACGGCATCCCAGCAGCAGGTTACTGAGAGTCCGGCCGAAAGCCCCTCGCGCACGTCTGGCGGCGGCGGAAACGGCGCAGCACTGCGTCCTCAGTCGGTCGAATAGTGCACGACTATTCGACCTCCTTGCGTCCTTGTTTTGCTCGTTCCGGCGCTCGCCAGCCGCACACGCGGGACTTTCGGCCGGACCCTAGAAGAGGCTGTTCGCTCTTTCGGGCACCGGCATGCCGAGGTGCTCGTAGGCCCGCGGAGTGATCACCCGACCGCGTGGAGTGCGCTTCAGAAGGCCCTGTTGGAGCAGGTACGGCTCGAGCACATCCTCGATCGTGTCGGCCTCCTCGCCGATCGCGACGGCGAGGGTCGAGAGACCGACCGGGCCCCCGGCGAACTTGGTCGCGACGACGTCGAGCAGGGCGCGGTCACTGCGGTCGAGCCCACCGGCGTCGACCTCGAGCATCGCCAGCGCCGCGTCGGCGACGGTGGCATCGATCGTTCCCCGCTCCTTGACCTGGGCGAAGTCCCGCACCCGCTTGAGCAGCCGGTTGGCAACGCGCGGCGTGCCACGCGAGCGCTCGGCGATCGTCTGCGCTCCCTCGGAGTCGATCTCGACCCCGAGGATGCCGGCCGAGCGCTCGATGATCTGCGCCAGGTGCTCGGGCCCGTAATGCTCAAGCCGGTGCGAGAGCCCAAAGCGGTCACGCAGCGGCGTCGTCAAGAGGCCGGCGCGGGTGGTGGCGCCAATCAGGGTGAAGGGCGGCAGCGGCAGGGTGACGGTGCGGGCGCCGGCCCCTTGACCGAGGACGACGGGAAGCTCACCGTCCTCCATCGCCGGGTAGAGCGTCTCCTCGACCGCGCGCCCGAGGCGGTGGATCTCGTCGACGAAAAAGACGCTGCCGGGCTCAAGCGCGGTGAGGAAGGAGGCGACGTCGGCCTTGCGCTCCAGCGCCGGGCCAGCGGTCTGCACCAGCGGCACGCCCATCTCCTCGGCGACGATGTGGGCGAGCGAGGTCTTGCCGAGGCCGGGCGGCCCCGCAAGCAGGACGTGGTCGAGCGGCTCGTCGCGCCCGCGAGCCGCTTCGATGAAGATCGCCAGCTGCTCGGTGACCTGCTCCTGGTTGACGAAGTCGGCCAGGGTGCGCGGCCGCAGGGAGCGGTCGAGGTCCTCGTCGGGTGCGTCGGCGCGGGCGTCGTGGACGCGGACGTCCTCGGGCGGCGTCTCATCGCCGGGCGGGAAAGGCCCGTCGATCCCGGGGGTGCGAATGCGATCGCTCATGCCTTGCTCCGCGATGAGCCGGCTTTGCGCAGGGCGGCGGAGAGGAGCTGCTCGGCGTCCTCGCCATCGATGCCTTCAAGCAATTGCTCGGCCTCCAGGGGCGCGTAGCCGAGGTTGACCAGGCCGTCGCGGGCGAGACCGCGGGCGTCGCTGCCGTCCGCCGCCAACCCGGTGACCTCGTCCTCGAGCGCGCCGGCGACCTTCTCGCGCAGCTCGACGATGATCCGCTCCGAGGTGCGCTTGCCGATCCCGGGGACCGCCTGAAAGCGTTTGGCGTCGCCGGCGGCGATCGCCCGCAGCAGCTCCCGCGTCGGCCCACCGGAGAGCGCTGCCATCGCCACCTTGGGGCCGACGCCGCTGACCGAGATCAGCTCGCCGAAGAGGTCGCGCTCCTCCTCGGAGGCAAAGCCGAAGAGCGCCAGCGAGTCCTCGCGCGAGATCAGCTCGGCGTGGAGGAAGACCTCGCGGCCCGTAGCCGGCACCGCCTTCAGCGTCTCGGCAGAGACGGCGAGCCGGTAGCCGACACCGCCGGCGTCGACGACGACATGGTCGGGCCGTCGCACCATCACTTCCCCACGCACCGCGGCGATCATCTGGCGGCCATCCTCTCTGAAGCGGTTTCTTCGGCTGCCAGCGTCGCCGCTTCGCGCCCGGTCGCGCCGCCGTGGCAGATCGCCACCGCGAGTGCATCGGCGGCGTGGTCGGGCGTCGGCGGCTCGGCGAGACCGAGCAGGGTGCCGACCATCCGCTGCACCTGCTCCTTGCCGGCGCCGCCAGAGCCGCAAACGGACTTCTTGATCGCCTGCGGGGTGTAGGTGAAGCAGCGCACGTCGCGCTGGGCGGCGGCCAGCATCGCCGCGCCGCTGGCCCTGCCGACGGCCATCGCCGAGTGCACGTTCTTGCCGAAGTAGAGGTCCTCGAGCGCCATCGCCGCCGGCTGGTGCCACTCGATCAGCTCGGCCAAGGAGCTGTGGATCCGCTCCAGGCGGCGCTCCAGCGGCAGATCAGCCGGGGTTTCGACCACGCCGCCGTCGAGCGCAACCATGCGGCTGCCCTCGATCCTCACCACGCCGAAGCCAAGGTTGGCCGCGCCGGGGTCGATTCCCATCACGACTTGCATGGGAAGTGATTCTGGGCGCCGGTCCGGATGCCTTCGTCAGCTGGCTTGGGCCGCCAGCTTCTCGATGATCTCGGCCGGCACGTCGAAGTTGGCATGCACCTCGTTGACGTCGTCGTGCTCCTCAAGCGTGTCGACCAGCTTGAGCAGCCACTCGGCGTCGGTGCCCTTGACCATCACGGTGTTTTTCGGCTCCATCGTCACCTCCGCGGAGTCGACCTCGACGCCGCTGCCCTCGAGCGCCTCACGCACGGCACCGAGGTCCGCCGGCTCAGAGATCACCCGCAGCTGCTCGCCGTCCTCGCGCACGTCCTCAGCGCCAGCGTCAATCGCGACGATCAGGTCATCTTCGCCGTAGCGGTTGGCGTCGACGACGATGACGCCGCGTTTCTCGAAGATCCAGGCGACCGAGCCAGGCTCCCCGAGGTTGCCGTGGTGCTTGGTAAAGGCGTGGCGGACGTCGGCGCTGGTGCGGTTGCGATTGTCGGTCAGGGTGTCGACCAGGATCGCCGCGCCACCTGGGCCGTAGCCCTCGAAGAGGACTTGCTCAATCGCGTCGGCGTCGGTTCCGATCCCCGAGCCGCGGTCGATCGCCCGCTGGATGTTTTCCTTCGGCATCGATGCTTCGCGGGCCTTTTGCACCGCCGTCGCCAGGGGCGCATTGGCATCGGGCTCGGGCCCGCCATCGCGCGCTGCAACCGTGATCGCGCGGGCCAGCTTGGTGAAGAGCTTGCCGCGCTTGGCGTCGGCGGCACCCTTCTTGTGCTTAATAGAAGACCACTTCGAGTGTCCAGACATAGCTGGCATTGTATGAGTGTGGAAATGGTCACCGAGTCACACAGAGGTGGAGTGACCAGGGGACTGGCCGCCAGCCTGATCTTCATCGTGATGCTGTTCGCTGCACTCTCGATCTGGACGGCGATTCCGCTGGGCTGGCTCTACATCGGCTCCAAGGTCTCCCACACCCAGTTCCCCAGCCAGGGCCCCTACTTCGTCGTCGCCGCTGGAATCATCGTCTCAGTGCTCCTCGTCGCCTGGCTGATCGGCCGCCTCAACCGCCTCTACATCGGCGTCACCGGCACCAATCAGCTCGAGCCGATGCGTCCCGCGTGGCTGAAGAGCATGCGCGACTCCTCCCCCCGCGTCGGCGGCACGACCGTCGTCGAGGCCGTCCTGATGGGCTCCGTCCTCCTAGCCGGCGCAACCCTGACCGTCTGGTTCTTCCTGCTGGCGGGCTCGCCGATCCCGAATCAGTAGGACCGGTAGCGCCGAGCCGCTACACGACGAATTTGCCGTCTTCCTGCATCACGGTCCCGTCCACTTCGAGCTTGCCGCCAAGGCGCAGGTCGCAGACCAGGTCGGTGTGGACGGCGGAGTCGTTGACGCCGCCGGACTCGGGGTAGGACTTGCCGACGGCCATGTGGACGGTGCCGCCGATCTTCTCATCGAGCAGGACCTCGAGCGTGCCGCGGTCGATCGCGTAGTTGGTGCCGATGCCGAGCTCGCCGAGCCGGCGGGCGCCCTCGTCGGTGTCGAGCAGGTGGATCAGGAACTCCTCGCCGCGCTCGGCGCTGGCGTCGACGACCTTGCCGGCCTCGAAGCGCAGCCGCACCCCGGAAACCTCGCGGCCGGCGATCACCGCCGGCAGGTGGAAGGTGACCTCGCCCTCGACCGAATCCTCGACCGGGCCGGTGAAGAACTCGCCATCGGGCATGTTGTGATCGCCGACGCAGGGGATGAAGGTGCGGCCGGCGATGCCGAGCTTAATGTCGGTGCCGGGCGCGGTGATCCGCACCTCCTCGTGGCCCTGGATCCAATCGGCCAGGCGCTCGCACTCCGCCGAGGCCCGCTTCCAGGCGGTCAGCGGGTCCGGATCGTTGGCGAGACAGGCGCCGAAGTAGAAGTCCTCATAAGCGGCCAGGCTCATCTCGGCCTCCGAGGCGTAGGCGTTGGTCGGGAAGAGCGTGTAGCACCAGCGGAAATCGCCGGCGGCGCTGCGTTCCATCATCCGGTTCAGCACCGGTCCGGTAGCGGTCTGGCGGCGGGTCTGGCGCTCCGGTGGGATTTTCGAGAGTTCGCGGGTGTTGGCGCTGGCACCGACGCCGATCCGCACGTCGGCGTTGTCGACGGTCCACTCCATTAGCGGCGAGACCCACTCCAGCTGCTCATCGCTGGCGTTCTCGTAGTAGATCGCCGCCAGCCCGTCGAGGCCGACGTTGAGGATCGGGTGAGCGCCTGCCTTCAGCACCTCTTCGTAGATCGCCCGCAGCAGGGGCTCGGCACCGAGGTCGCCGTCGATCGAGACCACCTCGCCCGCCTTCACCTTGGTCGAGTAGCCGACCAGGATCTTTGCCAGGTTCTCCGCTCTGGGGTCTCTCACGTCTCCGCCTCCTCGTGCGCCCGCTCGCGTTCGCGGGCGCTTGTAGTCATGGCCATGAATAGCGCGTGCATTCGCGAATCGTCGGTCAGCTCGGGGTGAAAGGCGCAGGCGAGCATTCTGCCCTCGCGAATCGCCACCGGGTGACCCTCGTAAGAAGCGAGCACCTCGACGCCCTCCCCACAGCGCTCGACCCAGGGGGCGCGGATGAAGACCGCCCGCAGGGGCTCCTCGCCGATCCCTTCGATCTCGAGGTCCGCCTCGAAGCTCTGTAGCTGGCGGCCAAAGGCGTTGCGAGCGGCGCTGGCGTCGATCAGGCCGAGGTGCTCGCGGTCGCAGACGATCATCCCGGCGCAGGTGCCAAAGACCGTCCCACCGCCATCGCGCAATTCTCGAATCGGCTCCTCCAAGCCCGCCGAGGAGATCCCCATCGAGATCGTCGTGCTCTCGCCGCCCGGGATCACCAGCCCGTGAAGGCCCTCAAGGTCGGCGGGAAGGCGCACTTCCGCGACTTCCGCGCCCAGCTCGCGCAGCACTTCACGGTGCGCTTCGAAGCCTCCCTGGATGGCGAGCACGCCGAGGCGCAGCTCAGGCACCGCGGTCTTGGAGCAGCGCGTCGGCAGCCGCGAGGTCGGCGATCTCGAGACCCGGCATCGCGCCGCCGAGCCCGATCGAGGCCGCCGCCACCCGCTCGGGGTCGTTGAAGTGCGTGGTCGCCTCGACGATGGCCTTAGCCCGCCGCTCGGGATCGTCGCTCTTGAAGATCCCCGAGCCGACGAAGTTGCCCTCGGCGCCGAGCTGCATCATCAGCGCCGCGTCGGCCGGCGTCGCGATGCCGCCAGCGCAGAAGAGGGGCACCGGGAGGCGGCCGCGCTCTGCCACCTCATGTACGACTTCGAGCGGCGCCTGGTGCTCCTTGGCGGCGCCGGCGAGCTCCTCGCGGCCGAGCTGGGCCAGCCGCTTGATCCCGGAAGTGATTTCGCGCATGTGGCGGACCGCCTCGACCACGTTGCCGGTGCCGGCCTCGCCCTTGGAGCGAATCATCGCCGCCCCCTCGCCGATCCGACGCAGAGCCTCGCCGAGATTGGTGGCGCCACAGACAAAAGGGACCTCGAAGGCAAGCTTGTCGATGTGGTGGCGCTCATCGGCCGGAGTGAGGACCTCGGACTCGTCGATGTAGTCGACTTCCAGCGACTGCAGGACCTGGGCCTCGGCGAAGTGACCGATCCGCGCCTTGGCCATGACCGGGATCGTCACCGCCTCCTGGATCCCCTTGATCATTGCCGGGTCGGACATGCGGGCGACGCCGCCGTCCCTGCGGATGTCAGCTGGCACGCGCTCCAGCGCCATCACCGCGCAGGCACCAGCGTCCTCAGCAATCCGCGCCTGCTCGGGCGTGACCACGTCCATGATCACGCCGCCCTTGAGCATCTCGGCTAGGCCGGTCTTGACTCGAAAAGTTGCTCTCTCAGTCATGGACTGTGCATCTTACGTATCGGCCCGCGGGTCCTGTCACCGCAGGGACCCCCCACCCCTTCCGGTCGCTAAAGCGTCCTCAGGGGCGGGCCCCCCTACGGCGCCACCCGCGGGAGATACGTCGCGGCACAGCTACTTGAGCTTGTAGGCGCGGATTCGGTCTTTGTGGGTGTCTTCGTCGCGCGCGTACAGGCCGTGCGCGAGAGCTTGAACTAGGGCCATGAGCGCTGTGTTGGAGCGCGCGAAGGAGGGGCTATTGGACGAGTAGTAGAGAGTTAGCTCGGCGTGCTCCCCAACCTCTGACATGGAGGCATCGGAAACCGCAAGCGTGCGGGCGCCGCGGTGCAGGGCGAGCTTCATCGCTCGCAGCAAGAGGGGGTGGGCGCGGCCGGAGGAAAGGATGATGACCAGGGTTTCCTCGTCGATCCTGCCCAAGCGCTGCAGAGACTCCCCGCCGGTGCTAGCGACGATTTCGGCGCGGATGTCGAGCAGGCTCAGCGTGTGGCGCAGGTAGCTCGCAAAGAAGGCCATCTGATCAACGCCAACGATCACCACGCGTTGGGCTTCGGCGAGGGCGGCGACGGCGCCGTCGACCTGCTCCCGGGTCAGCTTGCGCGCGGTTTCCTCAAGGTTGGCGTAGTCGGCACCCAGCGAGCCCTCCAGCTCAGAGTGATCGAAGGAGAAGAGAGCGCCGGAGCTTGCCGCGCTGGCCGCCGCGGCACCCGCCGTGCGGTACTCCTCGATCGCCGCCTGCTGAAGCTCGGGGTAACCCTCGAAGCCGAGGGCCTGGGAGAAGCGCACCACCGTCGATGAGGAGGTGCTCGCTCTCCGGGCCAGCTCCTCGGCGGTGAGGAAAGCCGCCTCGTCGAGGTGGTCGACGATGTAGCGGGCGACGTCTTTCTGTGAGCGCGAGAACTCTTCGAAGCGCTCCTGGATGTACTCAGAAAGGCTCTTGAGGCTGGGGACAGTGCTGGTGGGGGTCTTGGTCGCAGTCTTGGTCACGGCGTCCAATTCGTCGGACCCCGTGCTTTCCCTTCCGGCAATCTGGTTGGATGGTTCCTGCGATGACGCTCGAGCAGGCGCTGCGCCTCACCAACCGCAACATGATCGCCTTCGATCTCGCGCTAGGCGGTGGCGCCCTCCTCGCTCCCGCCGCGACCCTGCGCTTGCTCGGTCACGAGCATCCCTCCCCCGACGCCGAACACCTCTTCCGCCGCTGCGCGCCGATCTGGCTCACCTTCGCCGCCGCGCACACGATGGCCGAGGTGCGGGGTGAGCAGCGCGACTGGTGGGCGCTTGCCTGGTTGCGCGGCACCGAGATCGCCACCGATGCACTTTGGGCCGAGTCCCCCGCTGTCAGCCGGCCAGGAGCCAAGCTCGGTCTTCGTTTCGCGGGCGTCGCCAACCTGGCGATGGCCGCTGGCTTCGCCTGGCTATCGAGGAAGTAAGCCGTGGCCGACCTCTCGGGGTTGCCAGATAAGCGCTGGAGCCTACGCGGCATCACCGAAGAGGGGGATGAGGCCTGGCTGATCCGCGGTATCTCGCGCAAGCTCTACCGCTGCCCCTCCTGTCACGGTGAGATCGAGATCGGTAGCGAGCACGTCGTCGTCCAGTACGTCTTCCGCCTCGGCGGCACCGAACACCATCACTGGCACCGCCGCTGCGCCGAAGAGCTGCTGATCGGTGAGCTCGGCGACGTGCGGCGGGTGCCAACCTCCGAGTCGGCGCAGTCAAAGCTCGAGCGGCGGGGCAGGCGCCCCTCCGGCCGCCGGCGCCACCGCTGACGTGCGCCGGTCCCGCAACCTGCTCTCGATCTACGCGCGGATCTGGCGCACCTACTGGCGCTGGGCGCCCTCGCTGCTGCTGCTCGCCGTCGTCGTCTTCGTGCCGCTCGGCGCGATCCACGCGCTGACGCTCGAAGCCAACATCGGCTCGTTCGACCTCGGCGGCGGGCTGCACCTGCTGGCAATTTTCGGCGCCGTTCTAGTGCTCGCTGTCACCGGTCTAGTCGGCGAGGTCTTCTATACCGGCGCGGTGTCGATCCTGCTCACCCATCCCCGCGACGGGCAAGCACCGTCTCTGCGCGAAATCGCCGGGATGGTCAACTACGGCCCGCTGATTGCGATTGACCTGCTTTACGGCTTCGCCTTCGCTGTCGGGACCATCCTCTTCGTCATTCCCGGCGCCCTCGTCTTCGTCTGGTTCGGGCTGGCAGCACCGGTGGTCGAGATCGAACACCGGGGGATCCGCGCCGCCTTCCGGCGCAGCGTTGAGCTGGTGCGGCACAAATTCTGGATCGTCGCCCTTGTCTTGATCCCAATCGAGATCGTCGGCGATGCGCTGACCAAGCTCGCCACCGAGGCCACCCACGGGATCGTCGGCAGCGAATTCATCTGCGAGTGGCTCGCCGACGTGCTCTCGAATATCGCCTTCACCCCGTTCTACGCGGTGGCGGCGGTACTGCTCACCGTCGACCTGATTCGCGAAAAGGGCGGCGGGGCCAGGCTTCACCCAGCGCCGCCGCCCTAGAGAATCTGCCCTCAGCCGGTCTGGGTCATCAGGCCGATCCGGTGCCCCTCGGGGTCGGTGAAGAGCGCGATCTGACCGCTGGGAATGTCCATCGGCCCCATCACCTTGGTCCCGCCCAGCGACTCGGCCTTCGCCAGCGAGGAATCGATGTCCTCGACCCTGACGTAGAAGGTCACGTGGCCGCTGTCGCCGTCGGGCGCCGCACCGATCCCCCCGGGGATCCCCTCGCCGTTGCCGGTGTCGATCGTCGCGTAGGGCATCGCCTCCATGTCGGTGATCTGCCAATCGAACAACTGCGAGTAGAAGCCCTTCAGCGCCTGCTGGTCCTTGCCCGCAACCTCGAACCACATCGTTGGATTACCCATCTGTCACTGCCTCCTCGTGATCGCTTTCAAGTCTCAGTCGCCGACGTCGACGGCGTCAGCGTCCTGCCAGGGGTCGGCGCCAGGTTCGCCACCGGTGGCGACGATGCTGAGGCGCTCGGCGTAGTGGGTCCAGCCGTGGCTGTGACGCTCGGCCGACTCGGCGCTCGGCAGATCGCTGTGGATCAGCCGCAGTTGCGTTCCCTCGCCATCGCGAATGAGCAGGACCTCGACCGTGCTGCCGCCGGGGGCAACGGTCGGCTCCTCGCCCTCCCAGCCCCAGGTGAAGACGATCCGGTCAGGTCGATCGACCGTGACGTACTCGCCCCGGGCGATGTCGCGCCCGTTGATGTCACAGCGCAGCGTGCCTCCGGCTCGCGGGTCCAGCTCGGCGGAGCGACCCATCCACTGGATCATCTTGTCGGGGTCGGTGAAGAAGTCGAAAACGGTCTCAGGACTCGCCGCGATCCGAATCTCGACCTCGGCCGCGGTGTCCGTCTTTGGGCTTGCCACGCTTGTTCCTCCTCTGCTGCTCCAGCTCGGCGGCGAGCCTCAGCCGCTCGAGACGATCGGTCCAGAATGCATTCAAGAAGTCGCGCAGCCCGGCCAAGGCCTCGGGCTGAGCGCGGTAGAGGCGGCGCGTTCCATCGCGCCGCTCGCTGAGCAGGCCGGCCTCGCGCAGGGCGGCCAGGTGCTGAGAAATCGCAGGCCGGGATACGTCGAAGTGCGAAGCGATCTCGCCGGCGCTGAGCTCGCCGTCGCGGACCAGGGTCAGGATCTCGCGCCGGCGGGGCGCGGCGATGGCCCGTGCCACCAGGTCCATCTCCTCGGCCACTCCGCTCGTCATACGAGCTATTTAAGCAGACTCTTACGTAAGTAGTTTCTTACTCGCCTATCGCCTTGATCACCAGGCGCTTGGAGCGACCACCGTCGAACTCGCAGTAGAAGACCTGCTGCCAGGGCCCGAGGTCGAGTCGGCCCGCGGTCACCGGCACGATCGCCTGGTGGTGAACCAGCAGGTTCTTCAGATGGGCATCGCCGTTGTCCTCGCCGCCGCGGTGGTGGCGGTAGTCGCCCTGATTTGGCAGCAGCTCTGCGGCGACCTCGTTCGCGGCTGGCTGCCAGCTTGGCGGCGCCATCTTGTCGAGCCATTCGAGCACGTCCTCGTGCAGTCCCGGCTCGTCGTCATTGACCCAGACACCGGCGGTGATGTGCATCGCTGAGACCAGCACCATCCCCTCGGCGATACCGGCCTCCTCGACCGCCGCCTGCACCTCCGCCGTGATGCGAATCAGCTCGCGCCGCTGCGTGGTGTTGAAGGTCATGTAGGTGGTGTGGGTCTTCATTTGGGCTCCTCGGGCGACTAGCTGCGATTGGTGCTGCATTGTTCGAGGCCGATTTCGCGGGCGAGGTCGTAGCGTTCTCCGGCCTCGGCGTCACGGCGTTCGCGGGCTTCCAGGTATGCAGTGGTGTCATTTGCTTCAGCCGCTTCCAGGGCCTGGCGGTCGTAGCGCATCACTCGTTCCTGCGCGGCCAGGTACTTGCCAAAGGCAGGTTCGACCGATGGCGGTGGATGGAGGCGACGAAAACCGTTAACCCCGCGCTGAGAAATTCCGGCGAGCGTCGCCGCGTACGGCACATCGGGAGTTTCTTCAAGCGCCGCAGATCGCACGCTCGTGTAGGTGCTTTTGCTCTTGGCGCATATCTGGTCTGCCTTCGCAATCAGCTCAGACTTCGTCAGCGTTTTCGGCTTGGGCTTCGCCTTCGGTTTCTGGTTAGTGGATTCGGTGGTTGCCGGGTTTGTGGTTGCTGCCGTATCGGGACTCGATCCACCACCGCCACTGACCAAGACAACTACCACGATCACGGCCACGAGCAGCGCGGCAAGGCCGCCGATCAGCGCCCAGCGGCGACCGGAGCCGGTGTCACTGGGCTCCGCCGCGGCGGGCGGCGCCTCATCGCCGAGGCGGCGGGTCGGCTCGGTCGGCGGCGACGAAGCCCGCGTCTCCCCCGCTTTCGTGGAGATCGTCTCGGCAGTCCGCGTCGCCGCGGCACCGGTGGCGACGGTGCGCTCGGGAGCCGCCGGTCGCTCGCCGCGCAGGGCCGCCTGTGCGGCTCTCCCCAGGTCTCCGGCTGAGGGATAGCGGTCGTCCGGGCTCTTCGACATCGCCCGGATGACAACGTCGTCGAGGGCCATCGAGACCTCGGGCACGTAGAGGGACGGAGCCGGCGGCGGGTCGTTGAGGTGGGCATATAGGCGCGCCGCGTCGCCTTCCTTTGGGAAAGGCACCTCGCCGGTTAGTAGCTTGAAGAGCAGGCAGCCGAGCGCGTAGACATCGACGCGGGCATCGATCGCACCGCCGGAGATCTGCTCGGGCGCGACGTAGTCGAGGGTGCCGACGAAGCGGCCGGTCTGGGTCAGGCCCGACTCGGTGGCGACGTTGCGGGCGACGCCGAAGTCGGTGATGTAGGCGTGGTCACCGCCGTCATCGCCGCTGAGCAAGACGTTGGCCGGCTTGACGTCACGGTGGATCAGGCCAGCGGCGTGGATCGCGTCCAGCCCGTTGCCGATCTGGGCGATCAGGTCGACGGCGACCTGAGATGAGAGGCGCCCCTCGCGAGTGAGCCGACGGGCAAGATCCGCTCCGGCGACGTAGCGCATCGCGATGAAAGGCACGCCGGCCTCTTCTCCGGCGGCGTAGATCGGCACCACGTTTGGGTGCTCAATCGAGGCGGCGATTCTCGACTCCTCGGCAAAGCGACGGGCGAAGACCTCATCGCTGGCCGCCTCGGGAGCGATCAGCTTGAGCGCCACCCGGCGCTCAAGGCCCGGCTCAACCGCCAGGTAGAGGACCCCCATGCCGCCGCGGCCGAGGCGGCGCTCGACCCGATAGCCGGCGAACTCGTCACCGTCGGAGAGCTCGATTCCGCGAGCGGGCTCAGCCATTCGCGAACCCTAGCCCGCCACCACGAACCGGGCCTTTAACCCGGACGCAACGCCCACCTTCCTACACTGGACTTGATCATGCGACGCCTCGCCATCGCCGCCGTCCTCCTAGTCTGCCTGCCGGCAGGCGTTGCCGCGGCGCGGCAGTTCGTCCAGCAGGGAACGCTGCGTGTCGCCTTCGAAGCGAAACTGCTCCCCCACGCCCTGCCGCGCGAACGCAACGCGCCCGTGACCGTGCACCTAGCTGGGGCGATCCGGACCACCGACGGCAGCGCCCCGCCACAGCTTCGCGAGATCTCGATCGCGATGAATCGGGCCGGGGTCGTCTCGACCAAGGGGCTGCCGAGCTGTCAGGCGCCCGAGTTGCAACAGACGAGCACCGAAGCGGCCCTGGCGGTTTGTCGTAGGGCCCTGGTTGGCCGCGGGCACTTCGCCGCAAATGTGGATTTCAGCGGATCGCCGGTATTCCCGGCCCGCGGCACGGTGCTTGTCTTCAACAGCTCGACCAGAAACCGGCCGGGGCTCCTGTTGCACCTCTACGGCTCCAGCCCCGTGCGCGCCGCCTTCGTCCTGCCGTTCCGGATCGCCCGCAAAAGCGAAGGGAAGTTCGGCACTGTCTTCACGACCCATATCCCCCGCATCGCTTCTGACAAGGGCTACGTCACCGACATCGACCTGACGATCGGCCGCAAGTACAACTACCAAGGCAGCCAGCGCAGTTTCATCAGCGCCAGCTGTGCGGCGCCTGCTGGATTTACCGTCGTTCCCTACGAACTGGCAAGAGCGACTTTCACCTTCGCCAGCGACCAGAAACTGACCAGCAGGCTGCCGGGCGACTGCAAGGTCCGCTAGTCGCCCGGCCGCGCCGCGACAATCAGTTGCCGTAGTTCTTTTCGGCTTCCTTGATCGCCGATTCGGCTTCTTCCTTGCCCTTTTCGATGCCCTCTTCGGCTTCCTTCTTGGCGTTTTCGATCGTCTTGTTGGTCTGGCCCTTGCCGTTTTCAACGCCCTTCTTCGCCGCTTCTTCAGCTTCGTTGAAGCCCTTCTTTACTTCTTCTTTGGCCTTTTCGATGCCCTTCTGGGCTTCTTCGGAGCCCTTTTCGATCCGATTCTGGGCTTCGGAGGAAATGCTGTCGGTCTTGTCGCTGCCTCCACAGCCGGCGACAACGAACGCGGCGATTCCTATCGCCAGCACCACGGGCAGCAGACGGGTGATCCGCGCCCACCTCCGGTTCAAGCTCTCTCCTGACACATCAGCTCCTCTCAGTTGCGGTGAACGGCGCGATCTTCGCATCGTTCGCGGCGCGTGGCCAGTTGAGGCATCGAGGTGGCGGCGGCGCGGTTAACTAGGGTGCCGCCGGTGAGACGCCGGCTCGCGCGCATCGCCGGGGCTCGGCAGCTACGCCGCTCGTCTTGCGATCGTCGCCGTCTTCCTCGGTGCCTACTCGATCCCCGTCACCTTTCGAGAACGTCGCCACCGTCACTGCCTCCAACTCGGTCTCCAACAGCGTCTCCGCGACCCCAGGTGGGTGATCTTCGCGATCGTCCTCGTCTCCTGGGTCTTCGGCTGGTCGGGTGGCAAGGAGCTGGTCGAGTCCTCCTACAGCGAGGCGAAGGAGCGCAGCCGCGAGATCAGGAAACGGCGGGCGGACGCCCCCTCAGAGCCCTAGGCCGCCCACCCCCTCCTCGTTCCAACCGAGGTGGTGGGCGAGCTCGTGGCGCAGGGTCCGCTCGACCTGACTGGCAAGCAGCTCGCGATCGTGGCCGAAGTCGCGTTCGAGCGTGTCCCGGTAGATCACGATCCGGTCCTCATAGTGTTCGCTCGCGACCCCGTCGCCGAAGTACTGGCCATAGGCGTGCACCTCGGCGCCGAGGTCGGAGACGATGATGGCGACCTTCGCCAGCACCTCTTGGAATTCGTCGGGCAAGCGATCGATCGCCCGCGCCACCAGTGACTCGAAGTCCTCTGGCTCGCGGGCGTCAGCCATTCACCCAGATGCCCTCAGACCAGCGAGCCGCTCAGCTCGCTATCGATCTCGAGCAGGTAGGGCGCCACCTCGCCCTCGTATTCGGCTTTGCGCTCCGCCGGCAGATCCTTCCAACCAGTCACCGAGCCACGGCAGATGTCCGCTCCGCAGAGACAGCCACCCGGGAAATGCTCAATCGAGTAGTTGCGCATCGCGTAATCGAAGGTGATCTCTTCGCCGCTTGCAATCGCTTCCCGGGCGACGAAGTCACAGGCACCGGTCTCGTTCAGCTCGACCCCGCAGTTGGGGCTGCAGGAGTGATTGACCTTGGGTCCGAGACCGCCATGGCGAGCCCAACGGGTGCGGCTGACCTGGGTCGCGTGCGAATCGTTGTGAGCAACGTCGCCTTCGAGAAATCCGACCATCACGGTCTCACCGGCCTCAAAGCCACGAGTTGCGCGAACACCACCGCCCTTGTCGCCTTCGGGAGTACAAAGCTCATAGCCGACAGGATCCAAGGGACCGCCTCTCAATTGGTTGGGCGCAACGACGCTGCGCCTGCGATGAGCCTAGTCCATCGCCAAATCGAGGCGACGAATCAGGTGACGCGCACGAGCAAGAAGATTCCAACGGCCACCGCGAAAGCGACAAACGACCAGAACCAGATCCTCGCGTAGGCGCCGATCACCCCATAGCTCCGCGGCCCCCTCCCCCTTGCTTCGTCCAAGTACCCGGCGTTGGCGAGCTCACCTACCTCCAAGTCTTCCGTCGGCTCTCGGGCCAGCAGGCGACGAGCGAGATCGGCGTGTTCGGCTCGAACCATGACCCGCTGTGGGCTCCGGGGCGAGAGGCCAACCCCGAGCTGCGGACCATTTACGCCGGTTGCCTGCAGCATGCTCGGAATACCCTCGCCTTCGAGCAGACCTTGAACCATCTCGGCCTCGATCCGATCGCCGGCGAACATGACCTCGACTAGATCGTCACCAGCAGGATCGACGGAGCCCATTCGTTAGGCCAAGTCGTCGAGCGGAATACTTCTGTCTCCGTCTCGGCCGGACCGAGTGACATCCACTTGAGTTTCCTGTGTGCCTGGTACGACGTCGAGCGTTCGGTGCTCGATCTTCGCCAGAGGGTCTTCGGCCTCGCCCGGCTCACGACTCCCTACCGCGGTAGCCGGTGGTGGATCTGGCCGTGGAGCATCGTCCTCCGAATCGGACGCTGATTCTTCTCGAAGCTTTGGGGCCCGAGCCTGCCATGCCTTGAGGTCTTGCACGAGATCTCGATAGAAGGCAAACGTTTGGGTGCGCGTCTCACGGACGAAGGACCCCTCCGCCTTACCGCGCTTCTTGCCCATCGGGCGGCTCAGAGTCACGGTGAAGCTGCGCGGCTCGCGTTTCAAGTCCGCTGGGTATCGCAAACAGTCCGAATCCTCCCTAACCTGCCCAAGAAGCGCGCCGGTGGTTTCTCGAGCATTTGGGTAGGTGGCCTCGATGCGAAGGTCATCAGAGGCGTCGCTCAGCTGGCGAAGAAGCCAGTTAATCCGAGCCTTGGTTCGCCCCTCTCCAGGCGCCTTGATCGTGATACTCGTGAGGGTTTGGCGAGACCGTAGATCGCAGCGAACGCTCAGGTCACCCACAGCGTCCGGAACTCGTAGCGTCGCTTCAAGCACCCCATCGGTCGCGAGCCTCTTTGCCAGTTCGTCAAGGCGAGCCGCCCTAGCTTGCTTACGGGGACGTGGCAATGACACAGATCGTCCTAGATCCTGGGACAGACCCAGACAGAGGTACTGCGCGAACTCCTCCCACCGCTCAGCTATGACCTGGGCGTCTGAATCACCCGCACGCAGTGTGCCGTCGTGGGCCGCTTTTCGAACAGGCACCCACCGATCGCCCATGTCTTGAAATCCGCCTGTACCGGACGCCTCGCTGTCGAAGTAGGCGATGAGCTCACCGAGTAGCCATGCCTGATCTGGATCGGAGACGCCGCGATAGCGACTTTGCACGATCGCCTCAGTGATGATGCGCCACCATGAGAAATGCCAAAGGCTTGTCCGCTTGAGCTTGCGACCATCCACTGTTACCGGCGAGTCGCTTGAGCTCGCGGTGATCTGATTGGAAATGGTCAGAACTCCGTCGAAGCCGTTCTCCCGCGCAATGTCGAGATAGGTTCCAACCTGCTCAGCGTTGACGGGAGCCTTCGCCGTTTTCACCTCGACAAGAATCGTCCAACGTCTTCCACCCCGTTCGCAAACTATGGCGCCGTCGGGAATCACGGTCTTGCCCGCATCGTCTTTGAATCGCACCTCCGCAAAAGTTTCGATCACGGTCGACTTTGGGGCGCCGAGCTCCTTGAGTAGAGCGTGTCCAAACTCCGGAACAGCGTGCATGACAGCCAAGAGACAGGACGTAGCCCGCCGCTCCTGCTCCTCCTGGCCTCGGATTCCAACCGTTGGAATCAGCCGGGCTGGATGCCAACCGTCAGTTGGACTTTTTGCTTCAGCTATTGAATTCCTTCGTGCCATCTGCGGAACCTACCATTGGATCCGTAATGCATATGAGTACTTCAAAAGCTTGCATTGATCGAGCCATTGGGTCCAGAGCGCTATCGACGGAAGAGCTCCCCAGTCCACTGTCGGGCGACGACGAGGAGCTACCTCGGATACCGAACAGAACGTCGATTCGGCCGCCCGCGGAACCTCGTGCGATCCGGCCACATGAGGAAGAAAAAGTAAGCAAATAGGCCTAGGAAGGCGAAGGCGTATACCCCGCCGGCCCCGGTGCCTGTTACGGCCGCCAGCGCCATGGAACCAAAGGCGATACCGAACACGCCGATCGCAAGGCTGGCTGTCGATGTGCGGTGCATTGTCTTCATAGTAGCTGGCCGATCAGCGCGATCCCGTAAAGCAGAGCTCCCAAGGTGAAGCCGAAGCTGACGCCCAGGCGAGCCCACCGGTTCTGCTGTGAATCGGAGATGCCCAGCATCGATCCCGCCACCACAGCAAGGACGCCACCGGCCGCTGCGAGGCTGAACAGAACCCCAACACCAATGGTGTCGGGAATCGGATCTTCCGCCCGAGGCAGGAGCACAGTCGCCAGCATCCAAAGCATCGGCTATGACGCTAGGAGGCGCCGGCGCGCTTGTGGTGCGCAGAAGTGAACGGATGCCGCACACAGTGAGCCGTGTGACCGACCCAAGGGTCGCTACCCTGATCGGAATGAACAGCTTCGTCACCCTGGAAGCCCTCCCCGGCGCCGACCTCGTCAGGCGAGGTGCCGCAGACCTGGATGCTGGGCACGAGTCGACCGAGGCGTTGCTGGTTTCGATTGGTGCGCCGCGCCTGCGGTCTTTGGGCATAGAGCTCTCTACGCCGATCGCGTCACCCGAGCACCGGCTCTACGCCCTTCTCGCCAGCCAGAAGGGCGATGCGGCCCACTCTGCCTACAACGCCCTGATCCGCAGGCTCGTCAGCTTCGAGCGAGCGGCGGCATGCGCGAGCTAGTCGACTCCGCTCGCATCGAGCAATTCATGCATGAGCTGGGACGAGCCGTTTCCGTTGACGGTCGCGTCTATCTCACGGGTGGAGCGACGGCGGTTCTCCATGGCTGGCGAGAGACGACTATCGACGTCGACATCAAGCTAGTTCCAGCGGGAGGGCCGCCTCTCATTCCACCACTTCGACCCTGTTGCCCAGGTCCTTTCGAAGGTCGAGCGCGGACACACCCAGGACATTCGGGACGTACAGGAAATGGTTTCGAGCGGTCTGGTGAGCCCAGAAGATGTGCGGACTCAGTTCGACTTGATCGAGCCCAACCTGTACCGCTTCCCCGCGATCGACCCGGCTTCATTCCGCGCCGCGGTAGATGAGCTGTTCCCGAAATAGTGGGGCGGGAAGGACTCGAACCTTCGACCGACGGATTATGAGTCCGCTGCTCTAACCAACTGAGCTACCGCCCCGTTGGCTGGGGAGGGTAGCGCTAGGTCCTTCTACTAGGCGCTGAAGAGCTGCGCCAGGGAGCGGCCGACGTCGGGGGGCTCTTCTTCGCCCTTGGCGGCGGCGGCGGCGCCCTCGGAGATGGCTTTTGCGGCGTCGGCGATCTGGTGGGTGCGGCCGCCGCGGATCGAGCCGGTCTTCTTTGCTTCGGCGAGGTCGGATTCCATTAGACCGGCCAGCTCGGCGAGGCGGCGCAGGCCGATTACGCCGGCGGCGCCACGCAGGGCGTGGGCCTCGATTCGCATCGTCTCGAAGTCCGTGGTCTCTGTGGCCAGGCCGGCGGCGATCACGTCGCAGCGGCGTTTCGCCTCCTCGGCGAAGGAGGCCAATAGCTCGGCATCGGGGCTCGGGCTCGTCTTCTCACTCATTCTGCGGTCAGTCCCTTCACCACGCGGGTCAGTTCTTCGACGCCGAAGGCGCCCTCGATCACGTTCTTGATCCTTCCATCTCGGCCGATCGCGAACAACCACGGCTCGGTCGGCAGGCGGAAGGCCTTCACCTGGGGTCGCACGTCCTTGTTCGGATCGTTGTCGTCGTAGATCTCCATGTGGATGAAAGCGGCCTTGTCGCCGTAGAGTTGCTTGAGCTGCTCAGCGACGTCGACGACCGGCCCGCAGACACGACTCTGGCAGAACTGCGGCGTCGCGAACAGCAGGACGATCGGTTCCTTGCCATAGGCATCCGCGTAGTCAACTTCGTGCTGGGTATCCGGCGGGATGCGAGTGGTGAGTTTGGAAAGGTCGTTGCCAACATCGGCGGGGGTCGGCGTGTGGATCAGCGGCGCTTTCTGCCCGACCTGGGGAATCTTCGAGTAGGCGCCGACGATTGCGCTCGGCAGCAGCGATGAGGTCAGTTCACCGTCCTTCTTGATCAGCGCCGCAATGCGCCACTCGCCGTTACTGGGGAAATCGACGTTGGTCGAGTAGACGACCGTGGCGGCGTTGGGATCGCTGGTCGTCGTCTGCGCGCGGAAGGCAGGCTCCGTCTGCAGGGTTTCGACCTTGGCCGGGAAGGGACCGACCGCTGGCTCGTCCAGGGCCCTTTCTTCGGCCTCACGGGCGCTGTTTGACCCCGCGGCGGAGGCAGACCCACCACTCGTTTTGGCCGCTTTACCGGACGGCATCTTGGCAAAGTAGAGAGCGACGTCGGCGTCGGAGACCTGCGTGCGGTCGCGCTGAAAGACGCCAAACGGATAGCGATTCTCGCCTTTGTTGAAAACCTGGGCGGCCGGGGATACAACCAGCGTCGAGGGCGCATCGGCAGCTTCAAGCACCTGTCCAAGGCTCTTGCCATTGGCGCTTGGGAAGGCACTTTTTGGCGGCGCAGGCCGGCTTTCCGCAGAGCCGGACGATGTGCCGGTCGCATCGGACCCGCCGCCGCAGCCCGCCAGGGCGACTGCCGCCAAGGCAAGCAGGCAGAGGAGAACAGCGAGGGCTCGGCGAGAGAGCATCGGCGGCATGTTATTCACGCTGCCGTCCCGACCGTAGCGCGATCCACGCCCCTTCCCGACGCGAGATAGGGTCCGCAACGAAAGCGGTCGAGCAAAGGAGAGGGTCTTGGCGGAGCGAGCGGCATTGATCACCGGAGCGTCGAGCGGCATCGGGCTGGCAATAGCGCGTGTCCTCGGCGAAGAAGGCTACGCCCTGACCGTCTCGGCGCGGCGTCCCGACAAGCTCGAGAGCGCCGCCGAGGGCCTCCGCGCCGACGGCCTCGAGCTCCAGACCGTCGCCGCCAACATGACCGACGAGGACCACGTGGTCGGTGTCTTCACCAAGCACCGCGAGACCTACGGCCGGCTCGACGTGCTGGTCAACAACGCCGGCGTCGGCATCGGGGCGCCAATGGAGGAAATCCAGACCAAGCACCTCGACATGCAGCTCGGGGTCAACCTGCGCGCCCTGATCATCGGCACGCGTGAGGGGCTGCCGATGCTCAAACAGGCTGGCGCCGAGCACGGCAAGGCGCTAATCGTCAACACCGCCTCGATCGCTGGCAAGGGCGGCCAGGCCTGGCTCTCGATCTACGCCGCGACCAAGGCCGCGGTGATCAACTTCACCCAGTCGACCCACCGCGAGGTGGGAGGCAGCGGCATCCAGTGCACCGCACTGGCGCCCGGCTTCGTCGACACCCCGATGACCGAGTTTGCCAAGGGTCAGGTCCCCGGCGAGGAAATGATCCGCCCCGAGGACCTCGGCGAGGCGGTCCGCTTCCTGCTGCACACCTCGCGCAACTGTCACGTGCCGGAGATTGTCTTTACGCGCCCGGGAGAGGGTCTCGATACGCCCTAGCGGGAGCAGTGCGGTGACGGGTGGCGGAGGTGGTCTTCGCTTCCTGGTCGCGGCCTTCGGCGATCCTGGCCACGTCTTCCCGGCGATCGCGCTGGGCAGGGCGCTGCGCGAGCGCGGCCACGAGGTCACGATCGAGACCTGGGAGGAGCGGCGAGCCGCCGTCGAGGGCGCCGGCCTTGGCTTCGCCGCGGCCGAGGAATATCGCATGTTCCCGCCGCCCGATCCGGACTCGCCCGAGGGTGAGCACGCCGCGGAGGCGGCGCGGGCGCTGCTGCCCCTGCTCGAGGAGATGCGCCCGCACGTTGTCGTCAGCGACATCCTCACCCTGGCACCGTCGCTGGCAGCCGAGAAGGCCGGTGTGCCGCTGGCGACCCTCATCCCCCACATCTACCCGGTGGTCGAGCCGGGTCTGCCCTTTTTCGCGATCGGCCTCAAGCCGCCGCGGACGCCGCTCGGACGCGCCGTCTGGCGCACTGGGCAGCGCGCACTCAACATCGGCCTCGAGCACGGCCGGCGCGACCTCAACCGCCAGCGTGAGCGCCTCGACCTGCCGCCGGTCGAGCGCTTCCACGGCGGCATCAGCACCGACCTAGCCCTGGTCGGCACCTTCCCACAGCTCGAGTACCCCCGGCAGTGGCCGGCCGGGGTCGAGATCACCGGCCCGATGACCTTCGAGATCCCGCACCCCGACATCGAGCCGCCCCCCGGCGAGGCGCCGCTCGTCCTTGTCGCCCCCAGCACCGCGCACGACTCCGAGAATCACCTGGTCCGCACCGCGCTGGCAGCGCTTGCCGACGAGCCGGTGCGCGTGGTGGCCACCACTAACCGCGTCGTTCCCCAGCGCCCGATCGAGGTCCCCGCAAACGCCGTCCTGGTCGACTGGCTCAGCTACAGCCAGCTGATGCCGATCGCCTCGCTGGTGATCTCCCACGGTGGCCACGGCACCGTCGCGCGAGCGCTCAGCGCCGGCACCCCGGTGCTGATCTGCCCGATCATCGGCGATATGAGCGAGACCGCGATGCGGGTCGACTGGGCCGCCTGCGGCCTCTCGGTGCCCTGGCGCCTCTGCCGGCCCACCGCGCTGCGCTGGGCCGCCCAGCGCCTGCTCGAGGACCAATCCTTCACCAAGTGCGCGAGAGAGCTGTCCACCTGGGCTCGGGAGCACGATGGCGCCGAGCGCGGCGCTGAGCTGGTCGAGCAACTGGCCCTCAGCCGCCTGCTGACCTGAAGCTCCGGGGGTGGGACTCGAACCCACAACCCCGCGATTAACAGTCGCGTGCTCTACCGATTGAGCTACCCCGGAATAACGGTGAGGAATGTACCGATTAACCGCCGACGCGCTCGGCGTGGGCGATGCGCTGGACGAGGGCGGCGCGCTCCATGCTCAGTGCGGCACGGCGCTGGGCGTCTTCGGCTTCGCCGGCAGCGGCGATCTCCGCCTCGATGCGGCGCTGCTCGAGCAGCAGGAAGTTGAGCTCCATCGACTCGGGCGAGGCGGGCTCGTCGTGGGCGGTGATGATTAGTTCGGCGACCAGACCGGAGAGCTCAGCGTCCTCGCGGGGCAGGTTGGAGGCGGGGTCCTGGGGGTTCTCGCGGATCCAGGCGGCCGCACGCGAGCCGAGCCGGGTCAGGTGCTCGTCGGTCAGCTTGTTGAGATACCCCTTGCCCTCGTCGGGCAGGGCGATGCACATTGCCAACAGGGCACGCTCGCGGCGCTCGCGCGAGGTCAGCTCGGCCGTGCGGCGCGCCGGTGGGGCCGAGGTACCACGCGGCGCCTCGGGCTCGGCCTGTCCGCCGCTGAGCGGCTGAGCGGCCACCACGCGCCCCATCACCATCGCCGGATCCAAGTCGAGTCTCTCCGCCACCCTCCGCACCAGGTCGTCGCGGCTGGCGCTCTCCCCCAGGCCGGCCATGATCGGCGCCACCTCGGCGAGGGCGCGGTCGCGCTCGGCCGGCGAGGAGACATCGGTGCGGGCGAGGACGAGGTCGACCTGGAAGGCGGTCAGCTCGACCGCGCCATCGAGCAGGGCGCGGAAACGCTCGGCACCGCCCTCGGCGGCCATCATCTCGGCCGGATCTTCCCCGGCCGGCATCGCCGCCACCCGCAGGCGCATCTTGCGCCCGGCGGCAACCCGTTGCGCGCGCAGCATCGCCTCCTGCCCGGCGGAATCGGCGTCGAGTGCCAAGATCACCTCGTCGACCATGCCCGAGAGCGAGGCGACCTGCTCGTCGGTGATCGCGGTACCCATCACCCCGACCGCCTCCTCAATCCCGGCCTGATGCAGGGCGAGCACGTCGGTGTAGCCCTCGACCACCACCGCCCTCCCCTCCTTGGCGATCGCGGCCTTGGCCAGGTCGATCCCATAGAGCATGCGGCTCTTGTGGAAGAAGTCGGTCTCGGCCGTGTTGACGTACTTGGCGCCCTGGTCGGAGCGCATCGCCCGCCCGCCGTAGCCGAGGGTGCGGCCGCGGCGGTCGCGGATCGGGAACATGATCCGGGAGCGGAAGCGGTCGTACTCGCCGCCGCCGCGCCCCTTCTGCACGAGGCCAACGCCGCGCATCTCCTCGACCTTGAAGCCGGCGCGCTGACCGCGCAGCAGGACTTTGTCCCAGGCGCTCGGCGCGTAACCGACGGCGAACGCTTTCAGCACCTCCTCGCCGAGGCCGCGTTCGGCCAGGTACTGGCGCGCCTTGCCCGCCTCCTCGGAGTCCCAGAGGTAGGCGGCGTAGAAGCTCGCGGTGCGGTCGAGCAGCTCACCGAGGCGGCGGCGCTGCTGTCGCTTGGCCTCCGCGCGCGGGTCCTCTTTCTCGCGTTCCAGCTCGACCCCGTAGCGGTCGGCGAGTAGCTCGACCGCCTCGGCGAAGCCGAGGCCCTCCTTCTCCTCGATGAACTTGATCGTGTCGCCGCCCACCCCGCAGCCGAAGCAGTGGTAGAGCTTTTCCGTGGCGTCGACCGAGAACGAGGGTGTGCGCTCCTCGTGGAAGGGACAGAGGCCGACCCAGCGGGCCCCCTGGCGGCGCAGGTCGGTGTGGGCCGAGATCACCTCGACGATGTCAACCGCCTGCTTGACTCGCTCCAGGCTCTCGCTCGAGATCAGTGCCATGGCTGCTCGGGGATCGTCAGCTCGGCGTACTTGGCGATGCAGTAGCGGTCGGTCATCCCGGCCAGATAGTCGGTGGCGCGCTGGCAATCGCTCGCCCCGGGCTCGATCTCAGGGATCTCATCGGGATGCGCTACGTAGTGGTCGAAGAGCGCCCGCATCGCACGGTGGACGCGCTCGTGCTCACTGCGCGCCAGTTCCCCCAGGTAGACCCGGTCGAACATGAACTTGCGCAGGCGCAACATCGCACCGCCGATCTCATCGCTCTGGACGATGTCTCCCTCGGCGCGGGAGCGCTCGACGATGTCGCGCACGAGGGTGTCGATGCGGGCCGAGCCGGTCTCGCCGAGCAGCTCGATCTCGGCCGCCGGCAGGTCGTCGGGGCGCAGCACGCCGGCGCGCAGGGCATCGTCGATGTCGTGGTTGATGTAGGCGACGCGGTCGACCAGCTTGACGATCCGCCCCTCCAGTGTCTCCGGCTTGCGCGAGCCGGTGTGGTTGAGGATGCCGTCGCGCACCTGCTCGGTCAGGTTGAGACCGCGGCCGTCGCGCTCGAGCACCTCGACCACGCGCAGCGAGTGCTGGTTGTGCTTGAAGCCGCTGTCGCAGCGCTCGCGCAGCGCCTCGTCGAGCGCCTCCTCACCGGCGTGGCCAAACGGCGGGTGGCCGAGGTCGTGCCCGAGCCCGATCGCCTCGGTCAGGTCCTCGTTGAGACCAAGCGCGCGAGCGACGGTTCGAGCGATCCCGCAGGCCTCCAGTGTGTGGGTCAGCCTGGTCCGATAGTGATCGCCCTCGGGGGCGACAAAGACCTGGGTCTTGTGCTTGAGCCGCCTGAAGGCCTTGCTGTGGACGATCCGGTCCCGATCGCGCTGAAACGGCGTGCGCACCGGACTGTCGGGCTCCTCGACCGCGCGGCGCGCCGGATACGAACGGGTGGCCTCCTCGACGAGGAACTCGTCCTCCCAAGCGGAGATACGGTCCTCAAAGCTTGCGGTCGCGGGCACCTGCCGATCTTAAGCGGCTGCGCGGAGTTGGACATGCGCATGGTGCTCAAGCGTCTCCCTGACGGCGCGCTCGACCTGGCGCAAGGCTGGCACCTCCGATGCGGGTGCCTCCGCCAGCGGACTGCCGACCGCGCCGACCATGAAGCGGTGCGCGTCCTCGGAGAGCGGGAAACCACCGCCTTCACAGCTGACACAGACGACCCCGCCGGCAGCACCGGAGAAGCCGCTTAGGTGCTCGGCCTCGCCACAGCTGGCGCAGGAGGCGAGCTCGGGCGCGAAGCCGGCCGCCAAGGCGAGCTTGAGCCGGAAGGAGAGCGCAGTCTCCAGGCTTGCCGCCTCCGTCCCTTCGGGGTCGTCGAGTAGCGCCAGGTAGCGGCAGAGCAGGTTGTAGGCAGGCGGGTTGGGCTCGGCTGAGTCGAGCAGGCGCAGGACGGCGTCGCAGGCACGGGCCCCGGCGTTGAGCGCGGGACCGGAGGCACGCAGGCGCGGGTAGCCATCGAGGGTCGAGGCGTTGGTGACGGTGAGCAGCTCGCCGCGGCCTTCGTGCAGGACCAGGTCGAGCCGGAAGAAGGGCTCGAGGCGGCCGCCGAAGCGCGACCTCGGTTTGCGTGCCCCCTTGGCGATCGCGCCGATCCGGCCTCGCGTCTTCGAGTAGAGATGGAGGATGCGGTCCGCCTCGCCGTAGCGAATGCTGCGCAGTACAACCGCCTCGGTCTTCAGCGTCTTTCCGGCCATAGCCGGTCAACGGTGAATGAGAGACCGGACGGCTTTTCGCCGATTGATCGATTGACCCCCGTATTTGTGGGTCAATCGATCAATCGACGCCGTGGCCTCGCGCGTTTGCGCCGTGGCCGCTTGCGCAGCCGCACCTGGCAGCCCGGACAGAAGTAAGTCGAGCGGCCGGAGACGACGATGCGGAGGATCACGCCGTCGCAGCGCGGGCAGTCCTCGCCCTCGCGGGTGTGGACGAGGAACTCATCCTGCATCGTGCCCTTCTCGCCGCGCCCGTCGCGGTAGTCGTCGATCGAGGCGCCGCCGCCGTCGATCCCCGCTTCCAGGGCCGCGATCACGGCGTCGCGCAGAGCCTCCAGGTGCTCGGGCTTCATCGAGCCGGCGGGCGAGAGCGGGTGCAGGCGGGCGCGAAAGAGCGCCTCATCCGCGTAGATGTTGCCGACACCGGCGACCCCCGACTGGTCGAGCAGGAACGACTTGAGCGGCGCCGTGCGGCCCGCCGCCATCGCGCCCAGCGCCTCGGGCGTGAAGTCGGCTGAGAGCGGCTCGAGCCCGAGCTTGGCGAAGCGCGCCTCGAGGCCGGCGTTGTCGATCAGGAAAGCCTCGCCGAAGCGGCGCGGGTCGGTGAACCAAACCTCGCGACCGTCGTCGAGTATGAAGCGCGCCCGCAGGTGCCGTTCGGAGGTCGAGCGCTCGGCCTCGTACAGCCGCCTGCCCTCGGAGGGATCGAGCTTGCTCTCCCCCTCGACTAGGACCAGGTTGCCGGTCATCCGCAGGTGCATGACCAGGGTGCGCTCACCCTCCAGCGCCAGCAGCAGGTACTTGCCGCGCCGTCCCAGTCCCTCGATCCTCGCCCCCTCGACGGCACGCTCAAGCGCCTTCGGCGCCATCGGCCGGCACCAGCGCGCATCGAGCACCTCCAACCGCTCGATCCGCCGCCCTTCCAGCTCCGGCTCCAACTGCCGACAAACGGTCTCAACCTCGGGCAGCTCGGGCATCCCAGAGTTCTACCAACGCTGACTTTGTGGTTTGGGGTGCATGTGCGCCCCAAAAGACGAAGTCAGCCAGCAGTGGCGCGGGGGTGGGAGTTGAAGTAGACGGTCTTTAGCTGTTCGCCGGAGAGGTGGGTGTACATCTGCGTGGTGGAGATGTCGGCGTGGCCGAGCATCTCCTGGACGGCTCGCAGGTCGCAGCCGCCTGCGAGCAAGTGGGTGGCGAAGCTGTGGCGCAGGGTGTGCGGGCTCATCTGGCCGGCGAGGCCGGCGGCGCGGGCGTTGCGCTGGACGATCTTGTAGAGGCCCTGACGGCTCAGCGGGCCACCGCGGAAGTTGACGAAGAGCCTCGCCTCGTGGCGCTCGCCGATCAGCTTCGGCCGGCCTCCGCGCAGATATGAGGAGATCGCCGCGATCGCCTGACGGCCGAGCGGCACCAGTCGTTCCTTGTTGCCCTTGCCGCGGGCGCGCAGGAAACCCTCGTGCAGGTCGATGTCGGACAGCTCGAGCCCGATCGTCTCCGAGGCGCGCAGCCCGCAGGCGTACATCACCTCGAGTAGCGCCCGGTCACGCAGGGCGGTCGGCTCGTCGCCGCTCGGCGCCGCCAGCAGCTTCTGGACCTCCGCGTAGTTGAGCACCTGCGGCAGCTTCTTGGCCCGGCGCGGCGCGCTCAGGGCCGCCGTCGGGTCATCGCCGATCAGCTCGTCGCGGCGCAGCTGCTTGTAAAAGGAGCGCAGGCAGGCGGCCTTGCGGTGGACCGTCGCCGAGGAGCACGCCGGCCGGTTCTCACCGGTCGCCAGCTCGGCCAGGAACTCGCCGATCTCGGCTGGCCCGGCCGCCAACGCGTCGATGTGGTGGGCGGCGAGGTACTCGCCGTACTGGTGCAGGTCGGTGCGGTAGGCGTCGAGCGTGTTGCGCGATAGGCCGCGCTCCAGCTCCAGGTAGGAGAGAAAATCGAGGACGAGGCCCTCGAAGCGGGACTCGGTCCGGGCAGGGGGCGCTGCGGCAACTGACATGGCGGGGGTGTTCTCCCCGCCACCCCTCAACCCTTGCGGCGCAAGGCGGCGCCCGCGGCGAGCGCGGCGGCGAAGAAGAGTGGGTCCTGCTCCAGGCTGCGGCCCATCGTCTTCGCCGGCAAGCCGGTTGCCGCGTAACCGGCGAGGTTGACCGGGGCTTCGCGCAGGCGGTGGCGCCAGCCGGCCGCGGTGGCGAGGATTGCGATCGGGACGGGCTCGTTGGTCGGCACCGGGATCTCTACCGCGCCGAGGAGGAGTTCCAGCACGGTCAGGGTGTGGTGACTGACCGGCTTGTGGCGCTCGCGGGGATCGGACGCGGAGAGCCGCGGCGAGATCAGCGTCGGCAGGCCGAGCGCGAGCGAGGCGTGGGCCGTGTCGAGCGCGGCGATGCCGCCGTGGCCGAGGCGCGTGTCGGAGCCGATGATCCCCGGCCCCGGACCGGCGATCGCCGCGTCCCAGTCAAGTTTGCCGGCGGCGGCATCGAGCGCGCCGGCCACCGAGATCGCCTCATACTCGCCGCCGTAGGCCGGGGCAGCCGTGATGTGGCCGCAGAGCAGGCCGCGCTCCCGCAGCTCGGCGACATCGCGGCTGAGCGAGCCCGGCAGAGCCCCTCCCCCGCTCTGCACGTAGCCAATCTTGGCGCCGGGCCAAGCCTGTGCGGCGGCCCAGGCCGCCGGCGCCAGGTGCCCGTGCAGCGGCATGACCAGCACCGGCATCCGGGCGCCTGCCTCTCCCGGTGCACCCCTAGCTCCCGTGCCTTCACCTTCCAGTGCGCTTTCCCCCCCCATATCCGGGGAAAGGCGCACCGGAAGCTCGACCGGGTCGACGGGGTGCTGGATCGAGGTGTAGTTGAGCTTGATTACGTGCTCGTCCGCCGGGGCGCCGGCACCTTCGAGACCGCGGGTCAAGTTGACGTGGACCACGTCGAAGCCGCCCGAGCCAAGCTTGAGGTCGAGCGCCGCGACATTGACGACAACCTCGTCGCCCTCGTGCATCTCTCCCAGCAGCGCCTCGTCGGCCCATGCTGGGCGTCGCTCGCCGTCGATCTCGACCGTCAGCGGGTCCGTGGCGACGATCACGCCGCGGCGTAGTGCCAGGCGGCCGCTCACGGGCTGGCCACCCGCCCTCGCTTCACGACCCCGTCGCGGCGGCCTCAGCGACGATCCCCTCGCAGACCTCGAGCATCGCGTCGAGATTGCGGGCGCTGACCGCCTCGTCGGGCGTGTGATTCGCCTCGGTGCCGTTGGCGAGCAGGATGCAATCGAAGCCATCGACGATCAGGGCGTTGGCGTCGCTGCCGCCGCCGGTCGCGGTGCGCTCGGGCTCGAAACCTGCCCTGCGCAGTCCTGCCTCGGCAAGCGCCAGGGCAGGTGATGACGGCGGGATCTTGTAGCCGCGGAAGAGCTCTTCGACCCGGACGTCGGCGTCGCAACCATGCTCGCTGGCGCCCCAGGCACAGGCATCGCTCAAAGTACCGGCGACCTCAGCCGCTCGGTTCGCGTCTAGGCTGCGCGCCTCGGCGACGATCTCGCAGTGACCGGGCACGACGTTGCCGGAGGTGCCACCGCGGATGACGCCAACGTTGGCGGTCGTCTCCTCGTCGAGCCTGCCCAGCTCCATCCGCGCAATCGCGGCCGAGGCAGCGGCGATCGCGCTGTTGCCGTCCTCGGGGCGAATACCGGCATGGGCCTCCACGCCGGTGAAATCCGCCCGCACGCTCTGCTGGGTCGGGGAGGTGACGATCACCTCGCCAACGGCGCTGGCGTGGTCGAGGACGAAGCCGCACTTGGAGCGCAGCAGGCTCGCGTCGAAGGCCTTGGCGCCGCGCAGACCCTGCTCCTCGGCGACGGTCAGCAGCAGCTCGATCCCGATCGGCGGTGGCCCGTCGCTCCCCGCGTGGCGGGCGACAAGCTCCATGAAGACCGCGACCGCCGCCTTGTTGTCGGCGCCGAGGATCGTCTCGCCGGCACTGCGGAAGACGCCGTCGGATTCGACCACCTCGATCTGGCCCTTGTGCGGAACGGTGTCGATGTGGGCGCAGAACATCACCCACTCGTCGCTCTCCCCCGGCAGTCGCGCGAGCAGGTTGCCCGCACCGGCTTCCGCCGGTCCCGCAGCTTCGTCCTCGCTCAGCTCGAGCCCAAGCGCGCGCAGCTCAGCGGCAATCGTGTCCGCCACCTCCCGCTCCTCGCCCGTGGGACTACGAATCTCGCAGAGCCGGACGAAAGTCTCGTGAAGCCTCTCCACGGCGGGACAGGCTAGCCGGATTCAGCACCACTGGCGAACCGTCCCGGTAGGGATGGAGCGTCTTGCACTTTTTGGGCGCTGACCTTGCGGCGTCAGCAGTTCCCGTCACATCCAAAAAGTTAAGCGGAACCCCTACCGGGACGGTTCGCGAACGGATTCTGTCTCAGGCAGCTCTGTCCCGTCCGCAGGCTGCTCGCCCGCGTGGTGCGCCGCCGCGCCGACGAACTCGCGGAAGAGCGGCTCGGGGCGGTTGGGGCGCGAGTTGAACTCGGGGTGGAACTGCGAGGCGACGAAGAAGGGGTGATCGGGCAGCTCGACCATCTCGACCAAGCGCTCGTCCGGCGAGGTGCCGCCGCAGACCAAGCCCTCGTCCTCGAGCCGGCGCCGCAGCTGGTTGTTGACCTCGTAACGGTGGCGGTGGCGCTTGTAGATGACCTGCTCGCCGTAGATCTCCTGCGCCCGCGTGCCTTCGTGCAGCTTCACCGGGTCGGCGCCGAGCCGCATCGTGCCACCCATCTCGGAGACCTCCTTCTGCTCGGGCAGGAGGTCGACCACCGGGAAGGGCGTCTCGGGATCGAACTCGGCCGAGTTGGCGCCGTCCATGCCAGCGACGGTGCGAGCGAACTCGACCACGGCGATCTGCATGCCGAGGCAAATCCCCAGGTAGGGGATCGAGTGCTCGCGGGCGATCCGCGCCGCCGAGACCTTGCCCTCGATGCCGCGCTCGCCGAAGCCGCCGGGAATGAGGATGCCATCGACGCCCTCGAGCCGCTCGGGGTCGAAGTTCTCGGAGTCGACCAGCTCGACCTCGACGTTGACGCCGTGGTGGATTCCACCGTGCTCGAGCGCCTCGATCACCGACTTGTAGGCGTCGGCGAGCTGCACGTACTTGCCGACCAGGGCGATCCGCACCGTGCCCTCGGCCTCATCGGCGCGTTTGACCATCGCCTCCCATTCGGAGAGGTCGGAGGAGGGCGCCTCCATCTCGAAGTGATCGAGCACCAGGTCATCGACGCCCTCGGCGCGGAAGACGAGCGGCACCTTGTAGATGTTGTCGACGTCGTTGGCGGAGATCACCGCGTCGACGGGAAGGCTGGCGAAGAGGGCGATCTTCTCGCGGATCTCGCGATCGAGGCGCCCCTCGGAGCGGCAGACCAGGGCGTGGGGCTGGATCCCGATCCGACGCAGCTCGTTGACCGAGTGCTGGGTCGGCTTCGTCTTCAGCTCGCCAGCGTGGCCGACGTACGGAACCAGGGTCAGGTGCACAAACATCGAGCGCTTCGGCCCGAGGTCGGTGTAGAGCTGGCGAATCGACTCGAGGAAGGGCAGCGACTCGATGTCGCCGACCGTGCCGCCGATCTCGGTGATCACGAAGTCGACCGACTGCGACTCGGCGACGATCCGGATCCGGTTCTTGATCTCGTTGGTGATGTGCGGAATCACCTGCACCGTGGCGCCGAGGTAATCGCCGCGGCGCTCACGATTGATCACCGAGTTGTAGACAGCACCAGCGGTGACGTTGGAAGCGCGCGAGGTGTTCTCGTCGGTGAAGCGCTCGTAGTGGCCGAGGTCGAGATCGGTCTCGGCGCCGTCCTCGGTGACGAAGACCTCTCCGTGCTGGAACGGACTCATCGTCCCCGGGTCGACGTTGATGTAGGGATCAAACTTCTGCAGCTGCACGCGGTAGCCGCGGGAGCGGAGCAAGCGACCGATCGAGGCCGCGGCGATCCCCTTGCCGAGAGCCGAAACCACGCCACCGGTGACGAAGATGAAGCGTGTATCTCCTTGCGCGGGCCTGCTCATGCTCTGCCGAGCGAGTCTAGCCATCGCAATGGCGGAACCGATTCGATCGTCGCCGAGATCGAACGCAACTCTCCGTAAATGGTCAGTCCGGCGACCACGGCGAGGGCTACCAGGCGCGCGTCGGGGCCCAAAGTGCTCAGTAGCCAGACCCCACCGATGGCGCCGAGCAGGTTCGAGCCGGTGTCCCCCAGCATCGCCCGCTCGCGCAGGGTGAAGGCGGCGCCGACCAGCGCCGGGCCGGCGAAGATGCCGAGTAGCTCCAGCGGCGCCAGGGTCCAGGCGCCGAGGCAGAGCCCCGCAACAAGCAGTGCCAGCCCCTTCTCGGCCCGTCCCGGCCGCAGGTCGAGCAGGTTGAAGAGGTTGGTGGCGAGGATCAGCAGGATCACGTCGGCGATGTAGCGCCAGGATTCGAGCCCGCGACCGGAGACGACATAAGCGGCGAGCGCCAGTGCTCCCAACGCCTTGATCGCACCGGTCGAGAGGCTGCCCGCTCGCAGCGCCCGAGCGTGTCCGCGCCAGCCGCGCGGTGTGCCCACGTCCTCGCCGCGGCCCAGCGCATCGTCGAGGAAACCGAGGAAGACGACGCCCAGCAGGTAGGGCATCCACTGCCGCAGTTCGGGGCTGAGCAGGTCAAGGTCGGCGCGGTCGTTGAGGAAGGCAAGCGGCGCCAGCGCGACCAGGGCCGCCGTCGCCAGCACCGCGCCGAGCGGGAAGGCGAGGCTGGCGCCCCGGTAGTTGGTCCGCACCAAACCGGCGTCGAACAACCCGCGCACCCCCGCGGGCACGACCAGCAGGGCTACGGCGATCGCGACCGGGAAGCCGACCCAGGTCATGTCAGGGCGATTGCGATTCGGCCGGGGGCAAGAGGTCAGGCAGCAGGCGATCGGCCGAGCCCTTGATGCCGAAGCTGCCCTCGGCGCCGAGCAGGGCGAAGACCGTCGCCACTTTGCCCGCGGGGGTCTCGACGTCATCGACGCTGGAGAGGTCGTTGCCGGTGAAGAAGGAGACCGAGGAGGGTTCGGCCGTAGTCGTCTCCACCCCGACCACCGGTGCGCGCGTCCCGGTCATGCCCGCCATCAGCGTCGATTCAAGCGTCGAGGCCTTGGCGCGTTGCACCGCGCCCATCTCTTCCGGCGTCCGGCGCACGACGATGACCCCGTCGAGCCCGCCGAAGTTGCCGCTGGCACGCGAGAAGAGGTGGCTGCGCACGCGGTCGAGCAGTGTGCCCCCGCGGACCAACTGACGGCCGGCGCCCTTGCCGAATTCTGCCAGCGTTTCTTCGTTGCTGCGGATGTTGGCGAAGCGGGTCTTGGAAAGCACGCTGTCAAGGCCGCTGAGGTCGACTGGCTCGCGCACCACGCCGATGCCGACCAGGTGCGCCCCCGTCGGCCCGAGCGCTTCCTCGATCGCCGCACTGGTGTCGCCTGGAAGATCGCCGAGTGCCACCACGCCGATCCGCTTGCCGGCCAGCCGTTCCCGCACCAGCGCCGGGTAGACGCGGCCGGCGAATTCGTCTGAGCGGGCCAATTTGCCATTCAGTTCGTCGGCCCGTTCGCGCTCGTCCTGGAGGTTGCCGGTGAGGCTGCGCTCGAGGTTCTTGCGGGTACTGGTCAGCGCGTCGCCGCCGAACTCGGCGCCGATCAGGATCCCGATCGCGAGGGCGAGGAAGACGGCGATCAGTGAGACCGCGTGGTATCGAGCGCTGTAACCCATAGGAGAGCGGGAAGGCTAGATGCTGGCCCTACAGACCGAGCCAGATCTTGATCTTCAGCCAGACCAGCTGGACCAGGTCGTTGAGCGCCGGCGAGGTGATCACGACGATCGCCAGCAGGACCATGAAGGCGGCGAGGAAGAGCACCATCGGCCCGAATGGCGAGCTCGGGTTGTAGAGCCGGCTCACCCCCTTGGCATCGACCAGCTTCTCGCCGATCCGCAGCCGCGTGAGGAAGGTCGAGGACATGCCGCCGCGCTTGCGGTCGAGGAACTCGATCAGGTTGAAGTGAGCGCCAACACTGACGATCAGCGTCGCCCCCTTCTCGTAGGCCATCAGCATCGCCACGTCCTCGCTGGTGCCGGCCGCGGGCAGCACCGTGTGGTCTAGGCCCAGGTCAAGCAGGCGCTGGCGGCCTGGCGCCCGCCCATCGGGGTAGGCGTGGACGATCAGCTCGGCGCCGCAGCACAGCGCCTCGTCGCCAGCCGAGTCCATGTCGCCGAGGATCAGGTCGGGCTTCATCCCCGCCTCGAGCACGCCGTCGGCGCCGCCGTCGACGGCGACGACCAACGGCCGCACGTCGCGGATGTAGGCGCGCAGGGCCTTGAGGTCGCGGCGGTGGCGGTCGCCGCGGACGACGATCAGCACGTGGCGGTCGCGGAACGAGGCCCGCGTCGACGGAAACTCGACGCTGCCAGTGAGAAGGTCGGTCTCTCCCCGCACGTGGGCGACGGTGTTCTCGGCGAATTCGGCCAGCGCCTCGTCGACCCGCTCAAGCTGCTCGTCGCGCTGGCGTTCGAGCTCCTCGAGACCGAGCATGCGCCCGCGCAGCAGCTCGCGGCCGCCGCCCAAAACGACCCCGTCGGCGACGGTCACCCGGTTGCCGTCGGCGAGCAGCTCGAAGGGGTTGACGTCCTCGACGTCGATCAACCGCACCCCCGCCTGCACCAAGAGCAGCGGCCCGGCGTTGGGATAGCGGCCGTTGGAGGAGGGCGAGGCGTTGATCACGACCCGGACGCCGGTCGAGATCAGCTCCTCGGCGGCGATCCGGTCGATGTTGACGTGGTCGATGACGGCGATGTCACCGGGCACGAGGCGTTTGACCAGATGCTTGGTGCGGTGGCCAAGCCGCACCTTCCCTTCGATCGCCTCAACCGGCGCCGCCCCATTGCGGCGCGAGAGCAGGGCGGGAAAGCGACGGCGACTGGCGGTTGCCACCAAAGCAGGTTATCCGCCCAGGCAAGCGGTTAAAAGCGCTTCGCAGAGCGCTAGGCGGCGAGGAGCTCGCGGGCGTGCCGGGTCGCCGCCTCGTCGCTGTCCTCGGCACCGAGCATGCGGCGGATCTCCTCGACAACGTCGTCGCCGTCAAGCCGGCGCACAGTGGCGCTGGCGCGCTCGCCGCTGACGTCCTTCTCCAGGGTGAAATGGGTGTCGGCCAGCGAAGCGACCTGGGGCAGGTGGGTGATGCAAAGCACTTGGCGATCCTTGCCGAGCGCCCGCAGCCGCTCGCCGACGGCTCGGGCCGTCTTGCCGCCGACGCCTGCGTCGATCTCATCGAAGACCAGGGTGCCGGCTCCCACGGCGCCCGCAAGGCTGCTCAGCGCCAACATCACCCGCGAGAGCTCCCCGCCCGAGGCGGCATCGCGAAGCGGCGCGGGCTGGAGGCCCGGATTCGGCGCCAGGCGGAACTCGACCGTCTCGGTGCCGTTGGCGCCGAAGCCCTCCGGGTGCGGATCGAGTACGACCTCGAGCCGAGCGCCGGGCATCGCCAGCCGCTCCAGCTCAGCGGCCACGTCGCGCTGCAGCGGCGCGACGGCTTTGGCGCGGGCCTTGCCTAGCTTCTCGCCGAGCTTGGCACGCCGCGCTTCCGCCTCAGCCAGCGCCGCCTCAGCCTCTTCGCCGCGCTCGCCGGCATTCTCCAGGCGAATGATCTCAGCCCGGCAGTGCTCGGCGTGGGCGAGGACCGACTCGGTGCTGCCGCCGTGCTTGCGCTGCAGCCGGTCAAGCGCCTCCAGCCGTTCCTCGACCGCGCGCAGGCGACCCGGATCGGCCTCGAGCCCGTCGACGTAATCGCGCAGCTCGGCGGCAACGTCGCCGAGCTCGATCGCCAGGGCGCCGAGGCGAGCGGAGAGCGCATCGAGATCGGCGTCAACTCCGCCTACTCCCTGCAGCAGTGCCTCGGCCTGGGCCAGCGCAGCGGTCGCGCCGCCATCCTCCTCGGCGCCGAGTGCGATCGCGTGCGCCCCGGCCGCTGCCTCGCGCAGGCCCTCGGCGTGGCGCAGGCGCTCGCGCTCACCGCCCAGCTCCCGCTCCTCGTCCGGATCCGGCGCCACCTCCTCGATCTCGGAGAGCTCGTAGCGGTAGAGGTCGAGATCGCGCTCGCGCGAGCCGTCGCGCTCGCGCAGCTCGGCCAGCTCGGCGGCGAGTTGCAGGCACTCGCGGTGCGCCTCGCGGTAGCGCTCACGCAACTCGAGCTGCGCGGTCCCGGCGAAGCCGTCGAGCACCTCCATCTGCGCCGAGGAAATCGTCAGCTTGCGGTGCTCGTGCTGGCCGTAGAAAGCGAGCAGCCGTCCGCCCAGGGCTTTCAGGTCCGAGGCCGAGGCGGCGCGGCCGGCAACAAAGGCGCTGGTCCGCCCACTCGCGGAGACGCGTCGGCCCAGCACGACCTCGTCCGCCCCCTCCGGCAACCGTTCGGCGATTTCCCCGAACTCAGGCTCGGCGAGGAGCCCCTGAGGCAAATCGAAGACCCCCTCGACCCAGGCCTCCTCGGCCCCCGGCCGGACGATCTGCGGCCGCGCCTTGCCGCCCATCAGCAGGTCGAGTGAGTGCGCAAGCACGGTCTTGCCCGCGCCGGTCTCTCCCGTGATTGCATTCAATCCCTTACCGAGCCGCAGTTCGGCTCTCTCAATCAGCAGCAGGTTCTCGATACGGAGCTCACGCAGCACGGCTTCTGTGTACCACCCGGTGCGGCGGGTGGCGCCGCTACGCCGTGACGGGCTCGGCCGCCGTCTCCTCCTCGGGACCGGCGTGCTGGACGAAGTCCCTGGACCTGACCAAAACAAAGCCCAGCGCGGCGCCGACGAAGGAGAGGATCGCGGCGATCAGGATGATCTCGTTGAAGGCGCCGACGAAGGCGACGTCGGAGGCGTGAACGACCTCCGGGCGGATCCGGGCCGGAGACACCGCGCCGGCGGCTCGCGAGCCGCCCGAGGCGATGACTTCGCCGAGTCCGCTGGGGGCGCGCGGCAGCAGTTCGGAGATCTTCGAGTTGACGTTCGACTGGAAGACGGCCCCGAGGCCGGCGACGCCGGTCGCGATCCCGACCTGGCGGAAGGTGGTGTTGATCCCCGAGCCCATGCCGGACTTCTCGACCGGGACGACCGCGATCGCCGCCTGTCCGATGCCGGGGTTGGTGATGCCGATGCCGATGCCGGCGACGAGGAAACCGCCGAGCAGCGTCGTCCAGCCCGAACCGGGCGAGACCCCGTGCATCAGCAGCAGGCCGACCCCGACCGTGGCGAGGCCGACGCCGAGCAGGACGCGAATCGGGATCCGGTTCGAGAGCGCGCCGGAGATCGGGGCGACGATGAAGCCGAGCACGGTCAGCGGCAGGAAGCGCAAGCCCGCTTCCAGCGGCGAGTAGTCGAGCACTCCCTGCATGTAGATGGTGAGGTAGAGGAACATCGCGAACATCCCCGCCGAGAGGCCGAAGGCGACGGCGGAAACGCCGTTGAAGGCCGACTTGCGGAAGAGCGAAAGATCGAGCATCGGGTATTTGGAGCGCAGCTCGATCGCGATGAAGGCCGTGAGCAGCAGCGCGGCGCCGATCAGGCAGGCGAGGATCAGGGGGCTGCCCCAGCCCTCGGGATTGCCCCGGATCAGGCCGAAGATCAGCAGGAACAGGGCCAGCGAGAAAGTGATCAGGCCGGGTACGTCGACCGGTTCGGGGTCCTTGGCGAAGACGTTGACGATCTGGCGCTCGGTCAGGACCATCGCCGTGATCCCGATCGGGACGTTGACGAAGAAGATCCACTCCCAGCCGAGGCTTTCGGTGATCACCCCGCCGACCAACGGCCCGACCGCGACGGCGCCACCGACGACCGCCCCCCAGACGCCGAAGGCAGTCGCCCGGTCCTTACCGTGGAACTCCTGGCCGATCAGGGCCAGCGAGGTGGCGAACATCCCGGCCCCACCGATCCCCTGCAGCCCACGGGCCAGGTTGAGCAGGGTCGGGTCATCGGAGATGCCGCAGAGGAACGAGGCGAAGGTAAAGATCCCGAAGCCGATCGTGAAGACCCGCCGCCGTCCCAGCCTGTCCCCCAACGAACCGGCCGTGAGCAGGAAGGCCGCCAGCATCAGCGAGTAGGCGTCGACGACCCACTGCAGGCTGGAGAGACTGGCGTCCAGTTCCCGCTGGATGTCGGGCAGGGCGACGTTGACCACCGTCACGTCCAGCAGCAGCATGAACGTCGCGATCGAGACGAGAAGAAGGGTCCACCACTTGCGCTCCATGCGGCGAAACCCTAGAGAATCGAGTGCGTCGGCTTAGACCGCGAGGTGCCCGAACTTCTCCCTGATCCGGTGGTAGAAGCTCGTGCCCGGTAGTTGGGCGAGGCAGGCGACCGAATCGGCGAAGCGGATATCGAGGGCGGCGCCGGGCGCAAGCTCAGTTGCCTGGGCGCCATCGATGGCGACATCGACGGGCTCGCGGCCCGCGGCGTTGCCGACGGTGAGCACGTCGGAGGGGGCGACCACGAGAGCCCGGGCCGTCAGCGAGTGGGGCGCGATGTAGCTGACCACGTAGCCCTTTACGCCCCAGGCAAGGATCGGCCCCTGGTTGGCGAGGTTGTAGCCGGTCGAGCCGGCCGGAGTGGCGGCGACGAGGCCGTCACAGCGCACGTTGCCGACCTCCTCGCCGGCGATCCGGTAGCTCAGCTCGGCGACGCGGTCGCGCGGGCGACGGCTGAAGCTGACGTCATTGAGGGCGAAGCGCTGCTCGCCCTCAATCTCGATCGCCAGCGCCGGCAGGTCGATCGTCTCGGTCTCCCCGGCCAGCGCGCGGCGGATGCCCGCGGCGGCATCGTCGCGCTCGACCGCAGCGAGGAAGCCGACCGTGCCGAAATTGACCCCGAAGACCGGCACCTTCGTGCCGGCGAAGCTGCGCAGCGCGTAGAGAATCGAGCCATCGCCGCCGAGCACGAGGCAGAGGTCGGGATCGGCGGGCAGCGAGTCGACCTGCTCAACCCCGTCCGCCGCGCGGCTGTGCTTCTCGATCTCGGCCGCCGTGGCGACCAGGCGCCAGTCGGCCTCCCGCGCCACCGCGGCGGCAACCTCGACGGCTTCGGTCGCGGCGGGCGGATGCGAGTGGGTGATCAGCGCAGCCGTCTTCATGCGTCCGACTCCACCGCCGAGGAGATCGCAGCCTCAAGGTCCGAAAGCTCGGCACCGTCGCCCCCGCACCAAATGAAGGTCTCGCGGTTGCCCTTTGGGCCCGGCAGGCCGGAGGAAGCGACGCCGCGTATGGGCAGATTGAGGTCCCGGGCGGCCCGGGCGACCGCGAGGATCGCCTCGCGCCGGTCGCCGGCATCGCGCACAACGCCTCTACCGACTCGCGCGCGACCGAGCTCGAACTGCGGCTTGACCATCGCCAGGATTTCGCCTCCCACGGCAAGGCAGCCAGCGACGGCCGGCAGGATCTTGGTCAGCGAGATGAAGGAGACGTCGATCGTCGCCAGCTCGGGCACGAAGGGCAGGTGCGCCGGCTCGAGCTCGCGGGCGTTGAGGCGCTCGATCACGCTCACCCGCGGATCCTCGCGCAGCCTCAGGTCGAGCTGCCCGTAGGCGACGTCAACCGCCGCGACCCGCGCGGCGCCGCGCTGCAGGAGGCAGTCGCTGAAGCCACCGGTGGAGGCGCCGACGTCGAGGCAGTCGCGACCGGAGACGTCAATACCCAGCGCGTCGAGGGCGTTTTCGAGCTTGATCCCCCCGCGCGAGACGTAGCGCGGACCCTCGTCGACGATCAGAGCGGCCTCGGGCTCAACCAACTGACTCGGCCGCAGCGCGACCGGGCCATCGCGACCGACCCGCACCGAGCCTGCCCGCACCGCCCCGGCGGCAGCCGTGCGCGACGGGAAGAGTCCCCGCTCAGCCAAAACCGCATCTATCCGCGCCTTCTTCATCGCCGCAACCGTAGCGCCGGCCCGCTGAGCCGGGGACCAATCGCGCCGGGGCACAGGTTTTTAACCACGCTTTGCCTTGGCCTGATTCGATGCCCAAAAGCCGGGTAAAAAGCCACTCAGCGAGGCGCTCGGCAGGCGTAAGCGGAGTCTGTGATCGCACTCACACACATACCGCACATACGTTCGTATGCTGTTCAAGGATTCGCAGAGGACAACCGATAAGGGGCAGATAGCAAAGAACTTTTTGGCTGGGTCCAGCGTCGCACATATGGCTCTCATTGCTTCCCACAATGATCTGCCCGCGATACATCAAAGGGCCCACCTACCTCCCACGGATCCACATATATAGAGATACATATCTCTCCTCCCTGTAGTAACCCCAGAACTCGCCTCGGCTCCCCGCCGGGGCGTTTTCTGTTGTGGGGCTTTCTAGAGCGGTTTGCGGCGACATGGATAGCGGAAACCGCCGACGAGGAGGGCGTCAAATGCGACCTCGTGCCGCAGTCGGTGCCACAGTCCGGCACCCCTTGGGTGTGCTCCTCGGCCCTCCTTGTCCCAGCCACCACGACCGGGCGAGGCCAATCCTGCTTTTTACGGGCGCGATCCGCCGTAGCTCTCCGCGCATTTGACAGGCGGTTGGGGCACCTCCGCTCCAGATCTGAGGAACACGGCTGCGTTCCGGTCGATGTCAGGGTCGTTTTCGCTTGAACGTCGCACGCCACGAAAGCCTTTGCGCGCACTCATCGGCGACCTCTTAACATCCGCGCGTGACCCAAGAGGACGCTGAGGGTGATTCAAAGCAAGGCCCGCTAACTCCAGCTGCGGAGGGATCAACTCGACCGGCATCCCCTGCCGCCCGATGGCTCGAGCAAAACGCCGGTTACATCTTGGTGATCGCAGGGATCGTTTTCGGCGCTCTCGGATTTATTGCGGGCGATACGCCCATCGCAGCTATTTTCGCGGGGTTCGGTGCAGGAATGATTATCTTGGGCTGTTTTTCGTCGCGAATCAGTGGCGACCTCGTTGCGACCCGAGACGGAGTGCGCGCAGCAATCAGTGAAATTGAGCGCGTGGCGAGTGAGAACCGGGTGCCGCCCGAGGCGCGGATGGAGATTGTTGGCGCAGCTCTAAGCTTGGACTGGGAGACGCCATCGCGGTCTCGAGGGTCCGGAGATGCCGATCTACGGCAGGCCGCACGTGCTGCTGCACAGGAGGCTGTCCCGGGTGTCCTGAGGGGCTGGGCTCATCTGGCCCAAATTCGCGACTCTTTCTCAACCTGGCTCGGCGAACAGGGTTGGAATATCGAAATCGAGGAGGGCGACGGAATCGTCGCCCAAAAGGCAAACGAAACACTCGTTGCTGACTTCAATGTCTCAACCGCTGAGCTACGTGGGGAACGTAAGCAACCGCCCATCACGGCGGAGCTCCTAATTGCGACCCGAGAGTTCGCGGACCGCCTAAGGCTTCGATCCAATCCGCGGGTAGCAGTCGTATTCTCGGCAACGCGCGGCGTTTCGAGAAGCGCGCTGGAAGAGAGTTCACGATCCAATGTTGAGCTCTACTCAGTAGATCCTCATGGTGAAGTAATGCCCTGGAGACGCGTGGATCCCCGGGGAAACGAGCCAGATGCGAGCTGAGCAGGAGCTCAGTTAAACCTGCTATTCCCCCTCCTCCCTGTAGTAACCCAGAACTCGCCTCGGCTCCCCGCCGGGGCGTTTTCTGTTGTGGGTCACGTCTCGGAGGTCTCCTCTTCCCCAACGGATGCGGCGCCTGGGCCGGCGTTGTGGAGCGTCTTCAGCGTCCAGCGCAGATCTTCGACCCGGCGCAGACGGCGCTCTGGGGTCGGGTGCTCGTTCGGCACCGGAAGCAGACCGAGGCTCCTGCCGTAACGCAGGCGCCGCCTGTACCTATCCAAATAGTCGCGCCATCGCCTGGGCTGCGCCTCCTCGCGCCGTTGCTCGGCTTTGTGCAGGGCAGTCGCCAGCGTCTCGCCGTGACGCGCAACGCAAGCGAACCTGTCGGCGTCGTACTCAGCTGTCCTCCAGAAGATCCGCAGGACAACCCAGGCCAACCAACCGGGCAAGGCGACGATGCTGAACCCCACCCGGGCGACCCAGCGGCGGAGCTTCCGCCTCTCGCCGGGCCTGCCCCGCTTCCTCGCGAACCTGTCATCGAAATAGAGGTAGGGCCACAGGTAGAGGTAGGAAAGATTGAGGGAATGGAGATGATGGAGGCGGTGGTGCCCGACCTCGTGCGCCAGTAGCCCAGGTAGATCGCCCTCCTCCGCCAAGGATGCGGTGGTGACGGTTATGCGTTTTGTACGGCCGATCGACGGCGCGTTCGGGAATGCGGTGGAGACCGTGTGCAAACGGTCCGCCTCCCAATCAGTCAGCTGCCCGAGCACGCCGCGCTCCCCCAGCTCCTTCTTTAACCGGGGATCGAGCTTCCCTTCTGGGAGGAGCCGCTTGTCGAACAGTTCACGCATCAGCCCGCGCGAAGAGACCAGCGGGATCACCGTCATCCAGAGAAATGCCGGCACGAGAACCCAGAAATCCGGCAGGCCTTCGAACACAAGGGTCTTACCCGAGACCCACAACCACACCCCGAACGGCCCGACGAAGAATGGCGTCGAGATGAAGCCGACCGCCAAGAGGAGAAGGTACAGGCTGATGCGCATGCGGACCCGCTGTCGCACAATCGGTCGCGGCTCTCCCGGTCCGGTTGTGTAGTCACGCAAGCGCTCGTATGAGGAGCGGAAGTACCCGAGGAGCATCATCAGGATGGTCAGGTTGACGATCACGGCAACGGGGATCAGCCAGTGGCGACTGGGGTCCTCGGAGTGCTTATGCCAATAGAAGTGCAAGCCCATCACCACGGCGGCGATCTGAAAGCCGATGAACACACTCGCGATCGCGAGATAGCGATGGTGGCCGCCGACCAATCGCGACGGCGCGTTGCCGCCCTCACGCAGCCAACCCTCCCAGCGCAGTGGTCTGCTCGCCCCCAACAGACCAAGCATCGCGTTGATGCGAGTCTCGAGTTCGCTGACGTAGGAGCCAGCGCGTGCGCCACGCTCGTACTCCCCCATCCAAATCACTGCCGAAAAGAGGACGACGAGCGGGACGAGAGCGAGCGATACCGCCCAGCCCAGATAGCGGTCCCCGTGCTGCTGAGCAGCGAAGCCGATAAGGACGACGCACCCCGCGACGCCGTAGCGCAGGGTGCTGATTTGACCCTGCACCGCAATCAGCTCCTCCTCGCGAACCGTGCGGTACTCCTCCAGTGCCAGTGACACATCGGGTGGCAGTTCGGAATCGGGTGGCTTGTTTGGCTCCTGCGTCATCCAGATCGGCGGGTGCGGAACGACGCATTTCCGCCAATAGCGGCGGGCTCCCCCCGGGATCTCAAGCGTACCGAAATGATTCCTGACTGGAGGAGGAAGTTCGACTGAATCGCTGAGCGGTCGCCGTGCCAGTCGGGCACGGATCAGCCGGTTGCAACCCAGGTCAGCCGACGTCGCGCCTCACGCGGTAACCCGGAACTCGCCTCGGCTCTCGCCGGAGCATTTTCGGCGCCGCCGTCGTCGGCGATTGACGAAAGGCGGCAAGTGGTGGATGATCAACGCTTTACGAAGCCTGATTAATCGTCAATTCCGCCCCAATTGTTCTTTAAGCATCGCTGTCCGGGCATCCCACCTAACCCCAGATGAGAGGAATTTTGGAAATGAGAAATCAGAAACGCATGGCCAGGACCCTCTGCCTGACGCTGCTGGCTGCACTTGGCTTGATTGCCCTGACCGCCTCCGCGGCATACGCGGGCGAATTCAGAGTGGCGGGTAAAACGTTCACAGAAGCCGGGATCGAAGAAGAAACAGCTACTGGAACCGGTGGCTCGATCACGCTCACCTCGTCGGGCGGGGTGAAACTGACGTGCTCGACAGTGGACTACGGAAAAGTCACCTGGTTAAAAAAAGGCGATATCCACGCCAATAACGTTAAAACCTTAGGATGCTCGATAGCCGGGAATGAAGCCTGCGAAGTTTTCCCGACAGAAAAAGACGCCGAAAACAAAACCAACGCGAAAACCCTAACGGTCACCGCCGACGGTCGGCTTGTCTTAAGCGGCACCAGTCATTACATCGAATTGGTGGGACTTGGCGCCGAAAAACTGGTCATGAAAGTGTATCTCGTGGGAGCGTCGTGCAGCCTTCCGAAAGAATCGAAAGTGACCGGCAGCACTGCATTTGAATTGCCGAGCGCATTAACAGAATGGTCGCAACAGCCAATGAAAATGACCAAACCGGAAACAGCAAAATTGCTCGGTGTCCAGCTTTTCTTCAATAAAGAAACGGCAACGCTGAGCGCAAATGAAGCATCGCTGGAACTGTCAGGGGCAAACGCCGGCAAAACGTGGGGAGCCGAATAGCGGAGGCCAAGCCTTTCCCCGTGTAGCACCCCAGAACTCGCCTCGGCCCCCGCCGGGGCGAGTTCTGGATTCGTAACGGCCCCAAACGAATTACGAGATCGACGCGGTTAGAGATCGCGCACGCGCCGACCGATCTCGCGGTCCTGGGGATAGCCGGCCGACTCCCAGAACGCCCCGGCCGTTTCGTCCTCGAAGGCGACCAAGGCCGTCACCCGGCGCACACCGCGACTGAGCAGGTACTCCTCCCCCGCCCGCGTCAGCGCGATTCCGATGCCCCGGCGTCGATGCTTCCTCGCGACGGCGAGGCGGTACATGTTGCCGCGCCAGCCATCCCAGGCCGCGATCAGGGCGCCGACGATCTCACCGCCGCGCTCGGCAACCACAAGCGCGGCCGGCGAATCCCCGATCAGCCGCTCGACGTCCTCCAGGCGGTCGGCACTGCTGGCGTGTCCGCTCCGCTCCTGCGTCCAGAGGTCGAGCACCCCCTGAGCGTCGGCGTGCGCACCTCGACGGATCGTGAATCCCTCGGCAATCAAGTCGGCAGTGTGACAAACCGGCGACGATGAGGGATCGATGCAACGGCCTTTGGCGCCTGCCGTCCCTGGCGTGCGAAATGATGCCCGCATGACGCGCCGGCGGGGACTGATCGCATCCGGGGTCGCGATGGTGGCCCTGCTGTTGGCAATGTCTCCAGCCGAGAATCGGATGAAGGACACCGGCGGGGCGGGGATGGTGCCGTTCGAGCTCTCGGGCGGCCAGCATCGGGCCGACGAGATCCTTGCCGAATGGGGTGAGGACGGTCAGGACGCCGCTCGCGGGCAACTATGGATCGACTTCGGCTTCTTGCTCGCCTACGGATGCTTCCTCACCTTCGCCCTCGCGGCGGTCCTCGACCTGGCCAGAAAACGAGGTTGGCGCCGTGTCGGCGGGGTCGTCGTCTTCTTCGGCGCGCTCGGCGCGTCGTTCGACGCGCTCGAGAACATCTGCCTGCTGCTCACGCTCGGCGGCGCCGGTGCCGCCTTCCCCACCCTGGCGACGATCTTCGCCACCTGCAAGTTCACCCTGCTCACGGTCGCGATCGCTTACTTGATCGCCGGCGTCGGGATGCACCTGCTCAGTCGTCCCGTCGAGCGCACGTCATAGCGACATGGCCTATACGGATTCCTATCTATGGCGATTGCGCAAGAGGGTCGGCCATGAGCTCGTGCTGATGCCTGGCGCGATGATCGCCCTTCGTCGTAACGATGGTCGGATCCTTCTAACCAGGCGCCTCGACGATGGGACGTGGTGCCTGCCGGGGGGAGCAGCGGAGCCCGGCGGGAGCTTTGCCCGCACGGCGGTCGACGAGCTGCGAGAGGAGGCCGGGGTCGGGGTCACGGAGGAGGACCTTGTTGCCTTTGGCTGCCTGTCGGAGGCAGAGGCCCACACGATTCGCTATCCGAGCGGAGACATCACCCATTGCTTCGCGGTCTGTTTCCTCGCAGAGCGTTGGCGGGGCGAGCCCCGTCCCGACCACCAGGAGTCCACCGAGGTGCGATTCGTCGAGCCCGCCGATCCCCCGGCGCCTCTCCATGTCCCGACCGCACGTGCCCTCGAGCTCCTCGGTGCCTACCTGGACTCGGGCCGGTTCCAGGTGAACTGAAACCAGGCACCGCGACTCGGTGCTCTTGGCACCGGCGCGGTTCAAGTTGCAGATCCACGAGGCTCCCTACCTGCGGACCCACATACATAGAGATGCCTCTCCTCCCTCAAGTAACCCCAGAAGAGACTCGGGCAGGCTAACCGATTGAGTCTTTTGACGCAAGCCTAAATTTTTGGGGCGATTTTCTCGCCCGGTGGGGCGGGATTCAGCTGAGCGCGGGCGCGCCGGAGCGCAGGGCGGCGAGGACGCGCTCGGCGACGGCGTCGCCGGTGAGGCCGACCTCCTCGTGCAGCAAGGCCGGCTTGCCGTGGGTCACGTAGCGGTCCGGGAGGCCGATGCGCAGGACGCGGGCGCGCTCTCCGGAGCGCTCGGCGAAGGCGTCCTCGAGGTGCTCGAGCACCGCCGAGCCGAAGCCGCCGGGCAGGACGTTCTCCTCGATCGTCACCACCAGGTCGTGACTCAGCGCCAAGCGCTCGAGCAGCTCGCTGTCGAGCGGCTTGGCGAAGCGAGCGTCGGCGACGGTCGCCTTGAGGTCGTGGCCGGCGAGGATCTTTGCCGCGTCGAGCGCCACCGAGACCCCGTAGCCGTAGCCGAGCAGCGCCACCCGCTCGCCGCTGGACAGCAGCTCACCGCTGCCGATCGGCAGCTCCGCCGGCTCAGCCGGCAGCTCGACTCCCTCAGCCGCGCCGCGCGGATAGCGCAGCGCCGCGGGCCCGTCATGCGCAATCGCGGTGCGCAACATGTGCACCAGCATCGCCTCGTCGCGCGGCGCCATCAGCACGACGTTGGGGATCGGGCGGAAGTAGGAGACGTCGAAGGCGCCGTGGTGGGTCGGACCGTCATCGCCGACCAGACCCGCCCTGTCCATCGCGAAGGTGACGTCGAGTTCCTGCAGGCAGACGTCGTGGACGATCTGATCGAAGGCGCGCTGGAGGAAGGTCGAGTAGATCGCGCAGACCGGCTTGGCGCCCTGGATCGCCAGCCCTGAAGCCATCAGGACGGCGTTCTGCTCGGCGATGCCAACGTCGTAGTACTGCTCGGGGACCTCGTCGGCCAGCTTCTGCAGACCGGTCCCCCCCGCCATCGCCGCCGTGATCCCGACTACGCGCTTGTCGCGCTGCGCCTCGGCGACGATCGCGTCGCCGAAGACCTGGGTGTACTGCGGCGGCGCGCCGGCCGCGGGCGGCTTCTCCAGCCGCTCCGGGGCGATCGCCGCGGGCGCGTCGGACTCCTGCACCGCCACCGGCTTCGGCGCCGGCGCGCCGTCGACAATCGATTTCGGCTTGGCGGCGTGCCATTTCTCCATCCCCTCGAGGCCGCCCTCCTCGGCCGGGGAGAAGCCCTTGCCCTTGACCGTGTGGATGTGGACGATCACCGGGCGGTCGGCCTCAAAGGCCTCGCGCAGAGCCTCGCGCAGGGCGTGCACGTCGTGGCCATCGATCACGCCCATGTAGGCGAGGTCGAGCTCCTCGAAGAAGAGGCCCGGCGCCCAGTAGGCCTTGATCGCCGACTTGATCTCCGGCCCCAGCCGTTCGATCCGCTTGCCGAGCCCGAGCGGCAGCTTGGTCAGCCGGTCCTCAACCCCCTCACGGGCGTGGAAGAGACGCGGGTTGAGCCGCACCCGGTTGAAGTAGCGCGAGAGCGCGCCGACGTTGGGCGAGATCGACATCCCGTTGTCGTTGAGCACGATCACCATCGGCGTCTGCAGCCCGCCGGCCGCGTGCAGGGCCTCGTAGGCGACGCCGCCGGTCAGGGCGCCGTCGCCGATCACGGCGGCAACCTTGCCGTCCTCGCCGATCCCGTGGCGCATCGCCTCCTTCAGCCCGACCCCGTAGCCGATCGAGGTCGAGGCGTGACCGGCACCCATGATGTCGTGCTCGGACTCGAAGACCGAGCAGAACGGGGCGAGGCCGTCGTACTGGCGGATCGTCGGCAGGCCCTCCCGGCGGCCGGTGAGGATCTTGTGCGGGTAGGCCTGGTGACCGACGTCCCAGAGGATCTTGTCGCGGGGCGAGTCGAGCAGGCTGTGCAGCGCAACCGCCAGCTCACAGGTGCCGAGGTTGGCGCCGAAATGCCCGCCGATCTCACCGATCGTGTCGATGATGTAGGTGCGCATCTCCTGCGCTACCTGCTGCAGCTGCTCGTCGCTCAACTCATGCAGGTCGGTGGGAGCGTGAATGCCATCGAGCAGCGGGGTCTCGCGCCCTGGCGTCGCTCCGTTTCCGTTCTCGCTCATTCGTCCCTCGTGAAAATGTAGTCGGCCACGCGCCTCAGGTCCTCGGTCTCACCATTTGCCTCACCCAGTGCCGCGATCGCCTTGGCGTGCGACTCGGCCGCGAGCTCGCGCGCTTGCTCCAAGCCAAAGTGGCTGACGTAGGTGAGTTTTCCAAGTCGCTCGTCGCTTCCATGTTCCTTGCCGAGGCGATCGGCACTTCCGGTCACGTCGAGGATGTCGTCGACGATCTGGAAGAGCACGCCCAGCTCGCTGGCGAATCGGCGATAGGGGATTGTCTCAGGTTCGGGCAGTCCTTCGAGGGTAAGGACGACGCCGACACTGGCGGCGATCAGGCGGCCGGTCTTCAGCGTGTGCAGCGAGCGCAGCCCCTCGGCGTCGCGCTCGGCGACCGCGACGTCGACATACTGGCCACCGACCATCCCGTCGACCCCAGTCGCCGCGCTCAGCTCGCGCAGGGCCGCCAGCACGCGCGCGGGCTCCCCCGGCTGCTCGCAGGCTAGGCGCATCGCCTCGGCAAAGAGGCCGTCACCGGCCAGTATGGCCACGTCCTCGCCGTACTTGACGTGCGAGGTGGGCTGCCCGCGGCGCAGCTCGTCGTCATCCATCGCCGGCAGGTCGTCGTGAATCAGCGAGTAGGTGTGGACCAGCTCGATCGCGCAGGCAACCGGCAGGAAGCGTTGTGGCTCGGCGCCGAGCGCACGGGCGGTAGCCAGTGCCAACACGGGCCTTACCCGCTTGCCACCGGCGAGCAGCGAGTAGCGCATCGCCTCCTGCAGGCCGGCGGTCGGCTCGGGTGCCGGAAAGCGCAGCCGCTCCAGCTCTCCATCGACGAGAGCGCGCAGCTCCTCGGGATAGCTCACGGCTTCCGGTGCGCCTTATCGGCGATATAAGGGGAGAAGGCGCACCGGAACGGGGTCGTCACTGCGAGGCGGCCTCGCCCTCGCGGATGCGGCGGTTGGCCTCCTCGACCGCCTCAGCGGAGAGCTCGGCGGCCTCTTGGGCGAGCGCCGCGGCGCGGGCGTCGTCGGCCTCTTCGCCCTCGAGCTCGCGGGCGATCGCGCCCAGGCGCTCAGAGATCTCGCGCAGGCGGTTCACCGCACGCCCTCCCGCTCGCGGGCGATCGCGCCGAGCACGCCGTTGACGAAGCCGGGCGCGTCGGCGCCGCAGTACTCCTTGGCGATCTCAATCGCCTCGTCGATCGCGACCTCGGTCGGCACGTCGGCGCTGTGCTCGATCTCGTAGAGGGCGACGCGCATCACGTTGCGCTCCAGCGGCGCTATCCGCTCCAGCTCCCAGCCCTTGGCGTGGGCCGCGATCGCGGCGTCGAGCTCGTCGCGGTGCGCTTCCACGCCGGCGGCGAGCTCACGCGTGAACGGGCGCGACTCGGCGACCAGCTCCTCCAGCGGACGACCGGTGACGTCGCGCTGATAGCAGGCGAAAACGGCGTCGCGGCGCTGGTCTGACCTACGCATGTCGCCATTCTCCCGCTTCGGGCGGCTGGACGAGTGAAGCGCCGTCAGCCGCGGGTGTAGCTGAGCGCGAGGAGACCGACGTTGCCGGAGATGTTGAGCACTTCTTTGCGCAGAGCCGAGGGATCAAACCCCTGGCTGGGCGAGAGCTTCCTCGGCAGCGCGAAGACGGTGAACATGTAGGTTTCCGCGCCGCTTGGCGGGCAGACTTCATAGCCTGCTTTGCCGAAGCCATTGCGGCCGAGGATGGCGCCCCTGGGGAGCTTTCCGGCTTCGACTTCGGTCAGGTCGGGACTAAGCCCGGCGACCGCCCAGTCAAAGAAGAGTTTTCCTTCCACCGGCTGGACGTTCATCGTGAAGATGACCAGTTCGGCGGTCCCCTGCGGCACTCCCTGCCAGCGCAGCGCCGGCGAGGTGCCCTTGCCATCACACGTGTAGGTGGCTGGCAGCGCCTGTGGGCCAGCGCTGGACGCCTGACTGGATGGGCTTTCCAAGGTCATGCTCGCCACGGTCGCTTCCTGGCGCTGCTGCTGGGTGATCCCCGGCTCCGGTTCACCTTTGGGCTGGGCGACCCTGGGCCCGTGCTTGGAGCCGGCGGAGGGCTGGTCGCCGTTTGCGCTCGAGCCAGCGGAGGGCCTTCCACTGCCGGTTCCTTTTTCGGCGCCGTTGGCGCCGCTGGTCATGCCGTTTGCCGAGGACGCACCGCCGGTACCGCCGGTGCCCCCAGCATCACCCGCGGTTTCCGCCGCAGTGCTGCCCGAGCTCGAGCTGTCGGAGGACCCTCCTCCGCAACCGAGGAGCATGAGCGCCGCGAGGACGAGCGCCAGGAAGACCCCGGCGCTCGTCGCCTTCGCGGGCTTGTTCAGGAGACGCTTAGCGCCTGGTTTCGGTGCCACTCAAATGCTTCGGTCGGGAATTTTCCGTTCCATTCGACTGATTCGCCGAGCGCTTCCAGTTCGGTCCCGGTCGCTTTAAAGCTCGAGGGATTGAACGTGGCGGTTTCGGTCGCGTTATCGATCAAACCGCCAGCTGTTCCCGTGACGTGCGCCCAGACGCCCCACAGCGGGCAGAACCAACCGCCGTAGAGGATCCAAACGTCCACATTTTTGATCACGAGGTAGTTGCTGGTGCTGACGGTTTTCAGTTCCGCCGGCCAGGGGAACGTTTCGGCTTCGATCGCTTCCACCGTGCAAGTCGAGTTGGTGTAGCAGTTGAAGAGGGGCAGGCTGGTGACGCCGCCCTTGCCGGTCCCCGCTTCGTTTTTAATGTCGACTTCGTAGAGGAAGTTGTCGCAGGTGGTCGTCATTCCCCACATGCTGAGGCCGCTTTTTTCGGCCCCGCCGAGGATCGTTTCCGTGCCTTCCAGCGCTTTTCCTTCGAACTTCCAGGCCGGTGCGGCACTGGCAGTGGAGGCGAACGCGGCGGTCAGCATGATTGCCGCCAGCATGGCCCCCAGGGCGACGCGAATTGCCTTGGGCCTCATCGCCTGATCATCCCCTTGCACGTCAGGCACCCTCTGTGCTTTTGCATGACTGGTATCTCCTGTCTATTTGCTCGATGGACTGGAAACAACTACTACCTATAGAAGCTTTTTTCGAGATCGGGCCAGCGCCGCGCGCGCTCCTCTCCCCCGCATGACCCTGCCCTCGCCACCCGCAAGTCCCTTCCTCAAGTCTCCAGGCGTACCCTGAGACCCTCCAACAGGTACCACATTTAGGCGTGGCTTGCCACCCCAGGCGGCCGAATCCGCGGGCGGGACACCCGGGCTAGCTAGGCGCGGGAGACGTACTCGGCGTTGCGAGTGTCGACGCGGATCGTCTCGCCCTCCTCGATGAAGAGCGGGACCTGCACGACGACGCCGGACTCGAGCGTCGCCGGCTTACTGCCGCCGCCCGAGGCGGTGTCGCCCTTGACGCCGGGCTCGGTCTGGGTCACCTTCATGTCGATCGCGCTGGCGACCTGCACGTCGCTGGGCCGTTCGTCGACGAAGAGCACCTCGACCTCGCCGTTGGGCAGCAGCCACTGCATCGCCTCGCCGGCGAGCTCCCGCGGGATCTCGATCTGCTCGTAGTCGCGCGTGTCCATGAAGACGGCCGCATCGCCGGAGTCGTAGAGGTACTGCATCTTGCGCGACTCGGTGCGCACCGGACGGAACTTCTCGCCGGCGCGGAAAGTCTTGTCCTGTACCGAGCCGTCTTCGATCCGGCGCAGCTTGGTCCGCACAAACGCGCCGCCCTTGCCCGGCTTGACGTGCTGGAACTCGATGATGCGGAAGATCTTGCCGTCGATCTCGATGTGCGAGCCGTTGCGGAATTCGTTTGTGCTGATCACGGCGGCGAATCCTAGTAGGCCCTGCTAGAGCGCGGCTGTGCCTCGCGACTTCTCCGGAACTCAACAGGTGCTGGGGAACCGATCGACTAACGTGCAAACAGGGAATGAAGGGGGTCTTCACAGCTGCCGTAACCATCGCCGCGCTGGTGCTTCTGCCAGTCGCTTCTGCCGCGGCAGAAGAAGCGCCGACCCGTGCCCAGTACGTCGAACGGGTCGAGCCGATCTGTGAGGCGAACACCGAAGCCAACAAGCGCATCCTCAAGAACGTCAAGACGAGGGCGAGGAGCAAGGTGCCGGCCAAGCTGAAGCAAGCCGGCGCTCAGTTCATCCATGCCTCCGCCGTCTTCGGCAAGACGGTTGAAAAGCTCAACGCCGTCCCGCGTCCGCCGGCCGACGACGCGCAGCTGCTCAAGTGGTTCACCCAGCTCGGGGTCGTCCAGGCCAAGCTGCGTGCCCTCGGTGTCGCGCTCAAGGCCGATGAAGAAATCAAGGCCGCCCACGAACAGATCCGGGTCGAACGAGCCGCCAACGCGGCCAACAACTACAGCTTCGCCTTCGGCTTCCATTACTGCCACCTGACCCCCTCGCGCTTCACCTGAGCGAGCCGAGCGATAAGCGGCCACGGCTACTCGGCTTCTTCGGCCGCGGTGCTCGTCGTCAGCGTGCCGGCGGCGCCGCCGGAAAGCACGCGGCGAACCAGCCCTGGGGCGAGGATTCGCGCTACCGCGGCGAGGGCATAGGCCCGCGGCACGTAGCGCTCGGCCCTGCCGCCGGGCCCGGTCTCGAAGATCGCCTCGGCGACCTTCTCCGGCTTGGAGACGACCCAGCGCGTCAGTGCCCTCTCGCGCAACTCGGTCGCCGGGAAGCCCTCGGTGGCGATGAAGCCTGGCAGGACCATGCCGACGTGGACACCGTGGGGGCGCTCCTCGGCGAAGAGGGCGTCGGTCCAGCCGATCAGAGCGAACTTGCTCGCCGAGTAAGAGCCGGTGCGAGCGCGGGCGACGCGACCGGCGGTGCTAGCGACGTTGACGATCGCGCTCGGCGCCGAGGCGCGCAGGGTCGGCAGCAGCGCCTCGGTGAGGCGGACGACAGCGTCGAAATTGAGCTGCATGTGGCGATGGACGTTGGCGTACCCGCCCTCGGCGAAACCGCCGCGCCAGGAGGCGCCGGCGTTGTTGACGAGCAGGGTCAACCTGCCACCGCGCTCCTCGACCTTGGCGCGGACCCGGGCGGGCGCGTCCTCGTCGGTGAGATCGACGGCGACGTAGCTCGCCTCGCAGGGCAGGGAGTCGGCGAGGGCACGGAGGCGGTCCTCCCGGCGAGCGACGAGGATCAGCTCGGCGCCGGGCTCGCGGGCAAAGCGGCGCGCAGCAGCCTCGCCGATGCCGCTGGAAGCTCCGGTGATCAGAGCCGTTATTTGGCTGGAACTCACGAACGGAACGCTACTCGCTGCGGCGGACTGCGGACGTCTGTACGAATCGACATACTGCCGCACCTGAGATGAGCAAAACCCCCCGACTACTCGACGACCTCCTTCGTACTCCAGGCCCCTCCGGCTACGAGGCGCGCGCGGCCGCCGCCTGGCGCGAGGCCGCGTCTTTCGCCGCGGTCTCCGCCGACGGAATCGGCTCCTCGGTGGCGCGCGTGGGCGAGGCCTCGCCGCTGCTCGCCGTCGTCGGCCACATCGACGAGATCGGCCTCGTTATCCGCCACATCGACGAGAAGGGCTTCCTCTGGTTCGCGCCGATAGGAGGATGGGACCCGCAGATCCTGGTCGGCCAGCGGGTCGAGGTCCAGGGCCCAAACGGAGCGGTGCTCGGCGTGGTCGGGCGCAAGCCCCTGCACCTGCTCGATGCCGAGGCGCGCAAACGGGTCGTCGAGATGAAGTCGCTGCACATCGACATCGGCGCCGCCGATCGCGACGAGGCCGAGGCACTGGTGCGGGTCGGCGACTCCGCGGTTATCGCCACCCAGCCCCTCGCCCTGAGCGGAGATCGCCTCGTCTCGCGCTCGATGGACAACCGGCTTGGCGCCTACGTTGCGCTCGAGGCGCTGCGCCGCTGCCACGAGAGCGGCTCGCTGAAGGGAAGCTTCGCCGCGATCGCGGCAGTGCAGGAGGAGATCGGCCTCTTCGGCGCCCGCACCTCCGCTTTCAAGGTCCAACCTGACCTGGCGCTGGTCGTCGACGTCACCCACGCAACCGACGCTCCGGGAGTCGACGAGAAGGAGCTGGGCAGCCACGCACTCGGTTCCGGGCCGGTGATTTACCGCGGCGCGACCCTCTCGCCCAAAGTCTCCGAGCTGCTGATCGAGGTCGCCAAGGAGGCCGACATCGAGCACACGGTCGGCGCCACCGGCAACTCGACCAGCACCGACGCCGACGGCGTCCAGTTCACCCGCTCGGGCATTCCCACCGGCCTCGTCTCGATCCCCCTGCGCTACATGCACTCACCGGTCGAGATGGTCGACCTCGCCGACGTCGAGGCCACCGTCGCCCTGATCGTCGCCTTTGCCGAGCGACTTGACGGCGACGTCGACCTCAGCCGCTGACGCTAGTTCGCCATGAAGACGGCGTCGCGGCCGTTGGCCTTCGCTGAGTAAAGGGCGGCGTCGGCACGGGCAACGAGATCGTCGGTGTTGACGGTGTCGGGCTTGGTCACCGCCGCGCCGATGCTGATCGTCACGCCGACGCCGGCTGGGCGCCGCTTGCGCACCGCCTGGCGCAGGCGCTCGGCGATCGCGACCGCGTCCACCTCGCTTGCGCCGGGGAGGACGACGAGAATCTCCTCGCCACCGATCCGGTAGATCGAGTCGCCGGCCCGCAACACCGCTCGCATCGTGTAGGCGACGTCCTGCAGGACCACGTCGCCGGCGGCGTGGCCGAGCTCATCGTTAACTCGCTTGAAGTGGTCGAGGTCGCAGAGCAGCAGCGCGTGGGAGTGACCGCCTTTGCGGCCGTCGCAAGGGGCGCCGTCGAGCTCAGCGAGGCGCTGCTCGAGCGCGTTGCGGTTGAAGAGCCCAGTGAGCGGATCAAGGGTCGAGCGGCGCCGGTGGGCACGATCGGACTCGACCAGGGCGCCGGAGAGGATCACGGTGCTGAGGACGAGGGCGACCGTGGCGACCAGGGCCTGGCTGTGGGCCGAGGCGCTCGCCGGATCGACCGCTACGGTGCTGATCAGGAAGACGAGCAGGAGGTAGGTCGTGCCGACGACCATGCCCCAGGGATCGAAGCGCGCGCCCAGGGTGACGGCCGGCAGGGCGAACCACATCAAGACCGGGCTGGTCGGCCCGCCAGTGGCGATCACCGCGCCGCCGAGTAGCAGCGGCAGCGCCCCCCAGGCGGCCGCCACCCAGAGCCAAGGCCGCTCACTGGACTGCATGAAGCGATCGGCGACGACGAAGCCGACGAAGCCTGCCGCCAGCGGTGCTAGCCAGAGCCAGCCGATCGCCGGACCGGCCGAAGCAAGCGCCAGGGCGAGGATCGCGAAGCAGGCAGCGCGGTAGCGGCGCACGCGCTGCTCCATGTCGAGCAGGCGCTCGCGCCGCGCCTCCTTGCGGGCGGCAGCCAGCAGCTCCGGTCTTTGCATCGCGGTCGCGTTCACCCTCTGCTCATCGGCCGATTCGGCCGGTGCGATGAGCGTTGCAGAGGACCAGCCGGGCGCTAGGAGGGCCTAGACCCTCCTAGTCGACGAGCTGCAATTGCTTGGGCAAGCCGCTGAGGTTGCGGCAGCCCTCGGCGGTGACGATCACCAGGTCCTCGATCCGCACGCCCAATTCCCCCGGCAGGTAGATCCCGGGCTCGATCGTCACCACTTCACCGGCAGCGAGCAGGTCCTCGGAGCGCGGCGAGAGGCGCGGCTCCTCGTGCACCTCGATGCCAACGCCGTGGCCAAGCCCATGACCGAAGCGCTCGCCGTGGCCGGCGGCGGCGATCAGCTCGCGAGCGACGCTGTCGACGTCCTCCCCCTTGACCTCCGCCCTGACCGCGCTAAGCGCCGCTTCCTGGGCCTCGAGCACGGTCCCGTAGACCGCACGCGCGGCCTCGCCCGGCTCGCCGGTGGCGAAGGTGCGGGTGCCGTCGGAGCAGTAGCCATCGAGCTTCGCGCCCATGTCGAAGACGACCAGCTCGCCTCGACCGATCTCGCGCTCGCCCGGCTCGGCGTGTGGCAGGGCCCCGTTGGGGCCGGCGGCGACGATCGTCGGAAACGAGGGCTCGGCACCCTGCTCACGCATCCGCGCCTCAGCGGCGCGGGCGACGTCGAGCTCGCTGCGACCCGCCAGACCGCGCTCCAGCGAGAAGCGCCAGATCTCATCGGCGAGCTCGGCGGCGGCGGCGATTGCCGCCATCTCGTCCTCGCCCTTGACCCGACGCAGCTTCTCGACCGTGCCGGCGGCGCCCTCGAGTGTTACGCCGTCAGGCAGTTTCTCTTCCAGGCGCTTCAGCGTGCGGACCGCCATGTGGTGGTCTTCGAAGCCCGTCTTGCCGCTAAGCCGGGAGGCGATGCCGCCCAGCCAGTCGTCGCTGACGGTGACCACGTCCCAACCCTCGACCTCGACCTCGGCGCGCTCGGTGTAGCGGAAGTCGGTGAGAAAGACGCGCAGCTCGGCACCACAGATGCAGGCGCCGTTGGTGCCGCCGAAGCCAGTCAGGTAGCCGACGTTGACGAGGTTGGTGACGAGCAGGGCGTCCAGCTCGCGCTCGGCGACGAGGGCGGCGAGGCGCTCGGCGCGGCTCGTCATCAGGCGGGGTCGGCGCCGAGCTCGCGGGCGAGCAGCGCCAGCGCCTCGCGGTAGCCATCGGCGCCCTTGCCGAAGATCTTGGTCAGCACCAGGCCGTCGAAAACCGAGAGCTTGCGCCACTCATCGCGCGCCTCGACGTCGGATAGGTGAACCTCGACCGCGGGCACGCCGGCTACGTCGAGCGCGTCGGCGATCGCGCGACTGTAGTGCGACCAGGCGCCGGCGTTGACCAGGGCCGCGTCGGCCTGCTCGGGCACACGGTGCAGGTACTCGCAGAACTCGCCCTCGGAGTTGGTCTGGAAGAAGATCGCTTCTAGGTTGAACTCGCGGGCCCAGCGTTCGATCTTGCTCTCCAGCTCGCGCAGCGAGAGGCCGCCGTAGACGGCCGGGTCGCGACGGTCGAGGATGTTGAAGTTGACCCCGTGCAGGACGGCGACACGGTTGTGGGATGTGGTCATTAGTAGAGCTCCTCCACGGCGGCCCTGACCTTAGCCGGATCGACCAGCTGGCCGATTTGGGGCGCTCCGGGCTCGGAGAGCAGGACGAAGCCGACCCCGGCCGCTGTTTTCTTCTTGTCGCGCTGCAGGGCGTCGAGCACGGGATCGATCGCGATCGCGGAGTCGAGGGTGACGGGCAGGTGGTGGCGCTCCAGGACCGACCTGACCTCGTCCCGCAAATCGGGCGCGTCCGAGAGCCGCAACGCCGCGAGCAGACCGAGCCCGACCGCCTCGCCATGCCGATAGCGCTCGTAGCCGCTCGCCGCCTCGATCGCGTGCCCGACCGTGTGGCCGAGGTTAAGCACGGCGCGCTGGCCCGCGTCGCGCTCGTCGGCGGCGACGACCTCGCACTTGTAGAGAGCGCAGGAGAAGACCAGCTCCGCGAGCTGCGCGGGGCCGAGCTCGATCAGGGCCCGGGTGCGCTCCCAGAGCTCGCCATCGGCGAGCAGTCCCGTCTTGAGCAGCTCGACAAACCCCGCGGCCATCTCCTCCGGCGGCAGACTGGCCAGCGTCGCCGTGTCGGCGAGGACGGCCGCCGGCAGCTGGTAGGCGCCGGCGTAGTTCTTGCCCTCGGGCAGGTCCACCCCGGTCTTGCCGCCATAGGCCGAGTCGACCTGGGCGACCAGGGTGGTCGGCACTTGGACGACCGGAACGCCGCGCTGGTAGAGGTGGGCGCAGAAGCCGGCCAGGTCGCCGACGACGCCGCCGCCGAGGGCGACGACGTGATCCTCTCGCGTCATCCCCAGGCGGGCCAGCTCGCGCAGCACCCGCTCGGCCTCGGCCATCGTCTTCGCCTTCTCGCCGGGGGGCAGGACGACGCGGCCGGCCAGCGGCTCGAGACGGTCGGCGAAAAGCGGACCGACGGACTCATCGGTGACGCAGAAGCGCCGCCCGGCGAGCGGCCAGCTGCCGGCGCCCAGGAGACCGGGCCCGACGTAGACCGGGTACTCGCCCGAGGCGCTGGTGGCCCAGAGCAGCTTCGTTCCGGCCGGGAGCTTGGTAAGTCTCGTCAGCGACGGCATCGCGCGAGAGATCAGGCCGCGATCGCCGGGCGGGATGACCGCGTCAGCGAGGGGTTCGTAGAACGGCCGGCGCTCCTCGAGTAGGCGCTCGACGTCCTCGGCATTGCTGGCCAGCGGGCGGTCGCTGCGTGCGATCCGCCGCCAGGCCTCCCGCGCGTCGACCTGCAGCCAGACGACGATGTGGCGACCGAGCGCCTCGCGCACGCGCTCGGAGAGCACGCTGCCGCCGCCGAGCGCGATCGCGCCGCCATCGGCGGTCTCCAGAAACTCGCCGACAACCTCGGCCTCGCGAGCGCGAAAGGCCTCCTCCCCGTCCTCCTCGAAGGCTCGGCTGATCGGCTTGCCGAACGCCTTTTCCATCAGCTCGTCGATCTCGGTCGTCTGCAGCCCAGCGTCACGGGCCGCAGCAAGCGCGGTGCTCTTCCCTGCCCCCATGAAGCCGATGAAGACCAGCGCCGGCTTCATCGGATGCGCCCCCCAAAAACCATCCGTGAGACGGAAAAGGGAGGGTTCATCCGCGGAAGTCGATGCGCTTCTTGTAGGCGTCGACCGCGGCGAGGACGTCGTCGATGTGATCGCCGCCGAACTTCTCGCGATAGGTGCGGGCGAGGACGAGGCAGACCATCGCCTCGGCGACGACGGCCGCGGCCGGCACCACGGTCGAGTCGGTGCGCTCGCGCAGCGCCTGCGCCGGCTTCTTGCTCTCGGTGTCGACCGAGCGCAGCGGCTTGGTCAGGGTCGAGATCGGCTTGATCGCCGCTCGCACCGAGAGGGGCAGGCCGTTGGTCATGCCTCCCTCGAGACCGCCGGCGTGATTGGTCTCGCGGAAGTAACCGCGCTCCTGCGACCAGAAGATCTCGTCGTGGGCCTCCGAGCCCGGGCGGCCGGCGACGTCCCAGGCTTCGCCGATAGAGACGCCCTTGACCGACTGGATCGAGGCGACGGCGCCGGCGAGACGGCCGTCGAGGCGGTCTTCCCAGGAGATGTGGGAGCCGAGACCCGGGACGAGGCCGAAGGCGCGCACCTCGAAGGTGCCGCCGAGGCTCTCGTTGGCCTTGCGCAGGCGGTTGATCTCGGCCACCATCGCCGCGCTGGCCTCGGCGTCGAGGCAGCGCACCGGGTCCTCGTCGACCGCGGCGAAGTCGGCGGGGGCGAGCTCGTCGCGCTCCGGCGCCTTGACCGAGGCGATCTGGGTGACGTGGCTGTGCACGCTGACCCCGAGCGTGGAGAGGAAGCCGCGGGCGATCGAGCCGGCGGCGACGCGGGCCGCGGTCTCGCGGGCGCTGGCGCGCTCGAGCACGTTGCGGATGTCTTTGTGGCCGTACTTCTGGGCACCGACCAGGTCGGCATGGCCGGGGCGCGGCAGGTGGACCTCGTCGACCTCGGCGTCGACCGGCCACGGGTTCATCCGCTCCTCCCAGTTGGCGTAGTCGCGGTTAGCGACAAGGACGGCGATCGGGCTGCCCAGGGTGCGGCCGTGCCGCAGCCCGGAGCGGATCTCGGCCGTGTCGGTCTCGATTTTCATCCGGCCGCCGCGGCCGTGGCCGAGCTGGCGGCGCGCCATGTCGGCGTCGAGTGCCTCGCGCTCGAGCTCGAGCCCAGCCGGCATGCCCTCGACGATCGCGACGAGACCGGGCCCGTGCGACTCCCCCGCAGTTGTAAACCTGAATCCGCTCATCTCAGCCCAAGGCTATAGGCGAGCCAGCGAGCGAGCCCAGCCGCAGCGAGCATGCGATCAGCCGCGGGCGGCGGCGCGCATCGTCTCGAGCGGCGCCGGGCGACCGGTCCAGGTTTCGAGCGAGAGAGCGCCCTGCTGGACGAGGACCTCGATGCCGTCGACGGTGGTGGCGCCAGCCGCGGTGGCGGCGCGCAGCAGGGCCGTGGGCTCGCCGCCGTAGACCATGTCAACCACGGTCTGGGCAGGCGCGAAAACGTCGGCGACCAGCGGCAGCTCGGTGAAGGGGTCCTCGCCGCCGAGACCGACCGCGGTCGTGTTGACAATCAGCTCGTAAGCGGCCTGGTCGGGCGCGGCGACTGTCTCACCGCCGAGTTCCTCGCAAAGGTGCTGGGAGCGCAGCTCGGTGCGGTTCCACACCTCCACCTCGGCCCCCTCGCGCAGCAGAGCCCAGACGATCGCGCGCGCCGCTCCGCCCGCACCAAGCACCAGCGCCCGCTTGCCGGCGGGCGAGCTGGGGAGCGAGCGCAGGAAGCCCTCGGCGTCGGTGTTCTCGGCCCTGATCTCACCGTCGCCGAAGACCAGTGTGTTGGCAGCGCCGATCTCGCGGGCGGTCTCCGACAGCTCGTCGGCCAGCGACAGCGCGGCGCCCTTGTGCGGGACCGTCACATTGGCTCCCGCGAAGCCCTCGGCGGACATCGCCTGCACCCGCGACTCGAAGGCGTCGGGAGCGACCTCGATCGCCTCGTAGCTCCACTCTTCGCCAAGCCCGAGCTCAGCCAACGCCGCCGTGTGCATCGCCGGCGAGCGCGAGTGGCCGACCGGATAGCCGAGGACGGCGAGCCGCGGCACACCTATTCCCCGCAGCTATCCGGCGAGTTGCCGCCCGCCGCTTCGCGGGCCGAGTTGTAGCGGGCCACGTCCGCTTCGAATTCGGCTTCGGTCTTGGCGAAGGCCAGCTTGTTACAGGCGCCGGGCTCGACCACGTAGAAGAGGTAATCGCCCTTGGCGGGGTGGGCGGCGGCTTCGATCGAGGCGAGCCCGGGGCTGTCGATCGGCCCCGGGGGCAGGCCGATGTGGGTGCGCGTGTTGTAGGGGGAGTCGACCGCAAGTTCCGATTCGGTCAGCGGCTCGGTGTAGTTGCCGGTGGCAAAACGCGTGGTCGCGTCGATGCCCAGCGGCATTCCTTCGTGCAGGCGGTTGTAGATCACCCGGGCGACCTTCTTGCGATCGCCTTCGCTGACCGCCTCGTGCTCGATCATCGAGGCAATCGTGACCACGTCGAAGACCGTCAGGTTCTTCGTGCGGGCGTAGCTCATGTCGACCCCGGCGATGCGGCTCTTGAAGTCTTCGAGCTGCAGCTGCGCCAGTTCGGCGGCGCTAGCGTGTTTCTTCAGTTCGAAGGTGTCGGGAAAGAGAAAGCCCTCAAGGTCCTTCGCGCCCTTGCCACCGTACTTCGCCGGGTTGAGGTACTTGGAGCGGACGCTGGCCTTCTCGTAGCTGCCGCGCAGGCCTTCCTGCTTGGCGACTTCGGCAGTCTGGGGGCGCGTGTAGCCCTCGGGGATCGTCACCGTGATCGTCTTCAGCACGACGGGGGCCGGCGGCGGCGTGCTTTTGTGGAAGTGCTTGTAGGCGAGGGCGGCAATCGCGACGACGCCGACGAAGATAAGAGCCAGGGCCGCGATGAAGCCGAGACGGCGCCGGTTCGAACGCGGGCCCCTCGGGGGCTTCGGCACCGAGGCACCAGGTCGAGGCTGGCGGGGCGGTTCGGCCGGCGGCGGAGGTGGAGCCGCTGCGGGAGAAGGAGGTGGAGGAGCAGCCGCGGTCGGGGCGGGAGCTGCCGCCTTCGCACCTTGCTTCTCCTCTCGCTTGGCGCGGCGCTCTTCGCGCTCACGCCGCCGCTGCTCGCGCTCGGCCGCCTGCGGGTCCGCGTCATCACTGAAGAAATCGTCACTCATCGCCGCTCTCTTCGATCGCGGCCTGGCCGGCGAGATAGGCCTGCAGCAGGTGGGCCGCCGCAAGCGAGTCCGGCGCGGCGGCGGCGCCTTCGCGCTTGCTCGCCTCGGCCATGCGGGTGGTCAGCCGCTCGTCGTAGGCCTCGACCGGGACGTCGAGGATCGCTTCCAGTTCGGCGCAGAAGGTCCGCGTCAACGCCGCCTGGCTTCCTTCCTCGCCGCTGAGATGCAACGGCAGGCCAACGACGACGCGCTCGACCTCGTACTTGGCGACCAGCTCCGCAACCGAGCGAGCCTCCGAGGGCTCGATCACCGGCAGCGGCGTCGAGAGCGTGCCGCTCGGGTCGGAGATCGCGCAGCCGGTGCGGGCGGTGCCGTAGTCGAGGGCGAGGATGCGCATGGCTTAGCTGGCCGCCCCTTCGAGCGCAGCCCGAGCCGCCGCGAGCGCCTCGTCGAGCTTGTCCGGGTCCTTGCCCCCCGCCTGGGCCATGTCGTCGCGCCCGCCGCCACCGCCACCGACGATCGGGGCCGCCTCGCGCACCACCGTCGCCGCCGAGAGACCGCGATCAACCGCCTCCTTAGAGACGAGGACGACCAGGGCGACCTTGCTCCCCTCGGCGCCGCCGAGCGCCACCGCGGCCGCGCCGCCGAGCTTCGACTGCACCCGGTTAGCGAGCTCGAGCAGTTGCTTCTGGTCGGCAAGCGGGGCGCGGGAGACAGCGAGCTTGACGCCATTCGCCTCGACCGCGTCGGCGACAAGTCGCTCGGCCTCCTCGCCCAGCAGCTGCTTTTGCGCCTGCTCGGCGCCCTTGCCGGCCTCGCGCAGCCGCTCCGCGGCGCGGCGGGCCCCCGCGATCGGGTCCTGCGGCGAGCCGAGCAGCTCACCGACCTCGTCCAGGCGCTGCTCGCGCTCGCGGAACCAGTCGATCGCCCCGGGCCCGCTGAGCGCCTCGATCCGGCGCACGTTTGCCGCGCTGGAGCCCTCGGAGGCAATCTTGAAGATGCCGATCTCGGCCGTGTTGGCGACGTGGGTGCCGCCGCAGAGCTCGCGCGAGACGCCGTCGACCTCGACCACCCGCACCCACTCGCCGTACTTCTCGCCGAAGAGCGCCATCGCCCCGAGCCGCTCGGCCTCGGCGCGCTCCATCTCGATCCAGCGCACGGGCCGACTCGCCTTGATCCACTCGTTGACCCGGTCCTCGACCGCGCGCAGGTCCTCGGCGTTCAGGCCCTGCCCGTGGGTGAAATCGAAGCGCAGCTTGTCGGGGCGTACCGCCGAACCGGCCTGGCGCACGTGGGTGCCAAGCCGCTCGCGCAGTGCCGCGTGGAGCAGGTGCGTGGCGGTGTGGTTGCGCATCGTCGCGTGGCGGGTCTCGCGGTCGACCTCGGCGATGACCGCGAAGCTCGGGTCGATCTCCCCCGTGGGCTCGACCTCCAGGGCCTGGTCCTCGCCAACGCGGTAGACGTCGATCACGCGGGCCTCGCCGCCCTCCCAACTGAGCGTTCCCGAGTCGGCCACCTGGCCGCCGCCCTCGGCATAGAAGGGGCTCTGCTCGAGCTTGACCAGGGCGCGCCCGTTGTCAGCCTCGACGGCGGCAATGCCCGTGGTCGAGCTCAGCATCTCGTAGCCGACGAAGTCCGTCGGCGGCGCCGCGCCGGCGAAGGCGAGCACGCGCTCATGACGGTCCTCGGAGCCGTGTGCGGTCGCCGAACCGCCACGCGAGCGCTGGCGCTGCTCATCCATCAGCTCCTCAAAGCCGCCGTCGTCGACCGAAAGGCCCTGCTCGGCCAGCAGCTCCTTGGTCAGGTCGTAGGGGAAGCCGTAGGTGTCGTGCAGCTCGAAGGCATCAGCCGCGTCGATCCACGAGGTCTCCGACTGCTTGGCTTCGGCGATCAGGCGTTCGAGCAGCTCGGTGCCGCGCTCCAGGGTGCGGCCGAAGCTCTCCTCCTCGTCGTTGACCCAGCGGGCGATCGTCTCCCGCTCGGCGACCAGCTCCGGATAGGTCTCCCCCATGATCTCGATCGTGCGCTCGGCGAAACGGCCGAGCCAGGGCGCCTCGAGGCCGAGCGTGCGGCCCTGTTGGATAGCCCGGCGCATGATCCGGCGCAGGATGTAGCCGCGGTCCTCGTTGGAGGGCACAACGCCGTCGGCGATCAGGAAGGCGCTGCCGCGCGAGTGGTCAGCGACGATCCGCATCGCCCGGGTCACCGCACCGCCCTCCTCGTAGGAGCGTCTCGACATCTCCTCGGCGAGGTCGATCAGTGGCCGGATCAGGTCGGTCTCGTAGACCGAGGGGACGTCCTGGAGGACCGCGGCCATCCGGTCCAGGCCCATACCGGTGTCGATGTTGAGCATCGGCAGCGGCGTCAGCGAGCCGTCGGCACCGAGGTCGTAGGTCATGAAGACGTGGTTCCAAAACTCGAGGAAGCGGTCGGTGTCATCGCCGGGCCGATCGTCGGGGCCGCCGAACTCGGGGCCGCGGTCGAGGTAGAGCTCCGAACAGGGACCACACGGGCCGATCGGCCCACCCTGCCAGAAGTTGTCCGCCCGGCCGAGACGGACGATGCGCTCGTCGGGCACCCCCACACCGCGCCAGATTGCGATCGCCTCCTCATCGGGGCCGAGCCCAAGCTCCTCGTCGCCGCCGAAGACGGTGACCCAGATCCGCTCCGGGTCCATGCCGAAGCCCGCGGTCGAGAGCTCCCAGCCCCAGGGGATCGACTCCTCCTTGAAGTAGTCGCCGAAGCTCCAGTTGCCGAGCATCTCGAAGAAGGTGAGGTGGCGGGCGGTGTTGCCGACCTCCTCGATGTCGGTGGTGCGGAAGCACTTCTGCACGTCGGCGAGACGCGGCGCCGGCGGCTTTTCGCGGCCGAGGAAGTAGGGCTTGAAGGGCTGCATGCCGGCGGTGGTCAACAGCACCGAGGGATCGTGGGCCGCGGGCACCAGCGAAGCCGAGGGCACGATCTTGTGCCCGCGCTGCTCGAAGAACGAGAGGTAGGTCTGGCGAATCTCGGCGGCCTTCATCGATCGCAGAGCCTAAGGTCTCAGGCCGCGGCGGCGATCGTGCCGTGGCCGACGATCGCCTCGCCGCGCAGCAGCACCGCGGTCTGGCCGGGGGAGGCGCCGGCAAAGTCCTCGCCCAGCTCAACCTGCAGCTCGGCATGCTTGCCGGTGTCTGTCGTGGCGACGGCGGCGGGAACGGGCCGCGAGCGGTAGCGCAGGCGCACCGCGTCGATCGCGTCGCCCTCGCGGTGAAGGACGACATTGCGGAGGCGGACTGTGCGGGCCATCAGGTCGCGACGAGGGCCGACGGTGACCGTGTTGGCAGCCGCATCGGTAGCGAGGACGTACATCGGCTCCTCGGCCCCGCCGCCGATGCCGCGCCGCTGGCCGACGGTGAAGTTGTGGTGGCCGCGATGGCGGCCGATCGCCCTGCCGGAGCGGTCGACCACATCGCCCTCGCGCTCGCGCAGGCCGCCGTGGCGGCGCAGGAAGTCCCCCTTGCCCTGGCCGGAGAGGAAACAGAGGTCCTGGCTCTCGGGCTTCTTCGCAACTGCCAGTTCGTGGCGCGCGGCGATCTCACGCACCTCGGGCTTGGTCAGCTCGACCAGCGGGAAGCGGACACGCCGCAGCAGCCCGGGCGGCAGGGCGGCGAGCATGTAGCTCTGGTCCTTGTTGGCGTCGGAAGCGGCGGCGAGCAGAGGGCCCTCGGCGTCCTCGACGATGCGGGCGTAGTGGCCGGTGACGAGGTACGTGGCCCCGAGGCGCTGGGCGAGGTCGACCATCGCCGCGATCCGCACCTCGCCGTTGCAGGCGATGCACGGGTTGGGCGTCGTCCCCTCCGCGTAGCCGGAGATGAACTCGGCGACAACGCGGCGACGGAACTCCTCCTCTAGGTCGAGGGTCAAGTGTGGGATGCCGAGCGAAAGGGCGAGCGAGCGCGCCCCAAGCACCGCCTCGGGCGAGCAGCAGGCCTTGGCACCGTCGGTCTGCGGGTCGGCCCAGAGCTTCAACGTCACGCCGACAACCTCCGCCCCGCGCTCCTGCTCGAGCAGGGCCGCGACGGCGCTGTCGACGCCGCCGGACATGGCGACGAGCACACGCTGAGGCTCGCCGGGGTCGGAGGCCAAGATCTCGGCTGAGGCCGCCGCCTGCGCCAGAGCCCGGTGTAGAGCATCGGCCGCGAGCTGGGCGGCGTGACGCTTGGCTGGGGTCAGGCCGCCGAGCGCCTCGTCGACCTGCTCGGTTCCGATCCGGGCCACGTCGAGCACGGGCGAACCCTCGACCATCTCGGCCACGACAGCGGTCGCAGCCCGGGTCGCACCGCAACCCTCGGCGTCGAAGCTGACCCGGGCGACGCAGCCGTCCTCGACCACAAGCGAGATGCGGGACAGGTCACCGCAGGCCGCACCCCCGGCCGCGCCGGTGAACGCCCCGTCCTCGGCCGGGCCAAGGCGGCTGCGGTCGTGCAGGTAGGCGTCAAGTAGCTCCCGATCCATCGCTACAGGGTAAGAGCCAGGCCTCATTGCCGCAGCAGCCTGCGCAGATCGGCAATCACCCCGGATGAATCGTCTCGGAGCTGGCGCCAGGTCACCCGCACGACGCGCCAGCCGTCAGCCTGCAGTAGCCGGTCCTTTTCGCGGTCGCGTTCCGAGGTGCGCCAGGTCCTGTGCACGAAACCACCATCGAGCTCGACGATCAGAGCGGTGAACGGTGCTGGACGATTCCCGCCTGTGATCTCCAGCCCCTGGGCCGCGTTACTTCGGGCAAGCCATCTCCAAGCGGGATGATCCCCAGTAGCTACCCCGCCGCGCGATGGCTCAATGCCGCCCCGTCGCCGCAAGCAAGGACGGCGGCCATCCATCGCCCTTTCTTCGCAATCAAGCCGTGGCCCACGGCGTAGACACCATGGTGGACGGAGTGCAGCTGTCCTCGTCGCAACCTTCCTTCAATCCACCCCCTGCCAACCCCAAGCTGCTCGAGCTGTCCACGGCTGACGACGCCGTGCTGCTTTTCCGCGAGCCGCGCTACCCGCCGGTCGACAGGCTCACCCAACCCGTTGGCGTCGCCACCCCCGTCCACCCTCCCTTTTCCGTCTCTGAGACGGTTTTTGGAGGGCGCGTTGGGCATCGCCGCCGATGGTGAAGGGAGGCGGCGCGCGGGTGGTGCGCTGAGGGTCAATTCCGTGTAACCGGGCACGCAAAGGAGGCTCCAGCCCGCCGGTACCGCCTCTGGCTTTGATCCCTTGAAGTAAAGGGTGGGTGCCTCCTCGCAGTCCCACAGGACCGAGAGAGATCAGCTCCCGCGCCGTTTGTGTTGGGTCAAACGGTGAGACGGCTCTCGTACGGGCTCGAGCCTCTGGCGCAACCGTACCACCGCGCAGGCGCCGCGGCGAGGATCAATCGTCCAGGTTGGAGAGGAGCAGCTCGGCCTCGCTCCAGTCCTCGGGACGAACCCGCAGGGCGATGTCGCCGCGGCCGTAGCGGTCGAGTGGCCAGTCGACGGTGAGGACCGCCTCGATGCGAGCATCTTCGAGCGCCTGGTGCCAGGCGCGGGCGGTCTTCACGTCGGCGAAATCGCGCACCACCTCCCAGCTGTCGAAGCGAGGATCGTCGACGTGGACAGGGGTGACTCCGGGCCCGGGTGAGCGACCCCCGAACAGCGCCCGGATCCGCCCCGCGAAGCTCATCCCCCAGCAGGAGGCAGCTTGGCGCGAAGCTGCAGGCCCACCTCGCGCAGTTGCGGCTCGTCGACCGGGGCGGGCGCGCCGGTGAGGGCGTCGGCGCCGGAGGCGGTCTTGGGGAAAGCGATCACGTCGCGAATCGAGTCCGCGTCGGCAAGTCGCTGGACGAGGCGATCGAGGCCGTAGGCGATACCGCCGTGCGGCGGTGCGCCGTAGCGCAGCGCCTCAAGCAGGAAGCCGAAACGGGCCTCGGCTTCAGTTGCGTCAATTCCCAGAGCGGCGAAGACCGTGCCCTGCAGGCCCGCGTCGCTGATACGGATCGAGCCGCCGCCCATCTCCTGGCCGTTCCAGACCAGGTCATAGGCCTGGGCGCGGGCGTCGCCGGGGCTGCCCGGGTCGAAGCCGGCGGCCGGAGCGGTGAACGGATGGTGCAGCGGGTCCCACCCCCCCTCCTCGTTTGCCTCCATCAGCGGCCAGTCGACGATCCAGAGCAGGTCGTCGCTGCCCTCCGGAATGAGCTCGAACTCGGTGGCTAGGTCGAGGCGGAGCTGGGCAAGCACCGCGTTGGCGACCTTGGGCTTGTCGGCGACGACGAGCAGCAGGTCGCCCTCCTCGGCGCCAAGCCGCTCGTTGAGCGCGCTCAGCTCCCCCTCGGAGAGGAACTTCGCGGTCGGCGAGCGCCAGCCGTCGCCCTCGCGGAAGGCCCAGACGAGACCCTTGGCGCCGAGCTCCTGGGCGCGGGAGATGAGCCCGTCGAGGGCCGAGCGCGGCATCTCACGGCGGCCGGCGTTGACGCCGCGCACCGTGCCGCCGCCGCCGATCACCGAGGCGAAGACCTTGAACTCGGTGCGGGCCAGGATGTCGTCGAGGTCCACCAGCTCAATGCCGAAGCGGGTGTCGGGACGGTCAGTGCCGTAGCGCGAGATCGCCTCGTCGTAAGGCAGACGGCGCAGAGGCAGCTGCAGTGCGGGGCCGCCGACGCGCTCAAAAACGTGGGCGAGCAGGCGTTCGTTGACCTCGAGCACGTCGTCGATCTCGACGAAGGACATCTCGAGATCGAGCTGGGTGAAGTCGGGCTGGCGATCGGCGCGCAGATCCTCGTCGCGGAAGCAGCGCGCCACCTGGTAGTAGCGCTCGAAGCCGGCGACCATCAACAGCTGCTTGAACAGCTGCGGAGACTGGGGCAGCGCGTAGAAGGAGCCCTGCTGCATGCGGCTTGGGACGAGGAAGTCGCGGGCGCCCTCGGGTGTCGAGCGGGTCAGCACCGGGGTCTCGATGTCGAGGAAGCCCTCGGCATCGAGGAACTCGCGCATCGCCGCAGTGACGCGGTGGCGCAGCACGAGCGCCTCGCGCATCTGCTCGCGGCGCAGGTCGAGATAGCGGTGGCGCAGCCGCGCGTCCTCCCCGACCTCGCCGGCGAACCCCTCGATCTGGAAGGGCGGCGTCTCGGCGTCGGCAAGCAGCTTGGCGCCGCTCACCTTCAGCTCCACCGCGCCCGTCGGCAGGTCGGGATTGACCGTCTCCGGCGAGCGCTCGACCACCGTGCCGGCGACGCTGAGCACATCCTCGGCGCGCAGCTTGTGGCCGAGCTCAAAGGCGCCGCCCGCGTCCTCGGGATGAAAGACGAGCTGGAGGATGCCAGTGCGGTCGCGCATGTCGATGAAGATCAGTCCGCCGTGGTCGCGGCGCCGGTGCACCCAGCCGGCCACTCGCGCCTCGCCGCCAACCCGATCGCCGAGCACCTGCCCGCACCAGGTGTCGCGGAACCCGTTCGCCTTCAGGGCGGGGAAGCCGCTCGTGCTCTCGTCGGCGCTCATTTCTCTTCCCCGGCCATCTCGATCCCCCAGGTCATCTCGCCTCTCCCCCGGTTATCTCGGCGATCAAGTTGCCGGCCTCGACCGACCGCTGCTCGCCGCTGGTCATGTCACGCAGCTGGGCGCCGTTGCCCTCGAGGATGACGACCCGGCGGGCGCCGATCCGGTCAGCGTGCTTGAGCTGGCCCTTGAGTCCGCGGCCACCGAGATCGAGCTCGGCCGAGAGCCCCGCCTTGCGCAATTCTCCAGCGAGGACCAGTGCTCGCGCCCGTCGCTCGTCCCCCTCCTCGGCAACGGCGATGAAGACGTCGCGGCCCGGCGCCGGCTCCTCCTCGTCGAGCGCCAGCATGATCCGCTCGATCCCGGCGGCCCAGCCCACGGCCGGGGTCGGCTTGCCGCCGAGCTGCTCGACCAGGCCGTCGTAGCGGCCGCCGCCGCCGATCTCCGACTGGGCGCCGAGGCGATCGCAGACGAAGGAGAAGATCGTGCGCGTGTAGTAATCCAGCCCGCGGACCAGGGTCGGGGCGATCGAGTAGGCGACGCCGGCCGCGTCGAGCAGCGAGCGCACCGTCCCGAAGTGCTCGGCGTCCTCGCCCTCCAGCCGCTCGACCAGCTTCGGCGCCGCCGCCATCACGGCGCGCGTACCCTCGTCGTTGGAGTCAAAGGCGCGCAGCGGGTTGGCGTCGATGCGCTCGCGCACCTCTTTGGAGAGCTCGGCCTCGTGCGCGCGCAGGTGGGCCTTCAGCTCCTCCAGGTAAGCCTTGCGCGTGTCGAGCGAGCCGAGGCTGCCGAGCCGCAGCTCGACCCCCGGCACTCCCAGCTCGGCCAACAGCTCCGCAAGCAGGCCGATCAGCTCGGCGTCGGCGAGCGGCGAGTCGGTGCCGATCGCCTCGGCGCCGAGCTGGTGGAACTGGCGGTAGCGCCCGGCCTGGGGGCGCTCGTGGCGGAAGAACGGGCCGAGGTAGGAAAGCTTGACCGGCTGCGCCAGCGCCTGCATGCCGTGCTCGACGTAGGCGCGGCAGATCGGCGCCGTGCCCTCGGGACGCAGGGTGAGGCTGCGCCCGCCCTTGTCCTCGAAGGTGAACATCTCCTTGCGGACGATGTCGGTCGAGTGGCCGACGCCGCGCTCGAACAACTCGGTGTCCTCGAAGCTGGGCGTCGCGATCGGCTCGTAGCCGGCGCGGGCGAAGATCGCCGCCGCGGTGCGCTCGATCCGGCCGCGCAGGCGCGCCGCCTCGGGCAGGACGTCGAAGGTCCCGCGTGGTGCCTGGTACTTGTGCGCCGCCACAGTGCCGCGACCTTACCTGCGCCGAGTGCCCGCCCGCTGCCTAGCGCGCTAGCTCGGCGAGGAAGGGATTCGTCGCCCGCTCGGCGCCCAGCGTGGTCGCGCCCATATGGCCGGGATATACGGCCGTCTCATCCGGGTGGGCGTCGAGCAGGGCCTGGATCGAGCGCATCAGGGTCGGGCCGTCGCCGCCGGGCAGGTCGACCCGGCCGACCGAGCCCTGGAAGAGGACGTCGCCGGAGAAAAGCGCCCCCTCGTCGCGGACCGCGTAGGTGACGTGGCCGGGACTGTGGCCCGGAGTGAAGAGCACGTCGAAGGTGAGGCCCGCCAGCTCGAGCATCTCGCCCCCTTTGACCACCTCGTCGGCCTCGTAGCTCTCGTAGGGGCCGAAGCCCGGGAATGTGAAGGACATGATGTCGGCAAGCACCGGGACCTCGATCTCGGGAACGTAGACCGGCGCGCCGGTGGCGCGGGCGAGCGGCGCCACGGCGCCGACATGGTCAAAGTGGCAGTGGGTGATCAGGATCGCCTCGACCGCGGCGCCAGTCTGCTCGATCTCGGCCAGGATCCGCTCCGGCTCCTCACCCGGGTCGACCACCAGGGCCTTGTCGCCTCCCTCCTTGCGAATGATGAAGCAGTTCTCGGCGATCGGGCCAACCGTGAGCTGGCGTACTTCCAGGCTCATCGCAGCGCTCCGCGCCTCAGGCTCACTGGCGATCCGTCGAGCGCATCTTTGCCCGCTCCCGCCGTCGCCACATCATCAGGTCGATGTAGTAGCCGGCGGGGATGTAGAAGACCAGCATGAAGGCGCCGAGGGCAAGCGCGGACACCGCCGTGCGCTGGAAGACGAGCAGCAGGGCGACGGTGAAGATCGCGGCGGCGGCGAGGCCGCGGACGGCCGAGCCACGCCAGGTCGGCGGCTGATCGCCGCGAGGCGCCTGTTTCGTGCCGCTGCGAGCGCGGGCTTTGGCCTCGGCGCGGCTGCGCGGGCGCGCCGCGCGCTTGTTGGGATCGACGCGGCCACCCTGGGTGCCGCGGTGCTTGCGCTGGCGCTTCTTCTTGGTCTGAGCCATGGTGTGAATCTAGCGCCCGGCGTCAGGAAGGGGCCGGGAGGCGAGCCTCTATGGTGCGCTCGGCCGGGTTGAAGTCGCGGATCGGCAGATCGCCGGGAAAGCCGGCGAGCGCGGCTCGCGGGACGAGGCCGACAATCTCCGCCTCGACCGGCCGCGCCCCAAGCGGCTCGGCAAGAGCACGGACCCGCTCGACGACCGTGCCCAAGGGCACGGCGAAAGGGTCGTGGACGTTGGTCGAGACCTGGGTGCGACCGCTGGCGAGCGGCAAGCCGATCGCCCGCACGCCGGGAAGACCACCACCCGACTCGCGCAGGCCGGCGGCGACGGCGCGGGCAATCTCGACGTCATCGCTGTCGAGCTCGAGATTGAAGGCGGCGAGCGGTGGGCGGGCGGTGACCAAGGTGACCCCCGCGGTGCGATGGGGCAACCCGGGACCGAAGTCGGGGCGCAGCCCCCCGCCCTCCATGCGCAACCAGAGCTCGGCCAGGCCACCGTTGCGGAAGTAGGCGCGCTCAGTGTGCCCGGGCCTGCTCGCGAGCTCGCCGTAGAGAAAGACGGGCACCCCCAGACCGCCGATCTGCGCCGCCAGCTCGACCGCCTCGCTGCGCGCGGCCGCCCGCCCCTCCGGCTCGATCCAGACGAGTGGGCAGACGTCGAGAGCGCCGATGGCCGGGTGCAAACCGTCATAGGCAGTCATGTCGACCGTCTCGACCGCCTGCTCCGCGCCGGCCACCAGCGCATCGCGCAGTGGCGCACCACTGCCGGCGAGGGTGAAGACGGTGCGATCGTGATCGGCGTCGGAATGCCGATCGAGCAGGCCGGCGCCGTGCGTGAAGGCACGCTGCAGGGCCTCGATGCGCGTCGCGTCGCGACCCTCGGAGACGTTGGGAACGGCAAGCAGCGGCCGCGGCACCGTCAAACGAGCAGCTCGCCGGCGCGGACGATCTCCTTGCCGTCAATTTCAATGCTCGGCTCGAGCACCACACAGTCGAGGTGTACCGGCACCTGGACTTTGCCGCCGATCGCCGCCGAGGCGCCGAAGGCGACGTGGGCGGTACCGAGGATCTTCTCGTCCTCGAGAATGTTGCCGGTTAGGGTCGCCTCTTCGTTGGTGCCGATGCCGAGCTCGGCGATGTTGGTGCCGTCCTCGCCGTGGGCGGTCAGCAGCTCCATCAAGGCGGCGCCCTCAGGGCCGGTGGCGTCGGTGAGGTGGCCGTCGCGCACGGTCAGCTCTACCGGCGTCTCGACCTTCCCCACCCCGGCGATCGAGCCGTCGACGACGAGCGTGCCCTCACCACTGCTGGGGGCGACGAAGGCCTCTCCGCAGGGCAGGTTGCCGAAGGCGCCGGGGGCGTCGAGCACGCCGGCATCGGCGATCGGCACTCGCTCCACGAGGCCGAGCCGCAGGTCGCTGCCGTGCCGGCAGGTGATCCGCGCCTCCTCACCGGCCCGCAACGCCGCGGCCAGAGCCGCCCCGCGCCGGCGCAGCTCGCGCATGTCGGCGTTCATCAGCCGCGCCAGCATGTCGGCCGTGACGCCGGGCAGAGTGGCGATTCGGGCGCCGGCCTGGTTGGCGGCGCGGCGCGCGTAGGTGTGGGAGAGCGACTGAATCGTCGGCGCCAGCACCACGTTGGCGGCGATCATCGCCGCCGCAACGGGCGTCGGCGGCTCGGCCCCATTGGAGTCGAGCTCGGAGATCACGGCCAGAGTCGCGTAGGCACCGTCGCCCTCCGCCTCGATCCTCATCAGCGCCCCGATGTCCTCGGTCACCGGATTGCAGATCACCAGCACCTCCTCGGCCGGTTCCACCCGCAGGCAATCGCGGAGAACCGTACGCACCGCCCTGTCCAATTCCTGCGTCATCGCCACAAGGCTAAGCCCTATCGCCCCACCGCGAGCACAACCCCACCATCGCTACGATCTCGACTCCCCGCCGGAGTAGCTCAGCTGGTTAGAGCAGCGGAATCATAATCCGCGTGTCGGGGGTTCGAGTCCCTCCTCCGGCATGGCGCCCGCGCTCAAGCGCTGCAGTCCGTCATGCCGTAAGCGACCGAGAGCTTTGCCGCTTCGCTGAAGAACGGTGCGGAGCGAATGAATTCGAGTGGATGCGCCTTGCTCTGGGCCAGGCCGCGTTCCATCGCGCCGACAATCGACGTGACCGTCGCCTCGTCGCCGGCGGGGGCGCCCAGCGCGCGCAGCTTGTCGATCTGCCCCTGGTAGATCGGGGTGAAGATGGTGTTGACGAAGTCCGCAGCTTTCGCCGTCAGGCCGGGGCCTGAAGTGGGGACTCTGTTCCGTTCGGCGTAGTGGACGTAGCCGACTTGCGACTGAGTCGTGGCCTGCTTGCAAATCGCGTTGGCCTTCTTCAGGAAGGAGGCTGTCGAAAGCGAGCCTTGCTGCACCGGCGGAGTGGTGGAATCGGCTCCACTCGCGCTCTCCGAATTGTCTCCGCCGCCGCAGCCGACCACTAGCACGACGATGGCGAATACGGCCGAAGCAGCGGTGAACCTCTTAATCCTAAAAAAAATTTGAGTCATTACGACAAAAAGATAGCAATCGGCGAAAGTCGAGATCCTCGACAGTCGCGCTCCCTTTTGCAGCGGACGAACACCTCGGCTCAGCCCTTGCAGGCAACGCGCAGCGTCGGATGCGCTCCGAACACCTTGTTGTTCTGGCCGGTGAGCTGAACGCTGGCGACTCGCGATCCAGTGCAGAGGTCCGTCGAGTTGACGATGAGGCCCTTTTTCCCACCTTGCATATTGAGGACGACCCTGGAGACCGGCACGTCCGGAGTCTTTGCCGCCGTTGCGCGCAGGCCTCCATTGACCGAGTCGATCCGCGTTGGCACTTCGAACTGAAGCGGCAAGCTGGGTGGTCCGTGCAGGGCGAGGACAACATCGGGAAGACTGTGCGAGGAAGAGCGCAGGAAGATAGGGCCTACGAGGGGGTGTTCCAAGAGCGGGGTGACCACGCGCGCGTGGCCGTAGACTGAGCCCTTCGGGCAGTTCGCTCCGTTGCCGACACCGGAGGCGAACTGGACGCGGGTGCAGATCGTGCGGAAATGACCCTGTTCGATGAACTCCGAGTGGGGCAAGCGAAGGACGAGCCTCTGCAGGTTGGCGTCGCCCTTGCGGGTGCGGTATTCGAAGCGCAGCTTTGGAAAGGCGCCTCGGCGCGTCCCTCCCCTCAAGTGCAGGGAGAGCTGAGGCTTGAAGCCCAATCGGGCGCAGTCCGAAACTTGAAAAGTGGCAGCCCGAGAGACCGGGTTGTCATCAGCCAGAGAGAAAAGATCGGCGCCCGCCCCCCAAAGGGTCGCGTCGGTCGAGCTCGGCTCGCACGATGTCGGGTTGAAGACCCAGCTCGGGCGGTCGAGTTCGATGCGAGCATCGCGAAGCTTCAGCGGGATACCGGCGAGGATGTGCGGGATCGGATCGGATGTCGCGCCGTTGGCCTGCACCCGGGCACTGCGTGGATCGAGACGCAAGGACTCTCTGAGCACGACCGTGCCGAGGTCAAAGGGTCCCGCAACCGCCGGGACGATCGCGACCACGCTGAGCGGCGCCCCTTGGTAGGGGCCCGCCATGTAGAGGCTTCCCCCCACGTAGGTGAGATCCGGGCCGACCCCCGCACCGGAGACTATGTGGCCGATCTGGGAGTCGGCCGGACAGGAGGGACGGAGAAGCTCTTTCGCTCCTCCGCTCGAGCCGGTACGCGCTCTCGCGGCGGCTATCGCCGCGTCAGGACACCTCCCCAGCCCGACCAGGGAGGCAACAACACCCGGGGGGAGCGTCGAAGAGAAACGGCTCAGCTCCTGGTCTCCGTCTTTCCTGGCAACGTCGAGGTAGAAAGGCGTGTGGACCGCAGCCGCATCACTCTTGGCGCCGGCCTCGAAGCTCGGCTGAAAGGGAAGTGCGCCGCCGGAGCAGGACCCCCTACCGGTGATCCGGAAGCTGGGATGTGTGGTCACGACTTGCCCCGCCCACGAGGTGAATGTCGCGGTCGAGGAGAAGTCGCCACACCGGGATGGGGTGACGAGCGGCGCGCGAGAGCCGGCCCGTAGGTGCAGCTCGAAGCTGGAGACCGGTAGCTGAGGGGCGCCATCGAAGCTGCTGGTCAGCTGCCCCGTCCTGGAATCCACCTTCACTTCTCCCGCCAGCTTCACGATCACGCCCTGGTCCGGGATCCTCAGCACCAGGTAGAGGGCAAGCAGCGAGCCGAAGGGGTTGGCGTAGGGCCTGGCGACGTACAGGGATCCTTCCGCGGTCTCTTCGGACAGGGGACTCGTCGCGGTTGCGGTGCCGATCTTCGAGGCCTGTGGGCAGCCGGCGCCGGGCTGTGAGGACGCGGTCTCGCTGCGAAACTCCGCTTCGGTACAGGCACCGAGGCCCGCCGCTTGGGCCGGGTTAACAGTGACCCCTTCCGGCAGCGTCATCTCCACCCGCTTTAGCTCGGCGTCGGCGGGAAGGTTGGGGTGCCGCAGGCCTTCGTTGGCGAAGGACAGCCCGACGTCGAGGCCGCTGGAGGTTTCCACCTCGCTCACGGTGGGCTCGAGCGAGAACCTGGGGTCGAAGGGAAGCGATCCACAGCCACCGGCGGCGGGAAGCCCGGCGGTAGCGGTGGCCAGGAAGCCGGGCAGGGAGTACGGCAGGGCAGAGATGCCGATTTCGAACGGCTCGCCACAGTGCGTCGGGTAGATCGTGAAGGGGGTGGGCGTGAGCGAGCTGGGACGACTGACACCGCCCGGCGCCGTGCAGGGTGAGCCCGCACAGTTGAACGCCTCGTAGGCGGTGACGCGCTGGGTGTCGTGGACTTTGTCGGCCGGCACCCCCCAAAGTGTGGTTTCGGCCGCGAGGATCGGAATCAGGGAGCTGAGTCCATCCGCGGTGGCCGTCGCGGCATATTCGCGATCGGGCAGCAACTGTGTGTCGATCGTGATCGGGTAGACCTCCCCGATGAAGCCCAACCGCGCCGGCTCACCATAGGCAGGCTGCATGTTGAAGACGGGCTCACGGAAAGATGCACAGCCTGCTTTGCAAAGAACCGCTTCGGTGATGCCGACCTGTGATTCCTGCGGGCAGCCAAGTTCGTTGGATGAGTCGTTGACGTTGGTCGAGAGGAACTGGGCCATGCTGCACTTTGGAACCGCGTTGGGATTGGCAAGCAAGCCGGGAGGAAGGTCAAAGCTCACTCGCTGCGTCGTCGACGGCAGCTTTGCTCCTTTTTCTTTTTCGGTTTTGAGCGCGAAGGTCAGGGTGAAATCGGGATGATCGCCGGCCAGTTCGGTCGAGACGCCGGCACTCACTTCCTTGATTCCGTATTCCTGCGGATCGGCCTGCGCATAGGCGGTGAGCGACGCCACCACTGCAATGAGCGCAAACACCGCGGCCGTCCTCATCGCTCCCCCCTCCGCTTGTGGTGACTTTTTCGATTCCCCGAGCAATGCGCCTTGCCGTGGCGACGCACCCGATGACGTCCCTTCGGACAGGCTCGCCGCCCGCCCTTTGAGCTGGCGGGCTTGGCGACCGCCGTTGCCAAGCTGGGTTTTTCGGGCGGGGCAATGCTGGGCTGGCAGGCTTCGCCGATGCACTCGACGCCCTGCGCGGGAGAGTCCGGAAAGCCGCCACCGACCCGAGCGTCGTAGATCGACGGGGTGTGATCCAGATCCTGGGAGACCAGAGTGTCACCGGTCTCGATGAAGACGTTCGAGCCGTCGGGGCTGGTCGCATAGAGGTAGTCATCGCCTCCGCTGTTGCCCGAGGAGATGAGCCGGATGCAGCCGGCCCCGCGGTCGCAGCCACCGACCCCCTGCGCCTCCCACTCATAGACATCGATCCTGCCGTCGAGGTCACGACTGACGAGGCGATCGGCGCTCTCGAAGAAGACCCGTTTGCCGTCCTGGCTCAGGTTGTCGACCTGGGCCAGGCTGTTGAGCGGCGGCAGCTGCGCTTCGAATTTGCCACTGGGCGCGGACTCCAATTGGGCGTCGGAAACCGGCAACGAGCCAGTTGGGTCACAGGAGACGCAGAGCAGTCGCTGCAAAGGGCCTGCGGTCGAGTCGTATCGGTAGATCTCCGCCCGCCCGCCGCTGTCGAAGGCAGTGAGGTTCGCGCGCGACTCGAAGACCGCCACGGCGCCGTCGGGAGTCGTCCGGGAGGAGTCGGTGCCGGGCCCGGACGTCCGGTTCTTGGTCCGCTTGGCGGGCCCCATGACCCAGAGCCCCAGTCCGTCGACCGGGCAGTTGCTGCAGGCCTTTCCGGGTTCGCCGATCACGTCTCGGACGGTCACCGTCGTGACGAGGCGCATCGAGCTTCCGTCCCAGACAAAAACGTTCTGGGCGCCCGATTGTCCTTTCCCGCCCTGAAGATGAGTGGAAACGAAGTAGACGTGGGATCCGTCGCTCGAGACGTTGGCCAGAATCGATTCGTCACCGGAGCCGACCGGTGTCGGAGGATGTGACCCGGGCCCGGCACAGGGACCTTCGGCAAGGTCACAGACGAAGATCTCGCCATGCGGCGGTTCGTCGCCCACAGGCGTTTCGGACTCGACCAGGTAGACGAGACGTCGGCCACCTTCGGAGAGGCCGCCGAAGACCACTTCGCCTTCGGCGGCGGCCAAGGTCTGTGCGCCGTCGCGCCGCACATAAAGGGTTTCGCCGACACTAAAGGCGACGCCGCGTCCGTCGGGAGAGACTCCTTCGAAGGTGGCGGATTCCCCGACACCGAAGGCGCTGCCATCCGGTTTCAGCGAGATGACCTCAGTGCCTTGGCCGGCGGTTCGCTCGTAGATCGCGTTGCCTACGGTTGGCGTCGCTTTCTCGAGGTGAGCGGCCGAGTCGAAGACGATGTGGGTGCCGTTGTCACCGATCCACCTGCCGACGGCGTTCAGGTCTGTCCCAAGACTGCCGACCCCGATCGGCTCCGCGCCTCCAGGGGTGCGCAAATAAGCCCCGGGAGAAAGACTGCCCGGCCCCGGATCGACCAGCCAGAAGGAATAGCCGTGGTCCGGCGAGATACCCCCCGGCTCGGGTACCCCCGCTTCGGCGCCGGAGAAGCCAATGAAATGCGTCACCCAACCGACTCCCGCTTGACGACTGGCGGCGAAGGTGTCGTGATAGCCCCCACCCCCAAAGCCCGGCACGGTGCCGCCCTCGACACCGAAGGCGAGGCTCGAGCCATCCGGCGAGCCAAGCTGCGTGGCGAAGAGCGAGCTGCTGAAGCTTCCCAGTTCGGTCATCGTCGGAATGTGACCGCCGGTGTCGGCCGGAGTGACCAGCTCATAGGCCCGGCAATCGGGCAAACGCGATGAAGAACCACTGCGCAGCGCCTCATTCGAGCAAGAGCCGAGGGAAAGATCGCTGGGGAAGGTCGAAAAACGTGCGTCTTTGCCTTCGCTGCACAGCGCTTCTTCGCCGGCGGTGGGGTGGCCGGGCGGGCATTCGTCGTTTTCAGCCACGAGCCGGAACCGGTACGCCACGCCCGGCGAGAGGCCCGCGATCGGCTGCGACACACTTACCGCGGTGCCACCCGCACCGCCGTCGGCGTCCGGGATCGGCGCGATTCCCGGCCTTTCGGGCCCCAAGAAGCTTTTTCCATTAGCGAGATAGGCGGCTTCGCTGAGGTATTCGAATCGATAGTGGGTGTCGAGACCACAGGGGTTCAGTTGCGCTCGCAGGACCGCTTCCGTTTCGGTAATTGCCGTGGCGCTCTGACTGGAGACTTCCGGCGGACAGGTCGAGGTGGCCCTGTAAGCGAAGAGATGAGATTTGGCGGCAGACGCCCCCGACGTTACGTAGAGCTCCCCTTCGTTGGGACTTTCATACGAAGGTTCACCGGCTTCGCCTGGGGCGTCGATCGCGATGCTGTTGGAGGGGTTCGCCTGTCCGAAGTTGCCGGTTTTGAGCACGGGCGGCCGCGGCAGCTGCCCGACGAATTTGCATTCGTCGTCGAACTGATCGACAACGGCATGCCCGGGGACGTCGGCGACAAAGAAATCGCCGCTGAGCTGATTGACGGCAAGCTGCGCGGCTCCGAACCTGAAGCCGAAGCTGCCCGAGGCAGTCTCTGAGCCTTTCGCTTCACATTTCACTGTATGCGTGGTCCCGTCGAAGAGGAAGACCCTCTGGTTTGCCGCAGCTTCTTCTTCCGAAACGAATTCGTCGGTTTCGGTCCCGCTCACATACACGTCGTGATTTCTGCCCAGAACACTCACACCGACGAAGTTCGTACCGAATCCTTCTCCAATGTCGCCCGTCAGCAAACCCGAGCCGTTAGCCGCCGAATCGAACTCAGCCACTCGATCCTCCATCGCTATATAGACGTGATCGTTGGAGGGGTCGACCGCGACGCTCCGGGGACGTTCAGGCGGAAAGCCGCCTTTTTCTTTGACGATCAGGCTTGGCGCTTCATAGGTGCTGCCTTTGGCCAGTGGGAAAGCTGCCGGTTTGAAGAGCAGGACCTCAAAGGTCGAGCTGAATTCTTCCCCATGGGGTTCCACTACTCGCGCATAGAGATTGCCGAGCGAATCGACGGCGAGCGAACATGGTTGATCTTCGTCTTCGAGTTTGATCGTGGTCAGATATTCGCCGAGAGGACCGAATATGTCGATCTTGCCATTACCGCTTTGGACCTCCGGCGAAGAGACGTAGATGTCGCCAAGCCGGTCCACTGCGATGCCGCATGGTTCTTCAAATGGCAGCGAGGGATGGTCGCCGGACGCGCCGGGGCAAGGACCGGGATCGGGAACTTCGTCTTCCGTCGAGACGGTGCAGCTGCCAGTCAGGGAGAGGGCAGGATCGAAAGCGTAGCTTTCGGCCGCAAACGCTGGTGGGACGGTCGCGGCTGATGCAAAAAATGCAACGAAAAGGAGGGTAAGCAAAAGAAAAGGAAGGCGGAGGCCGCTCTGGCTGCTGCTTGATCCTGTGGTCATCACTCTTCCCATGTCGAATCGACCGCCCTCGGCCCGCTCCCGCCCCGAGCGCGAAAGGCGCCCGGAGCGGGGTTTGGGGTTCCTCGCTATTCGGCGGTCACCGCCCAGGAGCCGCTGATCAGGCCGGTTCCGCCTGTCGACTGAAACGACATCAGAACCCCGGCTTTCGGATCGGGGCTGGTCACTCGAGCGGGTTTGGCGAAAATCCCGATATCGAAGCTGGCTTCTTCTTCCGTCTTGGTGTAAAGGCAAACATTGCCGGGTTCCGCCTGTGGATCGGCGACGCTACCCGGACAGAGCGCTTCGACTTCTTCCGGTTCTTCTTCGATGATTCCGACCACCGCGCCGGTCTGAGGATTGATCAAGAGCGCCGTTTCACCATCGCTTTTGATCCATACCTCGATGCCGGGAGCCGGATTCACCTGAATCGGAAAGCTGATCGATGCGATCGAGAAAGTCGCTTCGACCTGCGTTCCCCACACTCCCGTCAGCGTCTGACCGCTGGGAAGAGATTCGGTGCTGAAGGTTCCCGGGAGACCCGTGTCGCCCTTGGGTCCCGGATCGCCCTTTGCCCCCGGATCGCCCTTTGCCCCCGGGGCGCCCTGTGGGCCAGTTGGCCCAGAACCTTGGAACTTCTTTGCCAGCTTTTCAACTTCCTTCTTCTGCTTGCCAGTTAGGCCCGCACTTTTCTTGCCCGAGCTAGCGGCCAGAGGACCGCCGCCAGTGGCGGCGACGGCTCCACCGCCAAGGGCAGCGACCAGAGCAACGATTGCAACGACAAAGCCGGCCGTCCCGAACTGCCTACGGATGGGTTGAAGCATGATTTCCTTCTCTCCTCTGGCGACCCTTCCCCCCGGGGGCCCGGTACGCCTTATCGATGTCTGTCCAGGGGCTCCTACGCGCTGTCGAGACCATTTGACACTCCCTGTCTCCCTGTCCTCCGACAACCGTGCGACAGCCCACTGCCAAGTGACTCAACTCTAAAATACTTTCTCGTACCTGTCAAGGACCCTCAACGTACCATCAAGTCCGATCTATCTGCATGAGCCATCCACTAAAGAAGCGCCAAGTGGCCATAGACCACTTGGCGCTTTCACCTAGATACCCATGCTGCGTTCAACTACAGATTAGCTCTACTTATAAATGGTACGTCGACAGCCAGTGGCCTTTGGCAATGTAGTGGGCATCCCAGGTGCCCGAGGAACCACAGAGGAATGCCGACCCTTCTTTCAATTCGAACGGTCCGGCTTTTTCGGCTAACACTAAGAGGCCACCAGCAGCTGCGTCGTTCTGCGCCGAGAGCGTGATTGATTTAGCTTCGAACGCGCACGATATGCCGAAAGTGCAGTTAGAGAATTTGGTTTTGCCGGAGGTTTTCAATGCCCAGCTGTTCGCTCCGTTCATTTCCATCGTACCTAACCCGGCAGTAGCGGTAACCGTTGTGCATGGCGAGCATTCCGAGAAGGTCAGACCTCCGCCACCTTTAGGTTCGGTGCCGGCGAGCGCTGGAGCCATACCGCCGGGGCTCTCGATTTCGATTTTGATCGTGGATTTATTGCATTTCTCGTTTATTTGACCTAAAAGAATGGGTGCTTTTTCCCCTTCTAATGCCGTCGCGGTAATGATTGAGCCCGCAGGTAATATTTCTGTGGCCCCGCATAATTCGAGATTGCTTTTACAGATTACCGTTTCATTATCTAAGGCGGCCAGTGCTGAGCTGGCGATAAAGGCCATGCCCACTACGGCGGTTACCGCAGCGAGGCCGAACATCTTGATGAGTCTCATTGATTCCTCTCCTGGGATGTCTTGAGTTGTTTTTAGGTTGGGTTGACCGGCGGTAGTGCGCAGAGTCCAATCAGCCACTCGGCCGCCGCTACTCCCTATGCAACACCCGAAAGGCGCCGCATGGCCGGGAGGATCGCCGCTTCCATGCAGTAGGTCAAGCAGCTGGCCACGCCGTCTTTTATCTTCGGGTCAGATGTCTACGGTTACGAATCCTCCTGCCAACCGATCGGTCAATGAGCAGGCAGCGTTGTTGTTATGCTGGCTTTATTCTTGCCGGACCGTTTCGGGTCGGTTGGGTTGACCGGCGCCGGGGTGACGAGTCCAATGCAACATCTCAGCGCCCCGGCACCGGTTCGGTCGACGAGACGCCGTTTCCCTTTGTGCTCTACCCGGCTTGCATTCTGCCGATCGTAGCCACCGTGGCCTCCCCGCCTATAGACGGCGTGAGTACCAGCGCAGCCAACATCGCCATCATCGAGGGCAGACTACGCGTGCGCCTCGTTGCGACGTGATACTCGAGAATCCCCCAAACCGCGCCCACGGAAGCCTCGGCGGCCAGCTTGCTGGCTTCGCGATTGGGCGAGCTGCAGCGCACTAACTCGGCAGCCTCATCGATGAGCTTGGCGTGATGGCGCACACCATCGGTGCCCGGCGAGAATATCTCTACGAAGACGGCCCAGGCGCGAACGGGATCGTGCGCAATGTGGGCACAGAGCGCCGAGATCGCCAGGCAGACGCGGTCGGCCCACCTGCCGCCCGCGCCGAGGCCAGCGGCCTCTCCGAGGATGTTTTTGGCGCAAAGCTCGAGCGCCGCCAGGAAGCAGTCGTCGATGTCGTCGAAGTGCGCGTCAAAACTCTTGCGAGAAACCCCGGCCACGGCACGTATTCGAGGAACCGATAGCTCGGCATAACCTTCGCTGGCGGCAAGCTTCTCCGCGGCGGACACGATCAGTCCTCGATCGCCGCCGAGCGCCGGCTTGCCCTGCGAAGCAATCCTGTCTGCTGTTCCGAGCTCGATTTTGTCCATTGAAACCTGCGAGCCGTCTGAACCCGCAAATGCCGCGATCGCGGGGTTGCCAAAGCAAAGCGCCCACTCCGCCAAGTGGTCCGCAAGCATCGGCAGGTCGCTCTCGCGGCTGATCAACAGCCGCGCTCGGACCACGGTCGCCAGGCCGGCGACGATGCCCTGCACTAGAAGTGGCGGCACCGTGGCACTGTTCGGCACGTTGAAGCAGTCTTCGACGATAGCCGCGAACATTTTTGCCGCCGGACGGGTACGCACCAGAGCCGAAGGCCCCACTGCGAAAGCCTCGACAAAGCAAATCTTCGCTATCCGTGGCTCAGCCGCGATTTGGTTGGCAAGGGCGGAAAAGGCCAACTGCAGCCGCCGGCGCCGGTCGGGCTCCCCTTTATATGCCGCCGTAACGCGACGCGCCAGACGCGCCATCAAGAGCTCGTAGGTTTGGAAAAAGCAATCCTCCTTACCAACGAAACGCTCATACAGCGTGCCGCTGGAGACTCCTGCCCGGCGAGACAGATCCCGCACGGTGACCCCTTCGTACCCTTTCTCGGCGACCATCTCGATCATCGCCGCATGTATGCGCCGGCGCTGGTCGGCAGCAACCGTCTCAGGGGTGCGACTGGGGCCGGGCTTCAGCTTACGACGGCGACATCGCCTGGAAGCCTCAATCGCGGCAGGCTCCGTCGCAGTATCCCTAGGCCGCTCCGCACCCCTCTGCTCCGCTCCCGCGCCGTTGCTCAACGAAGTCTGTTCTCCGGCTTGCTTGAATAAACAGGAAGATCAGAATATACCCGCCCACCGAGACGAAAAGCGGTCAGGTGTTCTGGTAGAGGGGGCCGTCGCCGCCCTCGGGGGTCGTCAACCTGCCGCCCTTGGCGGTGATTGCGCCGCACTGGACGCAGTTGGTGTAGTTGACGATTACGTCGATGTCGCCGGTCTCGGGGGCGTCGTCGGGGATCTCGTAGACGCCGGCGGGGCACATCCACTTCCAGGTCTCGGCGATCTCTCTCGGGACGCGCTTCTGGACGCGGATGTGGTTGGGGGCGTCGTCGCGGGTGGCGTTGCCGGTGATGAAGACGCTGGAGAGCTTGTCGAAGGTGAGCTCGCTGTCGGGCTGGGGGTAGTCGTCCTTGCTGTCGCCGATGAACATCGGCTGGGCGTCGTTGCGGTGCAGCTTCCAGCGGCCGCCCGGGAAGCGACCCTTGGTGAAGATCATCGAGGTCACCGCCGGGCCGCCTTTGAGCAGGCCCTTCTGAAAGGGCTGGCGGGTGTTGCGCTGTTCGTAGAGGTCCTTCTTGATCACCGAGTCCTCGACCGCGGCCTCGTAGCCTGAGAAGTCGTTGCTGCCGTCCTTGAGCGCGGCGTAGATCTGCTCCGCCGCCAGCATGCCGGCCGTGATCGCGTAGTGGACACCCTTCAGCGCCGCCAGGTTGACCATGCCGGCCGCGTCGCCCACCAGCACGGCGCCGGGCATCGAGAGTTTCGGCATCGCCCAGTAGCCGCCGGCCGGGATCGCCTTGGCGCCCCAGCTGATCCGCTCACCGCCGGCGAGGATCTCGCGCACCATCGGGTGGGTCTTGAACTCCTGCAGGAAGTCGTGGGCCGAGCTGGTCGCGTCGGCGTAGTCGAGGTCGAGCACGAAGCCGATAGAGACCTGGTCCTCGCCGGTCTTCTCATCGACCATTGGGTAGATCCAGGAACCGCCGATCTGGTGGTACTTGGCGGAAATCTTCAGCGGCCAGCCAGCGACCGTGTGGATCACCCGGTCGAGCGGCTTGGCGACTTTCCAGACCTCCTTAACGCCGAGCTCCCAAACCTGCGGCTCGCGCCCCTCGTCGAGCTCGAACTCACGCACGGCGGCGTCGGTCAGGTGGCCCCAGCAGCCCTCGGCGAGCACCGTCGCCTTGGCTCCGATGTCGGTGCCGGGCTCGAAGTTGCCGAGCTCCTCCCCCTCTTTACCGCGTCCCTTGTCGCCGGAGCGCACGCCAACCACGGCGCCGTCCTCGACGATCAGCTGGGTCGCCGCCGTCTCGGTCAGCAGGTAGGCGCCCGCCTCCTCGGCCTGGGCCTGCATGTAGCGGCAGAGCGCGGCGACCGAGATCACCTCGTTGCCGTGGTTGCGCTGCGGCGGCGGGGGCGGAATACGGATCTTCGACTTGCCGTTGGGCAGCGCGTAGATCGCCTCCTTCTTCACTTCGCCGAAGGCAAAGCCCTCCTGGCGCCACTGCTCGCGACTCAGGTCCGGGAAGAGCTCACCCAGTGGCCCTGGCCGCATCACGGCGCCGGAGAGATTGTGGCCGCCGCAGGTCTTCGCCTTCTCGATCACCGCGACCGGGACCTCGCCGAGCTTCTCCATCGTCTCGGGGTCCTCGGCAAGCAGTTGCAGCAGGCGGTTGGCACAGGCGAGACCTGCAGTGCCGCCGCCGACAATCGCGACGCCGATCTCGATCCGCTCGTCCTCGCCGTCGAGTCCGCGCTTGACGAACTCCTTGGTCGAATCGACCGGAGGCGGGAAATCCGCCGGGACAACCTTGCCGTTCGAGCCTGCCATCGGCGGGCACTATAGCCGTTGACTGACGAGTCAATCAGTGCTGGGGCGCACACAGGTGCAGCGCGCTGCCCGTCCACTTCCCGAACAAAGCGTTACGCCCGGCGTGAGCCGCCGCGGGGCGCTCAGCTGAGCGTGGCGCCGACGCCGTGCTGGCGCAGCTCGTCGAGAACCTCGCCCATCGCCTCAACCTCGCAGGCGATGCCTTCGGGCCAGGCCTTCTCCGGGTGCTCGTCGAGCGTCTTGTAGCCGTTGCCGCTGATGATCGCGACGACGGTGTCGTCGGGGCCGAGCTTGCCTTCGTTGGCGAGCTTGGCGGTGCAGGCGACTGTGGTGCCGCCGGCGGGCTCGGTGAGGATGCCCTCGGTGGCGCCCAGCAGGTCGATTCCCTCGAAGATCTCCTGGTCCGTCACCGAGGCGGCCGAACCGCCGCGCGTTTTCACCGCGTCGACGACCAGCGGCCCATCGCCAGGGGCGCCGATTGCGATCGAGTGGGCGGCGGTGTTCGGCGTCTGCGGCTCGACCTCGTCCGCTCCCGCGAGGATCGCGGTGGCGATCGGGTCGCAACCCTCGGCCTGGGCGACGTTGATCTTGGTGCCTGAAGTCTCTGCCAAGCCGACCAGCTCGAGCTCGTTGAGGCCCTTGTGCACGCGTGAGGAGAGCGTGCCGCCGGCGGCCGGGATGACGAAGTGGTCGGGAGAGACCCACTCGAGCTGCTCGACGACCTCGTAGGCCTCGGTCTTCGCCCCCTCGGCGTAGAACGGGCGCAGGGTGATGTTGGTGAACTGCATGCCGCTGGCCAGTGCCAGCTCGCGACAGGCGCGATTGGCCTGATCGTAGTTGCCGTCCAGCTGGATCACGGCCGCGCCCAGGGCGCGACAGGCACGGGCCTTGCCGCGCTCCATGTTCGACGGGTAGAAGACGTAGGCGGCGACGCCAGCCTTGGCGGCGAGCGAGGAGACGGAGGTGCCAACGTTGCCGGTCGAGACGCAGCCGATCTCATCCTTGCCCAACTCGAGCAGGCGGGCGACGGCCATCGAGACCACCCGGTCCTTGTAGGAGAGGCTGGGACGCTGGGTGCTGTCGTCCTTGAGGTAGAGCTTCTTCAAGCCGAGCTCGGCGCCGAGGCGGTCGGCGTGGATCAGCGGCGTGCGGCCGCTGTAGCGGCCGACCCGGGCCTGGGCGCGAGCGTCAACAATCGGCAAGAGCTCCTCGAAGCGCCAGATGTTGATCTCACGCTCGGCCGGCGGGCTCTCACCGAGGCGCTTCTTCGCGAGCTCGTAGTCGTACTCAATGTCGAGCCCGTTGCCACAGCCGTGGCACCTGAAAGCCGTATCGAGCAGCGGGTAGGTGCGGCCGCAGTCGCGGCAGACCATTTCGGTCGCGCAGGAGCGGGTGCGGTCTGAGTCGTTCAGCATGCGGTCTCTCCTCCGGACAAGAGTACTGGCCTTTCCATAAGCAGGACGGTATAGCAGTCAGGCGCCCATCGATCAAGAACGTTTTGACCAAAAAGAGGCCCCTCAAAAAGAGTGGGCCCGCCCCGGCGGTGTCAGCTTCCGCGGGGCGGGCCCAACCTCCGACCAGCGCTTATCTGGGCTCTGGCCTGAGCTACGGCTGCGTCGGGGCCTTTGACTGCGCTCCCCGGCGCGACTGTCCGGCGTGGCCGGTTTCCCAGCGTCACGCCTCACGAGCGCCATGGCCCATTTACATGGCCGCCCCCCCTCTCCGGGGGCCAGGCTGCCAGAGGCGGGAGGGCGATGTGGCCGTCATGGCACCGGGCAGCGTCGCGAGCTGGAGGTGGGGCAATGCCCACGACACCGTCGCCTCCCTAATGCTCTTGTTACGGCCAACAACTCGACTCATGACTGGTCACTCCTTTTGCCATCGCAAGGCGAGTCGCCCGACTGGGTCCCCACCTCTCCACTTGGCGCTTGGTCGTCAGCAGAACTACGTATAACAGATTCACCATGCACTGGTCAAGTCTTTTTAGTGTAAACGTCCAAAAACGCTTGAAATTCATTGGTACTACATCGGCACCCGGGCGCGGGGCTGCCAGGTGAAGGTGCGGACGGCGTCCTCGAATCCCGCCTGAATGAGGCTCTCGCGATCGGCGACCGCGGGGGCGCAGCCCGCCTCGGCGACCGCAATCATCGTGCAGCCCGCCGCCGCGGCGTCATCGATGCAGCGGTGCAGAACCGCGCGCTGGCCACGGCCGTCGCCCGCGGGGACGAGCCGCGAGGCGAGAGCAAGCACGGCGACATCGTCGTGCAGGTGCATCGCCACGTAAGCGAGGGGCTCATCGCCGTCGACCGCGCAGTAGCAGCGCCAGCCGGGCGTACCCGGTAGGTCGAGGAAGAAAGTGGCGGCCCAGCTGGCGAAGCCGAGGCTCTCGGCCAGAGGGTCACCGAAGCCTTCGTCTTCCCAGGGGTCAACCCGCTCGTAGATATCGATCCCGGGTGGGCGCTCGAAGCGTGGCGGCGATCCATCGCGCAGCAGCTTCATCGGCCCGTCGAGGAGGCGGTAGTGATGCTGTCGCAGCCACTGTTCCGCCGCCTCCTGCTCGGGCAGGCCCGGGGTCAGTGAGACGCGGAAATCGACGTCGTGGCGATCCATCCAACGCACCGCCGCCGGCAGGTGGCCATCCTCGATCGCGCCCGGACCGCCGGCACCGAGGATGAAGTTGAGCGCCGGCTCGGCCGCTTCCTCGGCGACGACAGCAGCCGCAACCGGACCGAACCGCACCATGTCGATCCCTAGGTCGACGACGGCGTCCTCGCAGGCCGTATCCCAAAGTCCTCTCCAGAACTGCTTCTCGGCCTCGTCGAGGGCAACCGCGTCAAATGCCGCGCTGCCTTCCGCTGCCACACCCCAACTATAGGGGTCTTACATGGGAACAGTCAAGGTTTTTTGGAACAAAAACCGCTGCTCATGAAGCGACGACCCCGGCCGAGATCTCGCTCAGGTCCAGCCGCTCTGGCCAAGCTCCCGGCAGAGCCTCCCCGTCCTTCGCACCGGCGGCGAGAAGCAGCGCCTCGGCCGCGTGCGGCGCGAACGGCACCAAGGTCTGCGCCAGCAGCTTCAGCGCCGCCACCTGAGCCTCCGCGTCAGCCCGGCAAAGCGCTCCGCGGCGCTGGATCACCCGCTTCTCGAAGTCCTGGATGCGCTCGAAGAGCCTGGTCACGTTGCGCACCGCCTTGTGCATCTGCAGCTCACCCAGGTCCTCGGTGATGCGACTGAGGCCGTTGTCGCACCACTTGCAGAGGCGCTCGCGCATGAACTCGGTGTCAGCCGCGGCCTCCGCGTCCTCGGGCGCCGCCTCGAGGCCGGCGAAGCGCGCCTGGGAGTAGATCCAGACGTTGTGGAGGAACCGCGAGGCGAAGCGCAGGGCACCGTCGTTCCAGTTGAGCGTCTTGGCTGGGCCGGCGGCGTAGAGCACGGCGAGGCGGACGGTGTCGGCGCCGTATTGCTCGACCAGCGCGTCGGGGTCGACGACGTTGCCGAGGTGCTTGCTCATCTTGCGCCCGTCGGCGATCACCATCTCGTGGAAAAGGCAGCCGCTGAAGGGCTCGCCGTGCTCCATGAAGGCGAACGGCCCGATGTCGCGCAGGGCCTTGGTGACGACGCGCTGGTCGAAGACGAAGCCACCGGAGTCGGCGCCGGCGACGAGGCGCTCGGAGGGCAGCCAGCGCTGCAGGTCGGGGTGGCTGAACATCTGCTCGGCCCGCGCCTCGGGCGGCACCGCCGAGGGGACCCAGAGCCAGAGCGCGTCGAAGTGGCAATCGAGCGTGTCGGTCTCGCGCTTGGCCGGCTCGCCGCAGCGGGGACAGGCGACCTCGACGAACTCGGCCCGCTCGGCCAGCGGGTTGCCCTCGCCGGTCGGCTCGATGTCACGCGGGAGGACGACCGGCAGGTCCTGCTCGGGGACGGGCACCGGGCCGCAGCTCTCGCAGTTGACGATCGGGATCGGTGTGCCCCAGAAGCGCTGGCGCGAGATCGAGAAATCGGCGGCGCGGTAGCGGACCGCCGGGCGGGCGTCGGGCTGGGTCGCGGCGGGTGCGGCCGTCTCCGCGCCCACACCGCCGTCAGGCGCCGACGCGTCCGCGTCCGTGTCCTCGCTGGTCGCGCCCTCTTGCAGGCGCTCGAGACGCGCGGCCAGCGCCGCATCAGCCTCGTCGACGGCGGGGATTCCCAGCGCAGCGGTCGGGCCGTAGCGGGCGTCGACCAGCGGTGAAACGACCACGGGCAACCGCGCTCCATTCCAGGGCGCCCTCACCGACATGCCGGTGTCGACCAGCGGCACTGACTTGGCGTCGCGGGCACTGCGCTCCCAGCCCCCCGAGCGCAGCTCGTTGAGCTGCTCGGCGACGGCTGGATCGGTGGCCCACGCCTCGACCTCGGGGTGGCGGGGCGAGAGCAGGACGAAGCTCGCCCGCGCGGCCGCGCCGGGGTGTGGCGTGAAGGCGAGAAGCGAGAGGCCGTCATCGTCACCGCCGCCGAGGCCGACCTCCACCCCATCGCTGCGGCCGAGGATGTAGCGCTGGGTCGAGAGCGAGATCTCGTCCCAATCGGCCTCCAGCTCGGGCAGGCGGGCGTCGTTCTCCTCGAGGTAGGGCGTGATCCGCAGGAACCAGGTCGGGCGGCGGATCAGGCGCACCTCGTTGTGGCAGCGCCAGCAGCGCCCGTCCTCGACCTGCAGCGCAGCGAGCGTGGTGCGGCAGTGATCGCACCAGTCAACGGTGGTGTCGGCGCGGTAGATCAGACCGGCCTCGAGCAGGGTGATGAAGAGCCACTGCGACCAGCGGTACTGCCCCTCGTCAGAGCTGTAGAAGACGCGCTCGTAATCGAAGGAGAAGCCGAGCCGACGCATCTGCTCGAGCATCCGCTCGCCGCAGCTCTCGACCCAGTCGGCCGGCGGGATCTTGCGCTCGATCGCCGCCATCTCGGCCGGCAGGCCGAAGGCGTCGAAGCCGAAGCCGAAGAGCACGTCATCGCCAAGGGCGCGGCGAAAGCGCGCGTAGGCGTCGCCGATCGAGTAATCGCGGACGTGACCCATGTGCAGTTTGCCCGAGGTAAAGGGACTGGAGGGCTTGATGTAGATCGAGCGGGCGCCGTCACTCGGATCCGGGGTGGCAAAAGAATCGCGCTCAGACCACGCCGCCTGGCGCTCCGCCTCGACCTCCGCTGGATCGTATTTCGCTGTCGTCGTGCTCATCTCGCTCGCCTTCTCACCGCGCTCGCCGAGCCTACCCAGCTCGCGCGCGGGAATATTTGACCAATGCAGAGCTGGGGATTATGGTCTTCCCGGACGTCTACACTGAAATCTGTAACGCTTGTCCTCGGGCCGGGATGCGAGGACTGGGGGCAGGCAGACCCGAAGAGGGAGGTCCCAGTGACAGAGGGTAGAGAACTCGCCGCAGTCCTCGACGGCCGTTTGGACGACCGACTTGTGGGCGAGGTGGTCGATGCTGCCACCTACGCCCCAACTGGCGACGGGGTGCGCGACGCTGTAATGCGGGTCGTCGAGTTCGCGGAGGAGGATCCGACAGCGACACGGGAAGCACTTTGGGCACTGCGCGGGGACGCGGGGGCGCTCGAGGGGCTCGAGCAGGGCCTGCCGCTGAGCGCGCCGAAGGCGACGCTTGCGCTTGGCGGTGCGATCCAGCTGGCCAGCACCGAGCTGGCTGCGGCGCGGCCGGACCTGCGCAGACGCATGCCGGAGCTGATGCGCTGGCTGGAGGGTGCCTGGTAGAGCGTTAAGCGGGCTTACGGCCCGCGAAGAAGACCTCGAACTGGCTGTCCTTCGGCGGTCGTGGCTTGCCCGTCCCGCGGAAGGCGCCGGCGAACTCCATGCCCACCGAGGCGTAGACCTCGGTCAGCTCCTCGACCGAGTAGAGCCGCTGGCGGAACGGGATCGGCGCGACCCCCTCGAAGATCTCGCCGACCAAGATCGGCATTGTCGATCCTTCTAAGTAGCGCGTGCGGGCGTCCCAGCGGTGATCGATCAGTTCAACCATGCCCTCACCCGCGATCCAGGTTTTTTGCGGCAGGTGCGTTTCCGCGTAGAGCACGTTTGGCAGCTGCAGCAGGTTGCCACCGCCGGCGCGCAGGGCCGCGGCGATCACCTCGAAGGTGCGGTGGTTCTCCTCCTCGGTCTCGAAGTATCCGATCGCGCCGTCGTTGAGGTTGAGGACGAGGTCAAACTCCTCGGCGAAGTCGAGCTCGCGCAAATCGGCGGCAAGGAAGGAGGCGTTGAGCGACTCGGCCTCCGCGTCGGCTTGGGCGATCGCCAGTAGGTCGGGTGAGATGTCGACCCCGACCACCTCGAAGCCGCGACGGGCGAGCTCGTGCGAGTGGCGACCGGTGCCGCAGGCCATGTCGAGCACCCGCTCGCCGCCCTGGGCCCCCAGCATCGCCAGCGCCCGGTCGACTTCGGCCCCGGTGCGATCGGCCCAGGGGCGCTTCAGCGTCTCCTCGGGCGGAAACGCCGAGCGGTACCAATCCTGCGGAATCTCGGTTGCGCTGGCCTCCCCCATTGCTCAGGAATATTAGCGAGCAGGAGACTGGGCCGTACCGATTGGCCGAGAGGCACTGGAGGCGCCTGCTAAGCGAAGGTCCAGAGCTTGTTGCCGAGGAAGTTGAACGGCATCGCCACCGCCACGGCAATCGCCTGGGCGGTGAGGTCGCCCATCGAGGTCCCTCCTACCAGCGCCTGCAGGACCGCCAGGTTGATCAACAGGGCGGCGACGCTGACAGCGAAGAAGCGCGCTGCCTGGAAGCCGGCGTGACCGCCGGCGGCGGCGAAGGTCCAGTGTCGGTTCCAGAAGAAGTTACTGGCGAAGGCGACGCAGAATGCTCCGATCGCGGCGATCAGGTGGTGGACGCCGAGGTTGCCGCTGAGAAAGGCAAAGACGCCGAGGTTGATCAGGTAGCCGGAGCCACCGACCATGCCGAACTTGATCAGCTCCCACCAGCTCGCTGGGCGACGGGCGGCGGCGCCGAGGCGGTAGGCGAACTCGCTGGCGCTCACGGCAGCCTCCGTTGCTCACCGTCGACGACGACGGCGTTGAAGCCGAAGCCGGTGTGGATCTGCTTCAGCTCGTAGAAAGGGATGTCTTGGGGGCGGTTTGCCATGTAGCGGGTCAGCGTGAGGCGCTCGAACCTTACCCGCGCTACTGGGTGGAAAACGCGTGGCACGCCGCTCACGGCACGGCCTTCGAGTGACTTGCTGATCACGTCGATCGTGCGCAGCTGCCAGTCACCACTGTAGATGCGCTGCGCGTGTTCGTGCAGGTAGAAGCGCACCGGGTCGGCGGCGAGCTTCCAGGTGACGATCGCGCGAGGACCGCGCGGCGGGCCCAGCTCTTCGGTGATGCCGCGAAAGTCGGGGCGCTGCAGGTTGGGCGTCTGGGTGACGTGGACGCCGAAGGCGATCCAGTAGGTGCAGAGGGCGACCGCGAGCAGCAGGCCAAGACGGCGGGCACGGTCGGCGGCGAAGCCGAGCGAGGCGGCGATCGCCAGCGGCACCAGGGCCGGCAACAGGTTGCGCTCGACCACGTAGTCCTTGCCGGCGAGGGCGGCGAGGAGGGCGAGCACGGCGACACCAGAGCCCACGACCAGGCCGATCAGGGCGCCACGGCGCTCGCGGCGGGTGCCGCGGAAAGCGACGAGGAGCAACGCCACGGCGAAGAGAACCGCGGGCAGCAGGGCGTAGCGCTCGCGCGGCGACTCGGCGATCACATGCCCTGTTTCGCCGACCAGGAAGCTGACACCGGTCTGGAAGAAACGGGTGGAGAGCAGGCTTTCTTCGATCCAGCCGATGTGGGTTGGGTTGACCTGGGCCGAGATCAGCGGGATCAGGGCGAGTCCGACCAGGCCGACGGCGGCAAGCGCCGGCAAGACGACGCGCCAGCGGCTACGCAGGGCGATCAGCAGCCAGAGCGCCTCAATCGCAACGGCGAAGACGGCGAAGTAGTGACTGCAGAGGGCGAGCGCCGAGGCGAGCGCCCAGAAGGCAAGGTCGCGGCCGCCCCGGGTGCGCAGGGCGCGGACGAAGAAGAGCAGCGAGGCCGCACAGAAGAAGACCAGCAGGGCGTAGGACCGGGCCTCCTGCGAGTACCAGATCAGCATCGGGTTGACGGCGATGAGGGCGGCGGCGATCAGGCCGGCGCGGCGGTGGGCCAGCTCGGCGCCGAGGCAGTAGGCGAGCGGCACCGTGGCGGTGCCGAGTAGGGCCGAGAGCGAGCGCAGGCCGACCTCATGGGTGCCGAAGGCCTTGGCCCAGCCCCAGGCGAGCACGTAATAGAGCGGCGGGTTGGACTCGCTGTTCTTGACCGCGTGCAGCATGTCGGTGAAGCTGCCCGGGATCACCCGCAGCGCCGTGATCACCTCGTCGTGGTGGTAGCTCTGCACGTCGAGGCTGGCGAAGCGCATCGCCGCGCCAAGCGCAGTGAGGAGCGCCAGAGCCCAGAGGGCCCCGTTACGGCTGGGCGTCAGGGTCAAGGCGTGCAGGCGTCTTTCGGCATCGCGCGTCCCGGGCTGAAGGAGGGCGGCGCTGCGGCGGCGGAGCTGCCCCACTTGCGGTCCCGGCGGGGCGAGAGCTCAAAGGCAAGGTTGGCGCCGCGCGAGAGCGCGCACCAGGTGGTCCAGGGTTTGCTCGAGCGGTGATCGTTGATGCGGAGGCCGCTTATGTATGGAGCGCGGCTCGGGCTGAGGGCGGTGGTGTGCTTTTTCTTCCCTTTCCCCCGCGTTTCACCCGCAGTGGCGGTGATTGTCAGCCGGCGGCCGTGGGCCAGGGCGACCGAGGCGTGCCCGAACAGGGGGCTGCCGATCGCGAGCACGCCGACGCCCGGCACCTCGGGGTAGAGCCCGAGGGCGCCGAAGACGTACCAGGCCGAGAGCGTGCCGAGGTCGTCGTTGCCGGGGTAACCGGAGGGCGAGGGGCTGTAGAGGCGGAGGCCGCGCCGGACCGCGGCCTGAGTGGCGTAGGGACGGCGCAGCCAGTCATAGAGCCAGGGAACCTGCAGGGTCGGCTCGTTGCCGAGCAGGGCGTGATCGACGTGGGTGCCGCCGGGACCGGCGTTGAGCTTGCGCAGGAAGTGGCCGAGGCGCGCAGCGGCCTTCGCCCGGCCTCCCATCAGGCGGAAGAGGCCGGCGGGATCGTGGGGCACTGCCCAGCTGTACTGAGCGGAGTCCCCCTCGACGAACCCGCCGCCGCCGAGATTGTCGTAATGGGCTGGAAAAGCACCGTTTTCGTAGCGCGGCTCGATCATCTTGCTGTGGCGGTCGAAGAGCTTGCGCCAGTTGCCTGAACGCTGCATAAATCGCGCGTACGCGCCGTGATCACCAAGCTCGCGAGCGGCGAACTGGGCGATGGCGAAATCGTCGACCGTGTACTCGAGCGAGGTCGCGGCCGAGCCCCAGACGTCGTCGGGGCTGCCGTAGATCGAGTTGGCGTTGCGAACGTTGGTGTCGAGGTCGAAGGGGACGTAGCCGCGGGCCAGATACGGCCCCAGACCCTGGCGCTCGAGGTATTCGCCGTTGGCGCTGCGGCATTCGCCGTCGGCGCCGCGCAGCATCGCGGCAAGCGCGGCCCCGCGATCGAAGGCTTTGGCGCCGAACGCAGCGGCCGAGGCGATCAACGGGTCGGCCGAGTCGCCGACCATGGTCATGCTCTGGCCGTTGGCGTAGGGCCAGCGCGGCAGGCAGCCGCTCTCGGCGGCGTCGGCAAGCAGGGAGCGGACCATCTCACTGGCGCGCTTGGGAGCGAGGATCGAGAGCAGCTGGATCTGGGTGCGGTAGGTGTCCCAGCCGGAGAAATCGGCGTACTGGGTGCGGCCCTCCGCCCGGTGCAGCAGACCGTCCATACCGACGTAGGCGCCGCCGACGTCGCTGAAGGTACGCGGCGCCAGACCGACGTGGTAAAGCGCCGTGTAGAAGGTGTCGAGCAGGCGGGGCGGGCCGCCGCGGACACGGATCCGGCCCAGCCAGCTGTTCCAGCGCCCTTCGGTTTCCCTGGCGACGGCACCGAAGCCGTGGCCGGGGTTTTCGGCTGCGAGGTTGGCGCGAGCGTCCTCGACGCTGACGAAGGAGACGCCAACGCGGGCGGTGACGGTGCGGTTGTGGCGGGTGTCGAAGCTGGCGTAGGCGCCGGCGTCGGCGCTGGTCTTCGGGTTGGCCGCGGGCGCCTGGCTATCGCTCGCCGCGGTCTCGCCCGCGTTCAGCTTGCCTTCTTCCCAGGTCCCGTAGGCGCTGAAGCCGCGGTTGAAGACGGCGGCGATGTAGACCCGGTAGCGCGGTCGCTGGCCGCAGAAGAGGCCGCTGGAGGCGGTCCCGTCGATCTCGCGATTGGCCGGATCGATGTTGACCGCAGCGAAGTCGTCGGGCTGGGCGCTGCCGCCGGCGTTGATCAGGACGCTGGCGTGCGGATTGCGCGGGAAGGTGAAGCGCGCCATCCCGGTGCGGGTGGTCGCGGTCAGCTCGGTCTCAATCGCGCCGCCGCGGACAGGGTTGAGGCGGACCGAGTAATAGCCCGGCCGGCCGCTCTCCTGGGAGTGCGAGAAGCCGGGCTGGAAGCGACCGTCGAGCGAGGCGCCTTCGGCCGCGGGTGATGCGTCAATCGGCTCGGTCGTCGGCAGGAAGGGAAAGTCGCCGTAAAGGGAGCAGCCGGCGCCGGAGAGGTGGGTGAGGCCGAAGCCCTTGATGTGGGAGTCGCGGTAGTCATAGCCAGCGCGGCCGTTGCGATCGGCCGGGGTCGTGTCGGGGCTCCACTGGACCATGCCGAAGGGCGCCGCCGCGCCGGGGAAGTTGTGGCCGCCGCCGAAGGTGTCGTGACCAGGCCTGGTGCCGGCGAAGACGTGGACGTGATCGGCCAGGCCGGCGGCTGCGGCGGTTGGGGCGATGAGCGCGAGCGAGGCGAGCGCCGCGGCGATGAGGGTCCCTGCGCGTGTGAGCAAGCTCTCTACGTTACGGCGCTCGCTTAAGGTTCCCGCCAATCGTGAAGACGCGAAGCGCCGCTTTCATAGTCATTGCCGTTGCCGCCATAGTCGCCGCTGCCGTGCTGGCGTTGGGCGGCGGCAAGGAAGACAGCCGCGCCCAAGCAGCGCTGCCGGAAATCCCGGGCGAGCCGATGGTGAGCGTGATCTCGCCGCGCAGCGGCGCCCGACAGACCAGCCACTCCGTGGTGGTCAAGGTCAAAATCCGCAACTTCCAGCTGGCGCCGCGCCACTTCGGCGGCGAACCGCAGCTGCACGAGGGCCACGTCCGCTTCGCCCTCAACCGCGTTCCCGACTGCGTTTACCCGGCCAAGCTGGAACGGGCGATCAACAGCCCCTTCGGCAACGGCCGCCTGATCGGGCGCTCCTTCGACTTCGCCGAGTACTCCGGCCCCAACGGAGCGCTCGCCGAACGCATCGACTCGGCCGGCAGCTACTCGCCGGCGACGCGCCCGGAGATCTACTACCACGCCCTCCCCCCCGGCTTCTACCGCTTGGTGATCACCCTGGCCCAGAACGACGGCTCGACCACGCCCTTCCACGCGGTAACCAACTTCCAGATCCTGCCGAAGCCCGGCCACGGCCCCAAGTGCACCAACGGCAAGGTGCCGAGCGCCAAGGCCGCCGCCTTCGACTGAGTCGAGTCACACGCAACTGAAGTTGCGAATTTGTGACATTTGTGCGCCATGCGTCGCAGACAATTCGTTACGGTGCCATCATGGAGGCGATGAGGCAAAGTTGGACCGACGACAGGCTCGACGACCTGAAGGACGACCTCAACGAGTTCCGCGGGGAAACCAAGTCGGAGTTCGCCGCGGTACGCAATGAGATGCGGGTCGAATTCGCCGCGGTTCGCAGCGAGATGCGGGCCGAATTTGCTGCGGTGCGTAATGAGACGGGGGCCGAATTCAGGGCTCTGCGGGCGGAGATGACGGCGGGCTTCGGTCAGATCAACGAACGATTCGACCGCCTGTTTCAGGCCATGATCGGGTTCGGCGGCGTGATGGTCGCTTCCCTGGTCGGATTCATAGCGACACAACTCTGACTCCCGGCGCTGAGTCGCCAATACTTCACTTTGTATAGTGGAGTGCCGTGCGCACTTATCGTCGTTTGATGGGCTTTTTGCGGCCCTACCGCCGCCAGCTCTGGGGGTCCCTGGCCTTTGCCTGGGCGGCGATGGGGATGACGGTGCTGATTCCGTGGCTGATCGGGCGCGCCGTCAACGCAATCCAGGATGGCGACAAGCCTGACCTGCTGCCGCTGGCGCTGGCGATCGTCGGCGCCGGGATCCTGCGGCTGGGGCTGACCGTGGTGCGGCGACTGGTTGCGGGCAGGGTCTCGCTGGCGGTCGAATTCGACCTGCGCCAGCTCTTCTACGCCCACCTGCAACGGCTCGAGCTCGGCTTCTTCGACGGCCAACAGACCGGGCAGCTGATGTCGCGGGCGACCGTCGACCTGCAGGCGATCCGCTTCTTCCTCGGCTACGGGCTGATCTTCATCACCCAGAACCTGCTGACGATCACCCTGGTCACGATCGTGATGGTCGCGATCAACCCGGTGTTGGCGCTGATCGCGCTGATCCCGGCGCCGCTGATCGTCTTCACCGCCTCGCGCTACAACCGCGTCTCACGGCCCGCGCAGCAAGAGGTGCAGCAGCGAATCGCCGAGCTGACCGCGGAGGCCGAGGAGAACATCTCCGGGATTCGCATCGTCAAGGCCTTCGCGCGTGAGGAATACCAGCTGCATCGCTTCCAGCGCTCGGTCTCCCGGGTCTTCGACCAGAGCATCTACTCGACCAAGCTACAAGCCTTCTTCTCACCGCTGATCGGGCTGCTGCCGCAGATGGGGATCGCGCTGGTGCTGCTGATCGGCGGCCGCGAGGTGATCAACGGCACGCTCAGCCTCGGCGACTTCACCGCCTTCTACACCTACCTGGTGATCCTCGCCGGGCCGATGCGGATGCTCGGCGTGGCGATGGGAATGGCGCAGCGGGCCGTCGCCTCCGGCAACCGCCTCTTCGAGATCCTCGACCGCGAGCCGGAGATCGAGAGTCCGCCGGGTGCGCCGCCGCTGCCGGTCGGCGGTGGAAGTGTGCGGATGGAGGGGGTGACGCTGCGCTACGACGAGGCCGCAGCGCTGCGCGAGATCGACTTCGAGGTCGCCGCAGGGAGCACGGTGGCGCTGGTCGGGCCTTCGGGGTCCGGCAAGACCAGCCTCGTCGCCCTGATCGCCCGCCTCTATGACCCGAGCGAGGGCTCGGTCCTGATCGACGGTTCCGATGTGCGCTCGGTCGAGGTCGAGTCGCTGCGGCGGGAGATCGCCTTCGTCAGCGACGAGAGCTTCCTCTTCAGCGCCAGCGTCGCCGAGAACATCGCCTACCCACGCTCCGACGCGCCGCGCGAGGAGATCGAAGCGGCGGCGCGACGAGCCCAGGCAGCAGGCTTCATCGAGGAACTGCCGGGCGGCTACGACACCGTCGTCGGCGAGCGCGGCTTGACCCTCTCGGGCGGGCAGCGCCAGCGGGTGGCGATCGCGCGGGCGTTGCTGGCCGACCCCCGCATCCTGATCCTCGACGACGCGACCTCGTCGGTTGACGCGACCACCGAGGGAGCTATCAAGTCCGGCTTGCGCGAGGTGATGGAGGGGCGGACGACCTTCATCATCGCCCACCGCCTCTCTACGGTCTCGCTGGCTGACGAGGTGATCGTGATGGATGGCGGTCGCATCGTCGACCGCGGCACTCATGCCGAGTTGCTCGAAGGCTGCAGCTTCTACCGCGAGATCGCCGAGCACGGCCTCGCCGACTCGGTCTTCCTCCAGCACGACCTCGAGCAGCGCGAGGAGGTGGCGCGGCTGTGAGTCGGCTCCAAAACATTTGGTTGCTCTTCCGAGACGTTTTGCGGCTGCTGCGCGGCCAAGACCAGCGCGCCCGCAAGGTGCGCTGGATGATCGGCCTGCTGCGGCCTTACCGCGGCAAGGTGGCGCTGATGTTCGTCGCCCTGCTGGTGGCGACCGGTGCCGGGCTCGCTCCCCCCTACCTTGCCGGCCAGGCGGTCGACAACGGCATCGTTACCGGCGACGTCTCCGCCCTTGACTGGATCGTCGCCGCCTTCGTCGTCGTCGCCACGCTCTACGCGGCGTCGACCTACGTGCAGACCTACCTGGTCGGCTGGGTCGGCACACGCGCCCTGCAGGACCTGCGCGAGCGCGTCTTCTCGCACCTGCAGACGATGTCGATCGGGTTCTTCACCCGCCGCAGCCCGGGGGTGCTAATCAGCCGCATGACCAACGACATCGAGGCACTCAACCAACTCGTCACCGACGGCGTGGTGACGATGTTCTCCAGCGTGCTGACCCTAGTCGGCGTGGTCGTGATCCTGCTCGTGCTCGACGTCAAGCTGGCCCTGGTCACCTTCATCACTTTCCCGCTTATCGCCGCCGCCAGCATCGTCTTCCGCATCGTCTCCCACGGCGCCTACCGCGAAACGCGCGAGCGGATCGGCGCGATCACCGGCTACCTACAGGAGACCCTGAGCGGCGTGCGGGTGGTGCGCAGCTTCGGTCAGGAGCCACGCCACGTCGACGCGATGACCGAGCTGAACGAGGCCAACCGGGCGGCCAACATGCGCACCGTCTTCCTCAACGCCTCCTACTTCCCCGGGGTCGAACTGCTGGCATCGGTCGGCACCGCGGCGATCCTGCTCTACGGCGGCACCCAGTCGATCGACGGCGCGATCCAGATCGGCACGATCATCGCCTTCGTCGGCTACCTGACCGTCTTCTTCGAACCGATCCAGCAGCTCTCCCAGCTTTACACGACCTACCAGCAGGGAATGGCAGCCCTGGACAAGATCTTCGACCTGCTCGACACCGCGCCCGACATGATCGACGCCGAGGGAGCGATCGATCCAGGCACGCTGCGCGGGGAGATCGAGATGCAGGGAGTCTCCTTTTCTTACGCCGACGACGCCCTCGAACAGGAGGCCGCCGGCGAGCGGGTCGAGTGGGCGATGCGCGATGTCGACCTGCACGTGCCACCGGGGCAGACGCTGGCCCTGGTCGGCACCACGGGCGCCGGCAAGTCGACCTTCGCCAAGCTGGTCGCACGCTTCTATGACCCGCAGCACGGCAAGGTGCTCGTCGACGGCCACGACCTGACCGGCGTGCAGCAACTGGCGCTGCGGCGCCAGCTCGGGATCGTGCCGCAGGAGGGCTTCCTCTTCTCCGGCAGCGTGCGCGAGAACATCGCCTTCGGCCGGCCCGAGGCGACGCTGGAGGAGATCGAAGACGCGGCGGCCGCGGTCGGCGCAACCGAGTTCATTGCCGCCCTGCCGGAGGGGATTGAGACCGAAGTCGGCGAGCGCGGCGTGCAGCTTTCGGCCGGCCAGCGCCAGCTCGTCGCCTTCGCACGCGCTCTGCTGGCCGAGCCGCGCATCCTGATCCTCGACGAGGCGACCTCCAACGTCGACGTGCGCACCGAGAAAACGATCGAGAAAGGCCTCAGCCGCCTGCTCACCGGCCGCACGGCGATCGTGATCGCCCACCGCCTCTCAACGATCCGCCGCGCCGGCAAGATCGTCGTACTAGAACACGGCCGCATCGCCGAGGCCGGCACCCACGAGGAGTTGATCGAGGCCGGCGGCCCGTACTCGAGGCTCTACGGAGCCTGGGAAGAGTCCTCCGCGGCCTAAGTCGCTCTTCGGGGACGATGTGCCCCCCTTTTTCCACCTCACAGGTGGTTAATGGAGGGCGCGTCGCGCTAGCCGGGGCCGATGCCGCCGCTGCTGCCGCCGGTCGTGCCCCCACCTTCGGGGGCGCCCGCGGTGCCGCCGCCTTCGGCCGTGCCGCCGGCGCCGCCCGTTTCGGGAGCGACTTCGGGCGCGGCTTCGGCTTCTACTTCCGGTTCGACGGCTTCGGGTTCAATCGCTTCGGGTTCTTCGCCGGTTTCGGCTTCGGCCGATTCGGAGCTCGGACCTGAGGTTGCAGGTGCGCTCGGACCTTCGCTGCAGTCTGAGAAGCCGTATTCGCTGGCCGCGTTCTGGAACGAGGTCAGCGCTTCGGAGGCATTGGATTCGGCGGCTTCGAGACCGGCCGTATCGCCGCGCTCGGAGGCCAGTTTGACTTCGTCCTCGGCTTTGGCCAGTTCTTCGGCAGCGCTGGAGAATTCGGCGTAGCCGTCGGTTTCCTGCGGCGTGCCGAGGTTGTTAAGGCTGGCGACCATGCCGCTGTAAAGATCGGCGGCCTGACCGGCGGGGCTGCTGTTTTCGGTGCTGCTCGAGCCAACCGAGCCGACCGCAGCGTTGACCTCGGCGCAGATCGCGTCGCCCTGTTCGATCAGCTCGGCCTTGCTCAGTGCCCGCGGCGCCGCCACGGTCGCAGCCGTCGATTCGCTCGAATCGCTGCTGTCGCCACCGCCACAGCCCGCGATCAGGAGCGCGGCTACAGGCAAGGCGAGGATCCATGGGCGACGTGGGCTCATACGTGGCGAACGTAGCAAAGCGACTAGACGCGACACCTCGACAAGACGGAACTGCGCCCCAGGGACTCGAACCCCGAAATCCAGCTCCAGAGGCTGGCGTGTTGCCAATTACACCAGGGCGCAACGCGAAGGGCTAAGAATACCGACGGGCGGCTCGGCCGCGGATCAGGCGCCGATCGCGGAAAGATCGCTGTCGGGGTCGGCGATCTGCTCCTTGGCGGCGGAGACGTCGACGCGGTCGGCGAGCAGGCGACGGGCCTCGGCGAGGTCTTCGGAGCGCTCGACGCTGAGGGCGCCGGCGATGCGGCCGTCCTTCAGGTACCAGACGGAGAACTCGCCCTGCTCGCGATCGCCGCGCCAGATCTCCTCGTCCCAGTCCTTGGCCGGGCCGACGTACTCGAGGCCGGCCCAGTCGGCGAGGTCGCTGAAGAAGTAGGGGACGACGTCGTAGTCGGCGTCGGCGTCGAGCATGTTGCGGGCGGCGTGCATGCCCTGCTGCATCGCCACGTCCCAGTGCTCGACCCGGATCCGACGGCCGTGGATGACGCTCTCGTAGGAGCAGCAGTCCCCGGCGGCGTAGATGCCCTCGGCGGAGGTCTGCAGCTTGGAGTCGCAGACGATGCCGTCGTCGACCTCGAGGCCGGCGCGCTCGGCCAGCATCGCGTCGGGGCGGACGCCGGCGCCGACGACTACCGCGTCGCACTCGATCGCCAGGCCGCTCTTGGTGACGATGCCCTTGACCCGGCCGTCGCCCTCATAGGCCTCGAGCTCCTCGCCGCCGTGGATCGTCACGCCGTTGGACTCGAGCAACTTGTGGAACCAGCGGCCGGCCTCATCGCCGAAGGTGCGCGAGAGGGCGATCTCCTCCATCGTCACGATCGTGCACTTGGTGCCCTTGGCGGTCAGCGAGGCGGCAACCTCGGCGCCGATGTAGCTGCCGCCGATCAGGACGACGTGCTCGGCCGCCTTGGCGTCGTTGCGGATCGCGTCGGAGTTGCCATAGGCGCGCAGATAGTGGATGCCCTCGTTCTCGGCGCCCTCGACGCGGAGGATGCTGACCATCGCCCCGGTGGCGATCAGGGCCTTGTCGAAGCTGACCTCATCGCCGCCCTGCAGCTTTGCCGTGCGCGCAGCCGGATCGAGCGACATCACGTTGGTGCCGCTGAGCAGCTCGACGTCGTTTTCCTTGTACCACTCGGGCGGGTTGACGTAGGCGTCGCTACGCTCGGCCTCGCCACGCAGGTACTCCTTGGAGAGCGGCGGCCGTTCGTAGGGCGGCTCGGGCTCGCGGCCGGCGAGCAAGATCGAGCCTTCCGCCCCGCGCTTGCGCAACTCGGCGGCGCAGTTGGCCGAAGCGAGGCCGCCGCCGATGAGAAGGAAGTCGACCTCGCGCGTCACGCGAGTGGACCGGTCGCTGGTCGCGACTCAGCCATCGTTGCCGGTGCCATTGCCGCCGGAGGCAGGGCCGAACATCGTCTTCAGCAGCTCCTCGTGGCCGGGATCGAGCACCGCCAGCACCTCGTCGCCGACCTCGAGCACCGTATCGGCGACCGGAACGAAGCCCTTGCCGTTGCGCAGCACCGAGATCAAGAGGCTGCCTTCGGGCATTTCGAGGTCACCGACACGCCTCCCGGTTACCCCGGAATCCTTGCCGAGCAACATCTCGATGATCTCCAACTGCTCCTCCTGCAGGTCGAGCAGGTGGACGAGGCCGTACTCGGGCACCTCGTGCTCGAGCAGGCGCAGGATCAGGTCGGTGGCAGAGACCGAGGGCTTGATCCCGAGCAGGTCAAAGTGGGGCTTGTTGCGGGGGTTGTTGACGCGGGCGATGATCCGCTCGACCTCGTACTTCTCGCGGGCGACCTGGCAGATCAGCATGTTGTCCTCGTCGTCACCGGTGACCGCGATCACCATGTCGGCACGTTCGATCCCGGCCCGCTCCAAGACCCAGAGCTCGGAGGCATCGCCGTAGGAGACGTTGTGCTCGAGCTCCTGCTCGACGGTGAGGTAGCGGCGGCGATTGCTCTCGATCACCGTCACCTCGTGTTCCTTTTCGAGCAGCTCGCGGGCCAGGTTCCAGCCCACCTTCCCCGCGCCGACGACGATGATGTACATCAGGAAGCCTCGCTGGGAGCGCCGTCGGATGCCTCGCGCGGCGCGCCCTCGCGCACAGCGCTCTCGAGCATGTCGATCGCGACCCGGGTGGGGCAGACGGTATGCATGCCCTGGCGCTCGTACCATTCGGCCCGCAGCGGATCGAGGATGCGCGCGATCACCGTCGGCACCTCATACCGGCGCTGGGCGATCTGGGCAATGATGATGTTCGTGTTGTCGCCGTCGGTGGAGGCGATGAAGGCATCGGCCTTCTCGATCCCGGCCGCGACCAGTGCATCGGTCTCCAGGCCGGCGCCGACCGTGAACTGACCGCCGAGGTCCTCCCAGCCCTTGTCGAGCCCGACCTCGAGCCGCGCGTGCGACTCCGGATCCTCGTCCAGACAGGAGACTTCGTGCCCTTCGCGCAGCATCGCGCGGGCGACCGATGAGCCGACGCGGCCGCAGCCGACGATCAGGATGAACATGGGCGTGAGTCTAGTCACCGATTCGCCCAGTCGCGGGGCAAGGACGCTCCAAGCAAATCGCGATAGATTGATCGAGTCATTTTGATCACTTAGAGGTAGGGGGCTTAACCGGTGAGACGACAACTCGTCATTGCGTTTTTGTTCGCGTCCTTGGTCGCCGTGTCCGCGGGGTGCGGCGGGGGCGGCAGCGACGATGGGGACTCGGCGAACCTCACGCCAAAAGCCTTCGTCGCACAGGCCGATGAAATCTGCACGAAATCCGAGAACCGGATCGCAGCCGAATTCAAGGCCTTTCAAAAAAAACAGACTGAAGAAAGTGACGGCAAAGGCAAAGGCGAATCGCCGGAAGAAGTCAAGACCCGCACCCACGAAGCGATCGAAGCCGTCGGCATCCCCCAGCTCCACCGACTTCTAGATGAACTGCGGGAACTCGAGGCTCCGGCGAGCAAGGAAGCCGACATGACGGCTTACCTCGATGCCTTGGAAGAAGAGATCGAAGCGGGGGAAGACGACCCTCAAACGCTCAACGGCTCTCCAGAAAAAATCTTTGCCAAATCGGAAGCCGCCGCCAAGGGCCTCGGGTTCAAAGTTTGCGCAAATAAGAACCCGTAGCGGTACTACTGCGGGGCGCCGCTTCCCGCCTCACTGGGGGCGAGCGACTCCGGCGGCGCGGTGAGCAGTACGCGGCACGGCGCTTTCTTCAGCACGTACTCCGTTGCGGCGCCGATCTCGGCGGGCTTGGCAGCGCCGATGCCCCCCAGCCTGGCGCCGCCCTTGATCTTGGTCGGGGGCTCGCCGCCGACCACGATCGCCTCGGAGTTGTAGCGACGGGCCGATTCGACGATGCCGGCGCCGACGCCGCGGGCGCGGACGATCTCTGTGGTCACCTTGACGTCCGCGTACTCCTCGGCGACATCGCTGGCCCGCTTCAGAGCCCGCTGGGCGCCTTCCTCGATCTCGGCGGGCAGCTCGGCGTCGAGCGGCAGCGTCAGCGGCACCTCGATTACGTAGACGAGGTCGAGGCGAGTCGGGTCCTCCCCGCTCTCGGCCTCCTCCTGCTCGGCGGCGGCGAGGCGGCCGGCGGTGCCGACGATGTCGTCGTCGAGCTTGGTGCCGAAGACCGGCACGAGGATGTTGCGGAAGGCGACTTCAGCCACTTGCTTGGTCAGCGCCCTCTCGCTGACAGTGACGCGCTTGGTCAACGTCGTCCCCTCGAAGCCCTTGCGGTAGACGACGTAGAAGAGCAGGCCGAAGGTCATCCAGCCGAGGCCGACCCAGCGGGCGGTGTCGTGGTAGATCAGCACGCTGACGAAGGCGAGGGCGCTGACGACCGCGCCGAAGAGAGCCGGTAGCGGCAGCCGGGCGCCGCGCCACTCGACGTCGAGAGGGACGCGGAAGGGGCGAGGAAGATCCGGCTGCGTGAAGCGCAGGCGCAGGATCGAGAGCTGGGCGATCGTGATCGCCAGCATCGCGCCGAAGGCGTAGAGGCCGGCGAGCAGCTTGACGTTGGTGGGCAGAACGAGGCCGATGGCGATCACGCCGGAGATCGCGATCGCCACCTGCGGCGTCGCGTGGCGGCTGTTGAGCTTGCCCAGCCAGCTGGGGATCTGGCGGTTGATCGCCAGCGTGTAGATGTGACGGGAGACGCCGAGCAGCGCCGTCGTCACGGCCCAGAAGAGAACCGGCGTGGCAACGATGACGACCAGCCAGCGCATCGCGTCGGAAACCCAGGCCGGGTGGTAGGCGGAGACGACGCCGAGCACCGGCGCCTCGACGTAGCGTTGGCCGAGGGCCGTTTCTGGGCCGTTCGGACCGGCGACGACCGGCACCGCCATCAGCGCGATCGCCGCCATGCCGGCGTAGACCAGCGGCACCGCGAGGGCGCCGACCGAGACGATGCGCTTGAGGTCGCGCGGGTTGACGTTGATGTCGGGAGCGAGGTCCGAGGCGGCCTCGATGCCGGCATAGGCGAGCATCGCCACCACCGAGGCGTAGACGATGTCGTGGAAGTCGGGACTGGTGAAGAGGTTGATCTGGTCGGTGAGGCGGTCAGGATGAAGGACCGCGAGCACGCCGACGACGATCACGGCGAGCTGCAGGGCAATGTCGGCGAGGGCGAGGATCGCCAGCGGCCGCTCGCGACTGCGACCGGTGATGTTGAGCATGTTGAGCACGCAGGCGGCGACGATCACAGCGCCGGCGATGCCGATCTCCCAGCCAGCCTCGGAAAGGTTCGATGAGATCGGCTCGAGGTAGTGCGGGACCGAGATCGCGGCGAGGGCGGCGACTATCAGGTAGTCGATCAGGATCGCCCAGCCGGCGATGAAGGCGATCAGCTCGTTGAAGGCGTTGCGGGCGAAGCTCGAGGAGCCACCGCGTTCGCGCAGCATCGCCCCTCCCTCGACGTAGCTGAGCGTGGTGATGACGAAGAGCAGGCCGGCGGCGAGGAAGATGGCGGGCGTCAGCCCGAGCCCGCGATCGGCGACGACGCCGAGCGAGAAGTAGATCGAGAAGCCGACCGCCGAGTAGACGGCGACGAAGAGCCCGGGCACACCGGTGGCACGCTGCAGCAGCGGCTCCAGCCGTGGCCTCGAGGGCTGCTCGCGCTGCTGTTGTGACTTCTCGTCCTGCGCCGGCGTGCTCACGTACGAGACGCTATCCAGAGCCGGCCCGCGCCGACGGCAAGGAAGGCGATGCCGAGCAGAGTGCCGACCGAGAGCGGACCGCCACCGTTGGCCAGGGTGGCGACGAGAAGCAGCAGGCCGAGGGCGATGAAGACGACGGAGAAAGCGCGGACGGAGCCCTGATAGATCCGCTCGGGAGAAGCCACTAAAGGTGGATTCTAGGTGCGTGGGGGCACAGCGCTGCGTCGTGTTCGACGCGGGCGAGATATCTCAGGAATGCGATCTAGGAAGTAGCCGATTGCGAAGCCAATTGATATGGCGAACAAAGCGAAGGCCGCGAGGGACACGACCGTCCCCGCTTCAAGTGCATTCAGCGAGAGAACTAGGACAGCCGCCACGGCGAGGACTGCGATGTAAATGAGAGCAATGCGAAACATTCTGTCTACATCCTAGCTCACACCGTGGATTCGATCAGAAGGGCAAGACATCCGACGCCTAGGCCAATAAAGAAGCCCAACGCGGTCGTACGATCAATTTCGCTTGGCGTCTTGCCGCGGAGAATCGCGCCGTAACGGCCAGCACCGCCCATGAGCCCAGTAAAGCCGATCAGCGCGGCGACGGCACCCGAGAGGCCGTTCGTGAAAATCCCGCCGAGGACGAAGGGTGGAGCCATGGAACCGACGCTTTCAGAGGCGGGCGCACAGGTGGTGCGCAAAACGTCAGGAGTGTCATAGCTACGTGAGCGATGGCGTCAGTTCGCCGCCCCGCTGGGCGCCCTGTTCGGAGACGACGATGACGCGACATGGGCGCTCCGCGAGGACCGTCTGCAGTGTCTTGTCGTAGAGAGGGCGGCCGTTGCGGTAGCGCAGCCCGACGACCACGGCGGCGGCATTGATCAGCTTGGCCTCATCAGCAATGTCGTAGCCGGCCTGGCCGGGTCGGACCGCTCAACGTGGCCGGTGACGCGCTGGCCGCCGATCAGCTTCGCCCGCCCGATCTTGCTCTGTGCCTCGCCGGCAGGCCTTGGTCGCGCCGATAGAACACGTAGACGAGGATGCCGAGCACCATCCAGCCGGTGCCGAGCGTACGCGGTTGAGGATCGTCCAGCCGGCGATGAAGGCGATCAGCTCGTTGAAGGCGTTGCGGGCGAAGCTCGAGGAGCCGCCGCGTTCGCGCAGCATCGCCCCTCCCTCGACGTAGCTGAGCGTGGTAATGACGAAGAGCAGGCCGGCGGCGAGGAAGATCAGCGGCGTCAGGCCGAGGCCGCGATCGGCGACGACGCCGAGCGAGAAGTAGATCGAGAAGCCGACCGCCGAGTAGACGGCGACGAAGAGCCCGGGCACACCGGTGGCACGCTGCAGCAACGGCTCCAGCCGTGGCTTCGAGGGCTGCTCGCGCTGTTGTGACTTCTCGTCCTGCGCCGGCGTGCTCACGTACGAGACGCTATCCAGAGCCGTCCCGCCCCGACCGCGAGGAAGGCAAGGCCAAGCAAGGTGCCGACGGAAAGCGGCCCGCCGCCATTGGCAATCGTGCTCACCAAGACCAAGAGGCCGAGTGCGATGAAGACCAGCGAGAAGGCGCGAACGGAACCTCGATAGAGCCGCTCCGGAGAGATCACGCCTCGATTCTAGGTGAGCGCAGGCACCGAAGAGCGCCGCGGCTCGTGACCGCAGCGCTCTTCACCTACCTACCTTCCCTCAGCTCTCGCTTAGGGGTTTTCTTCGTTGTTTTTACGCACCGTCACAGCAGCGGCCACGTTGAGCGTGTTGTTGAGAATCGCTGTGTTCTTGCCTGCCGCTGCCGGAAGACCGGCAGCCGTGTTGATGACCGGGTCGAGCACCAATTCGACCAGTAGGCCACCGCAGCCCGAAGCGCCGGGGGCAGACCATGCGTTGTCGACCAGTCTATTGCCGGTGACTTCAAGGATGCGACCTTCTTCCAGGAAGGAGAAGGTCCCCACGATGCCGTGGATCGGCGTGTTGGGGGCAGGCGGTGAGGTTTCGCCAGAGGTCAGGTTCCAGATGATCGGCGAAGAGCTCGAGCCGACATAGCAATTGCTGCCCAGGAACGGGTTTTCCAGGTGCACCTTGACCGGCATTTTCAGCGCCACGCCGAATTCGCCGGCAAGGGCGTTTTCGGAGATCCTGATTTCAGTGGCGGGCTTTGCCAGTTCGAGGGTCGAGTTGAGGCCGGTGAGGCCGTTTTCGAATGTCAGTTCGCAGGAGAAGCGCACGAACGGTTCGCTAATTTCAGCGCAATTGACGAGCGCCGCCAGGCCTCCCGGTACCGGCTGGGCAGCTTTGGAGAGCGTCACCCCGTTGGTGGCGCCGATAAAGGGGGCGATTTCTTCGACTTCTTCGCCGAAGCCGCCCTGCAGGACGACCGGGTTGACGATCGGAACTTTCTTCGATCCCAGCACGACTTCTCCGGATTCGGTCACCGAGTAGATGCATTTGACGGTTTCCGGGTTGTTGTAGGGGCACTGGGCAAACCTGGTGTAGTTACCGGTCAATTTTGCTTGCGCCTGGCCGGCCAAGCCAAGGGACGCGAGTGCCACGACCAGGCACGCCGTGGCCAGCGCCTTCCTTCTTTGCCTCTGCATGATTGTTGTCTCCTGTCTATTGCTCAATGATTGGAAATGGGGAATCTCAAGCGTCGCCGAGACCCTCTCGGTGTCCTTACCCTGATTCCCGATCAAATGATCGCGATGTCGAGCCGATCGCACAACCCTCGGTTGGATCGTGCTTCATTTCAGGTGATCGCCGGGGCGAGCTCAGCGCCCCGCTGGGCTCCCTGTTCTGAGACGACGATCACCCGACAGGGGCGCTCCGCTAGGACCGTCTGCAGGGTCTTGTCGTAGAGCGGGCGCCCACCGCGGTATCGCAAGCCGACGACGACTGCGGCGGCGTTGATCAGCTTCGCCTCGTCAGCAATGTCATAACCGGCTTGGCCGGGTCGGACCCGCTCGACGTGGCCGGTGACCCGCTGGCCACCAATCAGCTTCGCCTGCTCGATCTTGCTCTGCGCCTCGCCTTCCTGCTCGGGCAGGTCGGCGTTGAGCGGCAGATTGGTCGGCACGGTCAACATCGAGTGCACGTGGATGCCGCGTCGGCGCTTTGAGGCGAGCTTGATCGCGGTGGCGACGACCTCCTCGGAGAAGGGCTGGTCATCCTCGAAGGCGACCAGCACGCTGCGGTACTCGATCTCTTCCACCCCGAGTGGCTCGGGCGTCAGCACCTTGACCGTCTCGGTCAGCGGCAGGCCTTGGTTGCGCCGGTAGAGCACGTAGACGAGGATGCCGAGCACCATCCAGCCGGTGCCGACGACGAGCGTGCGCGGATTGAGCGCCATCACGACGATCCAGGCAGCGAAGGTACCGAGACCGCCGAGGACGGCCGTCAGCGGCACCTCGGTTCCGAAGGCGCGGAAGTTGAGTGGCGGCTTCCAAGGCCGATCGACACCCGACTGCCGGCGGCGCAGCTGGATCACCGCGACGTGCGCGATCGTGAAGGAGAGCATCGCGCCGAACGAGTACATCGTCGCCAGGAAGTCGGTCTTGCCCGGGATCAGCGTGACGATCGCGATCGCGGCGAAGATCAGGATCGCTATGTAGGGGGTCCGGTACTTGGGATGGACTTGGCGCAGGCCCTCGGGGAGCTGGCGGTGCTGGCCCATCGAGTAGGTGAGGCGGGAGACGCCGATCAGGCCAGCGTTGGTGGCAATCAGCAGAATGACCGCCGCGAGCACACCGACGTAATAGCGGAGGATTTCGGTCGGGCCCGAGGAGAGGCCGAGGTTCTCGACGATGCCAAGAATCGGGTCGTCGGCGAACTTCGAGCCAAGCGCGGTCGCGTAGTGGCCGGCGGCGTCCTTGACCACCGGCATCGCCGAGAGGGCGACGACCGGGATCAGCAGGTAAAGACCAAGGACGGCGATGACGACGAGACCGACGCTCTTCGGAATCGTCCGCGCCGCGTCCTTGGCCTCCTCGGCCATGTTGGAGATCGTCTCGATGCCGGTGTAGGCGATCATGCCGACGGCGATGCCGAGCGCGAAGTCGCTCCAGGTCGGAGCTACCCCGAGGTGAACGTTGTCGACCAGCACCTGGGGGCTAAAGACGAGCACGAGGCCAATGCCGACCAGAACAACCTGCGTCGCGAGGTCGGCGACAGCGAGGATCAGGTTGAGCTTCGCCGACTCCTCGGTGCCGCGGATGTTGATCAAGGCCAGGGCAACGATCAGCACCGCGCCGCCGATGATGTCGCCCGGGCTGTCCCCCAGCCAAGGCCAGAAGACCGCCAGATAGTGAGGCACGAAGAACGCCGAGATCGCGACCGTGATCGTGTAGTTGAGCATCTGCCCCCAAGCCGCGATGAAGCTAACCAGCTCGTTGAAGGCGTGACGAGCAAAGCTCGAGGACCCCCCCGCCTCCGGGAACATCACCGTCGCCTCCGCATAAGTCGCGGCCGTCGCGGCAAAGATCAGCCCCGAAATGACGAAAGCGATCGGCGTCAGACCGAGCGCAAACGCCGCAGTAACGCCGAGCGCGTAATAGATCGATGAGCCGACATTCCCGTACGCAGCGGCAAACAACGCCCCTACGCCATGGACACGGCTCAGCGATTCGTCACGCGGAATCCGCTGGGCCATCAGCTCACTTCAAATCCGGCGCCGCAAAAGCCATCATTTTGTCAATATACGCGGGCTGAGTTTCTGACGTGCCTGGGGCTAGCCCCCGGCACGTCAGAATCGCCCGAAGTCGATATGAGTCCGAGAACCGGGTCAGGTCCCACGTCACCGGGCTCGACAGAGCATCGCTGCGCGATCGACGGCCTTGTCGCAACTCCGTGACGCCACTATTCAGGTAAGCCACTCCAATTTTTATCGCTCACAAGGGACACCTTCATCGTCCTTAAAAGTGAAATTACGTGTTCGGCGGTCTTGCTCAGAGCCCAGAGTTCGGTAGACGGACCTTCTTCAAATTCGTGGGTTAACTTTTCTTCTTCGAGACCGATATTGCCACCCACGTCCCGGGCGTAAATTTGACCACCGATGATTGGAATATTTGAACCGATCGGGCAACTCACCGACATTTTAACCCGGGCAAAGACCGGTGTATTGGGTACGCCGCCAACCGTTTCTCTGACGAGAGATTCGATCAGGACAACGCCTTGGCCGCCGCCCCCTAAAAGGAGTCGTCCTTTACGTTCGTTAGGAACGATGACCCCAGGTTCTGTGCCGTTGTTGTTCGGTTCGCAGCCGGTGTTGGTAGTTCCGTTAATTTTGGTGATGCATTCTTGGAATTTAACTTTGAAGCCAATGCCTGAGGCCGATACTAGGCCTTCTTTTTCAACGTTCGCATTGATAAGGGACGCGCTGTTGCATTCGAATAAGACTTCATTGCCACCAATTTTCGTGTGCACGATGCTGGTTGCTGGGAGAAATCCTTTGAGCTGTTCGTTCCCCGATGTCAAGTTCGCTCCATTGACCATCCACACCGCCCCCTGAGCCGAACCGGCACCGACCAGCCCCAGTGCCAAAAGACACAGCCCAAGCGCGCGTATTGATCGAGTCATCTCATTCCCCTCTCATTGAGTTGCGGTTCGCATGCGATTGCATGCACCACGAACTTCCCACGCGCTCAATGGGGGGTCAAGCTCGATCGTTTTCTATCCCCAAACCAAGAGCGCCGCGGCCAGAGCCGGGGCGCTCTTTCACTACTACCTACCCTCGACTCTCGCCTCGGGGTTTTCTGCGCTGTTTCTGCGCACGGCCGCCGAGGGGACGTAGAGCGTGTTTTTTAGATCGCGGTGTTTTTCCCAGCCGCGGCCGGGACGCCGGCGGCGTTGATGATCGGGGCAAGCACCAGTTCGACCAGGAAGCCAACGCAGCCCTTCGCTCCAGGGCAGACCAGGCTTCGTAGACCTGGGGCGAATGCTTGGTGCTGCGTTACTGCTTGGACTAGCTTATTCGGGATTGCCACTCCACGGTTCATGAGATCTCAGCATGACTTTTGCTCTACCTAAGATGATCGCCTTGTGTTCGTCTGTTTTGCTCGCCCACCAGAGTTCTGTTAACGGTCCTACTTCGACTAAGTGAGTTGACAGTTCTTTTAACAATTCACTTCCGTTGCTGACACCGTTGGTGACGTCTCTGAGCGTGATCTGCGGGCCGACGATCGGGAAGTTGGTGGCGATCGGGCATTCCGTGCCCATTTTGAGGCGAGCCCAGACAGGCTGTTTAACCCCGCCGATCACTTCTTCGACTAACGAAGTAAATAACGTAATGTCGTCTTTGGCTCCGCCTGCTAATTCGTGTAAGTCGAGTAATCCATCGAACGGGCTGGTTAAGATCACTCCTGGGTTCGTGCCACTGTCGTTAGGTTCGCAGGCCGGGTTCGTGAAGCCGTTGATTTTGGTGATGCATTCCGAGAATTTGATGTTCCCGCCTTTGACGGCGCCCCCGGTCTCGAGGGATACGCCGACGAGTTCAACTTTGTTGCATTCATATAAGACAGCGTTGCCAGCGAATGTGAAGTGCAGGATGCCGGTTTCATCGAGCGCGGCTTCGAGCGATTTGCTGAACGCCAAGGGGACTCCTGCGACATTCCAGTGCATCGTCGCGTGCGCCGAACCGGCACCGACCAGCCCCAGTGCCAAAAGACACAGCCCAAGCGCGCGTATTAATCGAGTCATCTCATTCCCCTCTCATTGAGTTGCGGTTCGCATGCGATTGCATGCACCACGAACTTCCCACGCGCTCAATGGGGGGTCAAGCTCGATCGTTTTCTATCCCCAAACCAAGAGCGCCGCGGCCAGAGCCGGGGCGCTCTCTCACTACTACCTACCTACCCTCTAGCTCTCGCCCAGGGGATTTCGCGTTGTTTTGGAGAGCGTGACGCCGTTGGTGGCACCGAAGAAGGGAGATTTCTTCGACTTCTTCGCCGAAGCCACCCGGAGAAGTCGTGCTGGGATCAAAGAAAGTTCCGATCGTTAACCCGGTCGTCCTGCAAGTTCGTCACCGAGTAGATGCATTTGGCGGGCGGCGAGCCAAGATGGCCGCCGCTACGAATCCCCACCGATTTCTCATCCCCATCGTCCGCCCCTCTCCCATTTATCTGCTTCCTTCCTCCTGTGGTGCTCATCGACTTCCCTCCCTGGCTCGCCCGGGCCGGGCCGCTGTTTGAGCGGCCCGGCCTTGGCGGTCATCGCCTTGCGGCGATTGCGTGGCTACTGCCTGAATGGCCTATCAATCAGGGGTACCACTCCAATTTTGATCTGACACCAGGTTGATTTTCGCCTTACCTAAGATGGTCGCTTTGTGTTCTTCGGTTAAGCTCAGGGCCCAGATTTCGGTTAACGGGCCCACTTCGACTAAGTGAGTTAACAGTTCTTTTAATATTTCTTTTCCGTCAGCAACACCGTTGGTGATGTCTATGAGCGTGATATGCGGTCCGATGATCGGGATGTTCGTGCCGATCGGACATTCCGACCCCATTTTCATGCGCGCGAAAACTTGCTCTGTCACGCCACCAACCGTTTCTTTGACTAACGATTCAAGTAACACAATATCGGCTAGAGTTTTGTCTGCTAATTCGTGTAATACGATTAACCCATCGATTGGGTTGGTTAAGATCACTCCGGGATTCGTGCCGCTGTCGTTCGGTTCACAGGCTTTATTTGTGACCCCGTTGACTTTGGTGATGCATCCTTCGAATTTGATGTCGCCGCCCTTGACTGCACCCACGAGCTCTAGGCTCACGCCGACGAGTCTTGCTGAGGTGCATTCGAATAAGACCGCATTGCCGCCGATTTTCGTATGCAGGACGCCGGTTTCATCGAGCGCGGCTTCGAGCGATTTGCTGACCGCCAAGGGCGCTCCTGCGACATTCCAGTGCATCGTCGCATGCGCCGGGCTGGCACCGACCAGGCCCAGTGCCAACAGGCACAAGCCCAGCGTAACCTTGAGTCCACGTGTTGATCGAATCATTACTTTCCTCTCATGTTCGAGTTACGGTTGGCATGCCCTGTCGGCCTGCGTCGGGCGACAGCGCCGCCCAGGAAAGAACATCCCAACGTCAATTTGGCTTGTCAACTTTGCTCAGGATGTTTTTCAACCTTGCCCTAGAGAGTTTTCCAACTGCAGGCTTCGGCTTGGCTGGGTAGAGAGCGCCGCGGCCAAAGCCGCGGCGCTCTCATTCCTACCTACCTACCCTCGGCTCCCGCCTAGGGGTTTTCCGCGTTGTTTTTGCGCACCGCCGCCGCCGAGGCGACGTTGAGCGTGTTGTTGAGGATCGCGGTGTTCTTGCCAGCCGCGGCCGGGAGGCCGGAGGCCGAGCTGATGATCGGGTTGAGCAGCAGTTCGACCAGGAAGCCGCCGCAGCCCGAGGCACGGGGGCAGACCAGGCGTTGTCGACCATTTTGTTGCCTTTGATCACGAGGATGCGGCCTTCTTCCAGGAAGGAGAAGGTGCCGACGGCGCCTTTGATCGGTTTGTTGGGCGCGGGCGGTGAGGTTTCCCCGGTGGTCAGGTTCCAGATCACCGGCGAGGAGCTCGAGCCGACGTAGCATTCGCTGCCCAGGAACGGGTTTTCGAAGTGGAACTTGACCGGCATTTCAGTAGCCCCGCGTTACGCCAGCGCAGGTGTCAGTTCGCCGCTTTGCTTCGCGTCCTGGCCTGAGGCGACGAGAAAGGCAGGGCCGCTCCCCGAGAATGGTCTGCAGGCGCCGGCCTGCTTGTGCTTTGTCTTCTTGTGTTTCTTGGCCTTCTTGTTCTGCTGGGGCTTTTTGTGTTTGCGGACCGGGTTGCCGGGGCCGACGAAGTTGGGCGTGGCGGGGGCCGCTTCCGCCGGCCCACCTGCTCTTCATCCCCATTGCCTTCCCTCCCCCTTCTCGTTACTTCCTTCCCTGACTCCGCCCAGCCGGGCCGCTGGTTGAGCGGCCCGGCTTTTGGCGGTCATCACCTTGAGGCGAGTGCGTGGTTACTACCTGAATGGCCTATCAGTCAGGGGTGCCGCTCCAGTTTTTATCCGACACCAGGTTGACTTTCCCCTTACCTAAGATGGTCGCTACGTGTTCTGCGGTTTTGCTCAGCGCCCAGAGTTCGGTTAAAGGACCTGTTTGGATTAAGTGCGTTAACTGTTCTTTTAATATTTCGCTGCCATTGGTGACACCGTTGGTGACGTCGATGATCGTGAGTTTGCCGATGATCGGGATGTTAGTGCCGATCGGACAGACTGCGGACATTTTGATGCGCGCGAGGACCTCCTGTTTCACGCCAGCGACGATTTCTTCTACTAACGATAAAATTTCCACAATGTCCTGTTTTTCCCCGCTAGCCGTTGTATGTAATACGATTAACCCATCGAATGGATTGGTTAAGATCACTCCAGGATTCACGCCGCCGTCATTCGGTTCACATGCTTTATTTTCGACTCCGTTGATTTTGGTGATGCATTCGGAGAATTTGGCGTGGCCGCCTTTGACTTTGCCTTCGGTCTCAAGGGTCACGCCAACGAGTTCTCCTTTTTTGCATTCCCATAAGACTGCGTTGCCACCGATATTGGTGTGCAGGATGCCTGTTTCATCGAGAGCACCTTCGACTGGTGTGCTGACCGCCAATTGGGCTCCTGCGACATTCCAGTGCATCACCGCGTGCGCTGGGCTGGCGCCGACCAGGCCCAGTGCCAAGAGACACAGGCCCAGCGTGACCTTTAGTCCACGTGTTGGTCGAATCATTACTTTCCTCTCATGTTCGACTTACGGTTCGCATGCCGATTTGCATGCGTCAGGCGACAGCGCCGCCCGGGGAAGAACATCCCACGCGCCATTGAGGTTGTCAAACTGGTTAAGTATGTTTTCTACAGCTGAGTTTTCTAACTTCGCCCAGTTTCCATGGGTGTCTCAGTGTAATAAGCGCCGCGGCCAAAGCCGCGGCGCCCTCTCACTATCTACCTACCTACCCTCGACTCTCGCCTAGGGGTTTTCCGCGTTGTTTTTACGCAGCGCTGCCGCCGAGGCGACGTTGAGCGTGTTGTTGAGGATCGCGGTGTTTTTGCCAGCGGCGGCCGGCAGGCCGGAGGCGCTGTTGATGATCGGGTTGAGCAGCAGTTCGACCAGGAAGCCACCGCAGCCCGAGACACCGGGAGCAGACCAGGCGTTGTCGACCATTTTGTTGCCTGTGATTTTCA